>ERZ772865.3217-NODE-3217-length-12737-cov-5.561031_pt1 | contig 12737 bp, 9 predicted proteins | sample MGYA00512133_ERZ772865 | MGnify/ENA primary metagenome ERZ772865 (study PRJEB29015, sample SAMEA2737722) | human gut metagenome | biome: human gut; feature: human-associated habitat; material: faeces | place: China | collected 2012 ...
TTTTCAATTGTCTACTTGACGGGGAGCAGTTCATTTGCTAGTGCGACAGCCCCTTTTTTCTGTCTGGACAGGAAGCCTTTTGGTAAGGTGGAGTTGTCGGAAAGACAAACCAAAACATAAAAGGCGGGAAAATATGAAAAAGAACGGGAAATAAAGTTTACCGATTGGATGGTGCTGGTGGTAGCAGACAGTGTTCTTAATCAGGAAAATAAACTATTGTGTTGTATTACGGCGAATCAATATAGGTGTAATTTGTTTGTGGATGGGTTCGCCCAATGGTTTAGGAGCACGCTTTTTCTGCTCATCCATCTGCCGGACCAGAAGATCCATGGCGGTTTTGGCAATGACATCAATCTGCTGACCAACGGTTGTGATTGGAAGGATTGCTTCGCTGGCAATCGGGGAATCGTCAAATCCAACAATCTCATAAGTTGAAGGAAATGTTCCGTATTTTTGGAAAATTAAATTCAGAAACATATTGGCATAGGTATCATTCGCAAGAAAGATGCCTTTTTTTTGATCAGGGTATTTGGCTTCTATCTTATCGAAAATTACCCGGATCACATTTAAAATCTCCTGATAAGTATTACCTTCTACACTCAGATCGATATGATATGGAACATGATGTTCTTCACAAGTTTCCTTAAAAGCCCGGATACGGTCATAAGCCGGGACAGATTTTTTCACATTGACATTTATATGAATCAGTATGTCACATTTATCCCGGATCAACAAGGAAGTAGCCTGAAGTGCTCCCATATAGTTATCCGTATTGACGCTGCTGATATGTTCTGCTTCACGTTCAATTGCGATGACAGGAATCTGATAGGAAGCGAGCTTTTCGGATGGAAGCGTGTGACTTAAAACAATCAGTCCCTCAATCTGATAAGATAGAAGCTCTTCAATGTATTGTTGCTCCTCTTCAGCCCCATGTTCGCTGGCGAAAACAAGAAATTTATAATGATAATCTCTGTAGTTGGAAAGAAATTGTGCCAGCATCTCAGAATAATAGTGCAGATAGAGGTTTGGAACGATGATTCCGATAAATTCACTTTTTCCATTCGCCAGGACCTTTGCCAGCTTATTCTTTTTATATCCAAGTATGTCAAGAGCCTGTGAAATCTTTTCCTGGTTTTCTAAGGTAAGAGAATCAGGATGATTGAAGTATCTTGATATTGTAGTCTTTGAAAAATTTGTGTATTCTGCAATATCTGCAAAAGTTACCTGTTTTTTACTCATAAAAGCGGAATCTCCTTCAATATGACGACTAACAGTTTATAATAGTCTTTAGTATAGCAATTCTCATGGAAAAACACAATGGGAAAATAACCGATTACGTAACCGGTTATTTTAACACGCAAAAGTGTTGACAGAATGAGAGGAATAGAGTATTATCAAACTAGAAAGTAACCGGTTACTTAACCGGTTTTGTGCGAAGCGTTAAAGGAATGGAGGGAGTAATGCATGAAAAGAATGCAAAACCAAGCAAAGTCCGCAAGCAAGCGAACCTGGAGAGAAAAGGGGACTTATGTGAAGAAAAACTGGCAGCTATATTTATTCTTCCTGATGCCGGGACTTTTGCTGACAATTATTTTTAAGTATCTTCCGATGGGTGGTCTTCTGATTGCTTTTGAAGACTACAATGTAATCAAAGGAGTTCTTGGGAGTCCCTGGGTCGGACTGGAGTATTTCAGACGATTTTTATCTTCACCGGATTTCATGAGCTATCTGATGAATACATTAAAATTGAGTATCTACGGATTGCTGTGGGGGTTCCCGGTTCCAATTATTCTTGCATTGCTTCTGAATCGTATTCAAAAGACAGGAATCAAGAAGAAGGTTCAGCTTTTGATCTATATGCCGAACTTTATTTCCGTCATCGTACTTTGTGGTATGGTCCGTATGTTTTTATCGCCTGTAGGACCGCTGAATAAAGTACTCGGAATCAGCACAAACTGGATGACAATGCCTTCTGCATTCCGGACAATCTATATTGCAAGCGGAATCTGGCAGGCGGCAGGATGGGCATCTATTATGTACACAGCAGCATTGTCGAATGCCAGCAAAGAGCTGGAAGAAGCAGCTCTCATGGATGGAGCAAATCTTCTGCAGCAAATCTGGTATGTAGAGTTGCCTGCAATTAAAAATATTATTGTAATTCAGTTTATTTTACAGGCCGGAAATATTATGAGTATAGGTTTTGAAAAAGCTTATGCGTTACAGACAGATATGAACTTGCCGGCATCGGAAATCCTGTCTACATATGTATATCGTATCGGACTTTTAAATGGCGATTATGGATATTCTACAGCAGTAGGTCTTTTCAATTCTGTTGTAAATGTTATCTTGCTGGTTTTTGTAAACTGGGTTGTTCAGAAACTGAATGATGGAGAAGGATTATAGGAAAGAGGGAGAAAAGATGGAGAAAATAAAGAATAAAAAATATTCAAGGACAGACAGCGTAATCCTTGGAATCGGATTTACCATTCTTGGTTTATTCGTCCTTTCTATAGCAATACCGATTGTTTATGTGGTACTCGCATCCTTTATGGATCCGAATGTTTTGAATAACCAGGGATTGAGTTTTAAAATCAAGGACTGGACATTAGATGCCTATCGAAGAGTATTAGAGAATGCAATGATCTGGCGTGGATTTTTAAATTCTTTCCTGTATTCACTTGCATTTACAGTTATTTCCGTTTTTGTGACATTGCTGGCAGCATATCCGTTGTCTAAAAAAGAATTTGTAGGAAGAGAATTATTCAATATTATTTTCCTGATCACAATGTTCTTTGGGGGTGGAATGATTCCTACCTTCATTTTGATCAATCAGCTGCACATGGTTAATACGGTGTGGGCAATCCTGATTCCGGGGGCATTTAATGTATGGAATATGATTCTCGCAAGAACTTATTATCAATCAATTCCGACAGAATTAAGAGAAGCATCTGCGATCGACGGGGCAAATGAGATCCAGCATTTCTTTAAAATCATGATTCAGGTATGTAAGCCGATCATTGCAGTTCTGGCACTCTGGTCCTTCGTTGGAATGTGGAACAGTTATTTCGATGCAATGATTTATTTGAATGATGCAAATCTGCAACCATTGCAGTTAGTGCTCCGTTCTATTCTGGTACAGAATACACCACAGCCGGGAATGATCGCCGATATCCAGAGTACGGCAGAAATGGCAAAAATAGCAGAACAGCTTAAATATGCAACCATTGTAGTATCAAGTTTACCACTGTTAGTAATGTACCCATTCTTCCAGAAATATTTTGATAAAGGAATTATGGTCGGATCGGTAAAAGGCTAATAAGAAAGGAACGATACAGATATGAAGAAAAGAAAAGTAAATGCATTACTTGCAATTGGACTATTCTTGACGATGATGGTGGGAATTGCAGGATGTGGAAAAGAGCAGCAGCTTGCAGCTGATATTGATCCAGATACACCTGTATCGGAAGTGCAGTTTCCATTGAAGGAAACCGCAGAACTTTCCTTTATTACAAGTGCACCGGCTACATCAACACAGGAGCCAAATGAACGAGTGATCTTTCAGCGCATGGAAGAGCAGACAAATGTTCATATTGACTGGACTTGTTTTGTATCAGACCAGTTTTCTGATAAGAAAAACCTGGCACTTGCCCAGTTTGGAAATCTGCCGGACGGATTATTCAATGCCGGAATGAGTGAGTATGACCTGCTGCGTTATGCAAAGCAGGGAATCATCATTCCATTGGAAAACCTGATAGATAAATATATGCCGAATTTACAGGCAGTATTTGAAAAATATCCGGAATACAGGACGATGTGTACAGCACCGGATGGACATATTTATTCCTTTCCATGGATTGAGCAGCTTGGAGCAGGGAAAGAAGCCATTCAGGCAATCGGAGATATCCCGTATATTAACAAAAAATGGCTGGATTATCTTGGACTTGAGATTCCGACAACAACAGATGAACTGGAACAGGTATTAATTCAATTCCGTGATCATGCAGATGAACTTGAAAAAGAATTTTCCATTGAAGGTGATGTAATCCCGATGTCATTTATTATTAATAATGGAGATCAGGATCCTGCAATTTTGATCAATGGATTTGGAGAAGGTTATGGAGATACAGGGGATCATTTCGCTGTAACGGATGAAGGAAAAGTTATTTACACAACGGTTCAGGAAGGTTATAAAGAAGGTATCCAATGGTTACATAAGCTTGTAACAGAGGATCTGGTCGACCCGGAAGCATTTACACAAGAGTGGTCCACCTATGTGGCAAAAGGAAAGAATCATCGATATGGTCTCTGCTTTACATGGGATATTGCAAATATCGATAACAATGAAGATTATGTGATGCTGCCAGCGTTGACAGGACCGGATGGAATGAGAAATATCACAAGACAGAACAACAGCGAAACAAGCGGATTCGATCGTGGAAGATGTGTCCTTACATCCAGCTGTCGTGACACAGCACTTGCCGCCGCATGGATTGATCAGATGTATGCCCCCCTTCAGTCACCGCAGAATAACTGGGGAACTTATGGAGAAAAGGATTCTTTTAACATTTTTGAACTGTCCAGGAATAAAGATGGCGGAGAAATGCTGAAGCATATGGATCTTGGAACTCAGTCTCCGGTAGAAGTACGTGAGGCACAATCTGTAAATGGTCCGCTTGCAGTACTGAATGAATATTATGATGTATATGTAACACAGCCAGAAGATGCAAAATGGCGTTTAGACAATATGCATGAAACTTATCTACAGGATATGAACAGCAAGTATGTTTATCCAAACGTCTTTATGAGCATTGAGGATACCAATAAAGTGTCTCAGTACGATACAGATATTAGAAAATATGCAGAGCAGAAGAAAGCAGACTGGATCCTGAATGGTGGAATTGAAAAAGAGTGGGATTCCTATCTGAAGAAAATGGAACAGTATGGACTTTCTGATTATCTTTCAATCAAACAGAAATACTTTGATCAGTATCAGAAGTCATTGAGTGAAGAAAAATAACGCTACGAACAATAGGAGAATTTGCATGAGTGAGATGTTAGAAAAGGCTAGAAAATATGAATATGAACAGGGAAAGCAGATAAAAGCAGAAGACAGACCGGCTTTTCATGTGAGTCCATATGTCGGATGGATGAATGATCCGAATGGTTTTTCATACTATCAGGGAGAGTACCATCTTTTTTATCAGTATTATCCATACGATACACACTGGAACAGTATGCATTGGGGTCATGTGGTTAGTAAAGATCTGCTTCACTGGAAACATCTTCCGGCAGCTTTGGCACCGGATGAAGATTATGATAAAATTGGATGCTTTTCAGGAAGCGCAATAGAGTTAGAGGACGGAAGACAACTGCTCCTCTATACTGCGGTAGATCAGGAAACAATGGAAGATGGAACTGTAAGGGATATTCAGACACAGGCAGTGGCTGTTGGAGATGGAAAAGATTATAAGAAATATGAGAAGAATCCTGTTCTGACAGCCAAAGATCTTCCGGAAGGTGCAAGTAAAGTGGATTTCCGTGATCCAAAGATCTGGAAAGGAAAAGATGGGAACTTCTATTGTGTTATCGGAAGCAGACCGGCAGATGGAAGTGGACAGATTCTTCTTTATAGAAGCGAAAACGGATTTGACTGGAAATTTGTCAGCATCCTTGCAAAAAATAAGAAACGTTTTGGAAAGATGTGGGAATGTCCGGATTTCTTTGAACTGGATGGGAAACACGTTCTTTTGACCAGTCCACAGGATATGCTGCCGGAAGGCTTGGAATATCATAACGGAAATGGTACTTTATGTATCATAGGAGAAATGGACCAGGATAAATATACCTTAAAAGAGCAGTTTGCGCAGTCTGTGGATTATGGAATTGATTTTTATGCAATGCAGACGTTGGGAACCCCGGATGGACGGAGAATTATGATTGGCTGGATGCAGAACTGGGACACGATTGCTCATCGTTGCAATGATTCAAAATGGTTTGCACAAATGAGTCTGCCGAGAGAATTATCTGTGAAAAACGGAAGACTTTATCAAACGCCGATCAAAGAACTCGATGCGATGCGAAAAGACAGAGTTGAGTACAATAATGTAGTAATAAATAATGATACGATCTCATTGGATAAAATCGAAGGACGAACGATAGATATGGAGCTTGTGATACGTCCGGAAGATAAGGAAAATGTCTATAAGAAATTCGCATTACGTTTTGCACAGAATGAGAGGTTTCATACAGAATTGTGCTTCCGCCCGGATGAGTCCGTCCTGAAAATTGACAGAAAATTTTCGGGAAGCGAACGAGCATTGGTTCATCAGAGAAGATGTCTGGTAAATGGAGATGCCAATGAATTAAAGCTTCGTGTGATTTTGGATAGATTTAGCGCAGAAGTATTTATTAATGATGGCGAGCAGGTTATGTCGGCTGTCATATTTACAGAGCAGGAGGCAAAAGGAATTTCATTCTTTGCTGAAGGTGCAGCTAAAATCGATGTGGTGAAATACGATCTGGTTTAGAAAACACATGATAAAACTTACATGGAGTTGGAAAACGCGTGGATAATGATAGGGGGATTCCTAAAACGGGAATCCCCTTTGCTGTACAGATGGTGCGTGAAAAAATAGGAATCCTATGAAAAAGCAATATCTTTTTTGGAGACAGGGATTTTTCATTTTATCGTAATCCGGTGCGATTGTTTCTTTCGATCCGAATTTACGCCCACCACTTTGGAAGTCTTTGGATGAGACGAAGGAACAAGTATTATATGGCCTTAAGCATTGTCATATCCTGAAAATCTCAGATAACGAAATTCAGTGGCTGACAGGAGCATGACTTGTAGAGTTCACACATTCACACAATCTTCACAAATAATTAGCACTCACCTATTGACGTGGCTAATAGCTGGTGTTATAGTAGGATTCAGATGAAGTGTTATAGCTTCACTAGAACAAACAACAGCGGCCGGAAGGTTCCAATAGAGGAGCCGAATGGCGAAACCATGATAGATTGAGTAAGGAGGGAGCTGTGTATGAACATTTCCAAATTTACCCAGAAATCCGTAGAAGCAGTGCAGAACTGTGAAAAGCTTGCCTATGAATACGGCAATCAGGAGATCGAAGAAGAACATCTTTTATACAGCCTTCTGACCATCGAAGACAGCCTGATCTTAAAGCTGATCGAGAAGATGGAAATCCAGAAGGAGCATTTTGTGGACCGCAGCAAACAGGCGCTGGCAAAGCGCGTAAAGGTGCAGGGCGGTCAGGTTTATATCGGCAAGGACTTAAATCAGGTGCTGATCCATGCCGAGGATGAAGCAAAACAGATGGGAGATGAATATGTTTCTGTAGAGCATCTGTTTTTGTCCATGCTGCAGTATCCGAATAAGGAGATCAAGCAGATCTTTACCGAGTACGGCATCACGCGGGAGCGTTTTTTACAGGCATTGTCCACGGTGCGCGGCAATCAGAGAGTCGTTTCGGACAATCCGGAGGCTACTTATGATACATTGGAGAAGTACGGACAGGATCTGGTAGAAAAGGCGAGAGCCCAGAAGCTCGATCCGGTCATCGGCAGGGATAATGAAATCCGTAACGTGGTTCGGATTCTTTCCAGAAAAACGAAGAACAACCCGGTTTTGATCGGTGAACCCGGCGTCGGCAAGACCGCCGTTGTCGAAGGACTGGCACAGAGAATCGTGCGGGGCGACGTACCCCAGGGGCTGAAGGATAAAAAGATCTTCGCACTGGATATGGGTGCACTGGTAGCAGGTGCCAAGTATCGGGGCGAATTTGAAGAGCGTCTGAAGGCAGTTCTGGAGGATGTGAAGAAGAGCGAAGGACAGATCATTCTGTTTATTGATGAGCTGCATACCATCGTCGGTGCGGGCAAAACAGACGGTGCACTGGATGCCGGCAACATGTTGAAGCCTATGTTGGCGAGAGGCGAGCTGCATTGTATCGGTGCAACGACACTGGATGAATACCGCAAATATATTGAAAAGGATGCTGCTCTGGAACGTCGTTTCCAGCCGGTGCAGGTGGATGAACCTACCGTTGAGGATACCATTTCCATTCTGCGTGGCTTAAAGGATCGTTATGAGGTGTATCACGGCGTAAAGATTCTGGATAATGCATTGGTAAGTGCCGCCGTTTTGTCCAACCGTTATATTTCTGACCGGTTTTTGCCGGATAAAGCGATCGACCTGGTGGATGAAGCGTGCGCACTGATCAAGACCGAGATGGACTCCATGCCTGCGGAGCTGGACGAGCTGCGCCGTAAGGTCATGCAGATGGAAATTGAGGAGGCTGCGCTGAAAAAAGAAGATGACACCCTGAGCAAGGAGCGTCTGGAAGCACTTCAGAAGGAGCTTGCGGAGTTAAAGTCCGAGTACAACAACCGCAAAGCGCAGTGGGATAACGAGAAGAAGAGCGTAGAGAACCTTTCCAAGTTAAGAGAAGAGATCGAAGCGGTCAACAATGAAATTCAGATTGCACAGCGCGAAGGCGACCTGGAGAAAGCTGCAGAGCTTTCCTATGGCAAACTGCCGGAGTTGAAAAAACAGCTGGAGCAGGAAGAAGAAAAAGTAAAGAAGGAAGACCTTTCTCTGGTTCACGAAGCGGTAACCGATGAAGAAATCGCCCGGATTATTTCCCGGTGGACAGGTATTCCGGTTGCAAAGCTGACAGAAAGTGAGCGGAATAAGACGCTGCATCTGGATGACGAATTGCATAAGAGAGTCATCGGTCAGGATGAAGCGGTAACGAAGGTGACGGATGCCATTATCCGTTCCAAAGCGGGTATCAAGGATCCGACCAAGCCCATCGGTTCGTTCCTGTTCCTCGGACCTACCGGTGTCGGTAAGACGGAGCTTGCAAAAGCGCTTGCGGCGTCCCTGTTTGATGACGAGAACAACATGGTCCGGATCGATATGAGTGAGTACATGGAGAAATACTCTGTGTCCCGTCTGATCGGAGCGCCTCCCGGATACGTTGGCTATGAAGAAGGCGGTCAACTGACAGAAGCAGTCCGCAGAAAGCCCTACTCAGTTGTCCTGTTCGATGAAATTGAAAAGGCACATCCGGATGTATTCAATGTTTTGCTGCAGGTGCTGGATGACGGCCGGATTACGGATTCCCAGGGCAGGACCGTGGACTTTAAGAACACGATTCTGATCATGACCTCGAATATCGGCGCGAACTATCTGCTGGATGGCATCGATGCGGACGGCACGATTAAGCCGGAAGCAGAAGAGCTGGTAACGAAGGATCTGCGCGGTCACTTCCGTCCGGAGTTTCTGAACCGTCTGGATGAGATCATCCTGTTTAAGCCTCTGACGAAGGATAACATCAGCGGTATTATCAATCTGATTGTAGCAGACTTGAATCATCGTCTGGAAGATAAGCAGCTTTCGATCGAACTCAGCCCGGATGCGGAGCAGTTCATTGTAGACAACGCATATGATCCGATTTATGGCGCGCGTCCGTTGAAGCGTTATATCCAGAAATATGTGGAAACGCTGTCTGCAAAGCTGATCCTGGCAGATCAGGTACAGATGGGTGACACGATCCTGATCGCAGTGGAAAACGGCGAGCTGGTCGCAAAGAAAAAGCAGCATAGCGTTTAAAGCTGCAGACTGTAGAAGCACTCGGCGGGAGGAGGTTTCTCCTGCCGGGTGCTTTTTCTCTTTACAAAATCAACTCCTGCGAGTATTGTGGTAGATACGGGTCGAAAAACGGCCTGAAAAAGCGCATATTGATGCAGATTCTGTGGATAGAAAGGCTTTTACAGGGGAATGGAGAGAGAAAAGAAAACAAAAGCAATAGAAATGACAACAGGTTCGATCTGGAAGAACTTGTTTTTCCTGAGCTGCCCGCTGGTATTTTCCCAGGTGCTGGAAGTGCTGTTTAATATGAGTGACGTAGCGGTGGTAGGGCGATTTTCGGATTACCGGGCGCTGGGGGCAGTTGGTTCGACAACGCTTCTGGTTACGCTGTTTACCGGCTTTCTGATCGGAATGGGCTGCGGTGTTAATGTGCGGATGGCGCATGAGCTGGGTGCAAGGCGCAGGGAATCCGTGATCAAAACCGTGCATTCCGCCTTTGTAATCTGTCTGATCGTCGGTCTGCTTGTGGGTGCAGCCTGTTTTTTCTTTGCAGAGGGACTGCTTGGAATTCTGCATACCAAAGAAGAGCTGATGGACAGTGCTGTTTTGTATCTGAAAATTTATGCACTGGGCATGCCGGGTATGGCACTGTATAACTGCGGCAACGGTATTCTGAGCGCCACCGGAGATACGAAGCGTCCGCTGCTATATCTGTCCATTGCAGGAATTGTAAACGTTATTTTAAATCTGTTTTTTGTTATCGTGTGCCATATGGCAGCAGAGGGCGTGGCCATCGCCAGTGTGATCGGACAGTATTTATCTGCACTTCTGATCGTGATTCATCTGCTGCGACGGACGGACGACTGTGGGTTGCACCCTTCGAAGCTCAGACTGGATCCGGCCTGCGGAAAAGCGATTCTGGTGCTTGGCATACCCACTGGTATCCAGAATGCCATCTTTGCTATCGCGAACCTTTTTGTGCAGTCCGGCGTCAATTCCTTTGATGCGGTGATGGTGTCCGGAAATGCAGCTGCAGCAAATGCGGACACGCTGATTTTTAATATTATGGCAGCGTTTTATACCGGCTGTTCCAGCTTTATCGGACAGAACTGGGGCGCTGGCAACCGGGAACGGATGAAAAAGAGCTATCTCGTCGGGCTGACCTATTCCTTTGCGGCAGGTGCGATCTTTGGCGGACTCCTGCTGATTTTCGGACGACAGTTTCTATCGCTGTTTGCGACGGAGCCTGCTGTAATCGATGCCGGAATGCAGCGTGTGAAGATCATGGGATTTTCTTATATGATCAGTGCGTTTATGGACTGCAGCATCGCAGCCTCCCGAGGAATCGGAAAGAGCATTGTGCCGATGGTCATCGTTATTTTAGGCTCCTGCGTGTTCCGGGTGATCTGGGTGTATACCATTTTTGTATGGATTCATACGATTCCGGCGCTGTACTCCCTCTACTTTTTCTCCTGGGCGATTACATCTGTGGCGGAGGTGCTCTATTTCAGGCACAGCTTTCGGCAGCTGGAATTTCAGAGCTGAGTCCGGGGACGAGAACCATCAAAATCCGGTAGTTCTTCTGCAGACAGATAAGGTTTTGGCGTTGCTGCGCCGTCCTTTCCGAATGATAGAGGGCTTCTGCTGCATAGATTAAAAAGAAGGAACCGGAAAAGGCGGTTTTCCATGGAACATCTGGAACATAAAAAAGAGAAACGAAATGAAAGGGCAGCAATTCAACTGGGACTTTTTCTGGTTGGATTGCTGCTTTTTGGAATTGCTGCGGGAGGGCAACTGACAGGGGAGGAAAAAAACGGGAAGGAAAAGGCAGCAATACAGACTTCTGGCGGCGTATCCGATGCAGTAGAGCCCAAAAAGATCGCCCTTACCTTTGATGACGGCCCGCATCCGGTCTATACGAAAATACTTTTGGACGGCCTGGCAGAGCGAGGCGCAAAAGCCAGTTTTTTTGTTACAGGGGAGAATGCAGAAAAATATCCGGAGCTGATTTTGCGTATGCAGAAGGAGGGACATCTGATCGGCAACCACACCTATAGTCATATTCAGCTGACAAGCAATAACCGGGAAGCCTTTCGACAGGAGCTGATTTCCACGAATGAGGTATTGAAGGAGATAACAGGAGCGGAAATCATTTTTGTCCGTCCGCCCTATGGAAGCTGGGACAAAGGCTTCGAACAGGAGCTGAATATGTTCCCGGTGCTTTGGACGATTGATCCCCTGGACTGGTGCAGTCAAAGCAGCACCAATGTTGAAAAACGAATCTTGTCCAAAGCGCGGGAAAATGCGATTATCCTGCTGCATGATGAATATGCTTCCAGTATTGAGGCGGCACTTTTTATTGTGGATGAGCTGCAAAGCCAAGGCTATGTCTTTGTGACAGTCGAAGAAATCATGCTGGTATCTTGAAATCCGCAGTTGGATAAAATCCAACAGTTGGATGAAATCCAACATGTACAGCAGGGAAAATAGTTGTTATAATCAAAAAACACAAATCTCCATTCATTTTGTAATGGATATGAATTTGCGGTATCCTTGACAAACAAATATGCCATGCTTTTTGAGTCTTCATCTATTTTATCGTAATACTCACGTACAAGCCTATGATTGCGTTTGTCGATGTATTTTATGGGGTGATATTCATATCCACATCCCGCAGCTTCAAGTTTTTTCACCAGTGCATTCACAAAATCAGAGAAATTAAATAATAACGCATGATCTCCGAATTGGCTCATTTCTGCTATAAAATTATCGTTTAGCGCATAAGTGTCTTCAGATACCATATGGCAATTCTTATGCGATAGCAAAGAAGCCGAAAAGGAGCGTACCGGACAATCCGGTATACTCGAAATAACTGCTTTTTCTATGTACGCAGAAATATCGACCCCATTGACCACGAAGGGGTTTGATAGATTGAGGTACTCCTTTCCTTCCATTTTATCGCCACGAAAAGTTGTAACATCTTCTTGAAATAACTCAATAGGGCTAAAATGAACAATTCCATTTTTTAACTGTTCTAAATGTTCCTTTTCCCCAAATTTAAGCAAAAATATCATTAGCGCCACTCATTTCCCTATATCGTACGATTTTTGATGGCTATTTAATT
>ERZ772865.3228-NODE-3228-length-12699-cov-3.802120_pt1 | contig 12699 bp, 9 predicted proteins | sample MGYA00512133_ERZ772865 | MGnify/ENA primary metagenome ERZ772865 (study PRJEB29015, sample SAMEA2737722) | human gut metagenome | biome: human gut; feature: human-associated habitat; material: faeces | place: China | collected 2012 ...
AACGCGGCTAATCTGATTAGGCAGAAAAAGAAATAAAAATAGTATTTGGCTCCTTCCCGCACCAATATGAAAAATGACAACTGCATAGGGACTTGCAGTTAGGGTATTCTACTATTAATAGAATGTATTATGCTTGTTTTCATACAGTATTTGTATTATTGATTAAAATGGTATTGTTTAGATTATCAATGATTTAGTTGATTCTTTGTCTATTATAAAAACTTATATAAAAATCCCCGGGATATCTATCGTCCGGGGATTTTATTTAGATGTAAAGTCGAAATTTATTTGATTCTTTTGTATCCATACACAGCCAAATCACCCAATTCCTCTTCAATACGGAGTAACTGATTGTATTTAGCCATACGGTCGGAGCGGCTTAAAGAACCTGTCTTGATCTGCCCGCTGTTGGTAGCTACTGCGATATCAGCGATAGTAGCATCTTCTGTTTCACCCGAACGGTGAGAAGTAACAGTAGTATATCCATGACGGTGAGCCATTTCGATAGCGTTCAGTGTTTCTGTCAGCGAACCGATTTGGTTTACTTTAATCAGGATAGAGTTGGCACAGCCTTTTTCGATACCCATTGCAAGGAAATCTACGTTGGTTACGAACAAGTCGTCACCTACCAGCTGGCAACGGTTGCCGATGCGTTCGGTCAGCTTTTTCCAGCCTTCCCAGTCGTTTTCGTTCATACCGTCTTCGATAGAGTCGATAGGGAATTTGTTGATTAGTTCTTCCAGGTAGTCAACTTGTTCTGCGGAAGTACGTTTCTTACCTTTTTCACCTTCAAACTTGGTATAATCGTAAATACCATCGTGGTAGAATTCGGAAGAAGCACAGTCCATACCGATCATAACGTCTTTGCCCGGTTCGTATCCTGCAGCTTTTATAGCGGCTAGAATTGAATTCAGAGCATCTTCCGTACCTTCCAAGTTGGGGGCGAAACCACCTTCGTCGCCTACGGCAGTGCTAAGACCGCGGTCTTTTAATACTTTCTTCAATGCATGGAATACTTCGGCACCCATTCTTAATCCTTCTCTGAAAGAAGGAGCGCCTACGGGACGAATCATAAATTCCTGGAATGCGATAGGAGCATCGCTATGTGAACCGCCGTTGATGATATTCATCATCGGTACAGGCATTACGTAAGTATTTGTTCCGCCGATATAACGGTATAGAGGAAGGTCGAGATAACTAGCGGCAGCTTTGGCTACGGCAAGAGACACACCGAGGATAGCGTTGGCACCTAAATTAGATTTAGTCTTGGTACCGTCCAATGCCAACATTGCGTAGTCGATTCCTCTCTGGTTGAGTGAAGACATACCGATTAGTTTCGGAGCGATGATTTTATTTACATTATCAACCGCTTTTTGTACTCCTTTTCCACCATAGCGCTGTTTGTCACCATCGCGAAGTTCCAATGCTTCGTGTTCACCTGTGGAAGCACCTGACGGCACAGATGCACGTCCCATAATGCCGGATTCCAATACTACGTCAACTTCTACTGTGGGGTTACCTCTTGAATCGAGAATTTCTCGAGCTACAATTTTTTCAATTTTCATCGTTTCTATTGTTTTTGAATAAGATTTCTGCAAAAGTACGGACTTGACGGGGAGTGAGAAATCACTATAAATAGGTATTCTTTTTGTGCCTATTCCCTATATGTCGTTAGTCCGACCTTATACTATAACAACGGGACGATGTTTTTTGTTTGAGTGCGGCGGGGTGAATTTGCAGGATTTTAATCTTCGATAATAACCCCTAACAGTGGGAGCAAATCCATTGCTTGCAGGGAAGTGATGACAGCCCCTTTCAGATCGCTGATGTTAAGCGTGATTCCGCTGATACGGGAAGTGCGCAAATCTATTCCGCGAAGCGGAGCGTGTGAAAAATCGGCTTCTACGAGATCGCAACTCTCAAATGCGACGGATGAAAAACGGCAGTCGTTCAGACTTCCGTTGCGGAGCTGGCTGTGTGCAAAACGTACCTGGTTCATTTTACTCATAGCCAGATTGATATAACCTGCGTTGCAGTCATGCAGCAAGACGTGATTCATCGTTGTTCCCGATAGATTGGTACCCAATAGTTTGCAGGAAATGAATTCTACCCGGTAGAGCGAACTTTCAGCGAAAGAAATGTTGGATAAGTCGCAGTTCTCGAACCTGACATCGGTCAGCTGGGAGGAACGGAATTTACATTCGCTGAATGTCTGATGCTGAAAGGTGCAGTTTTTAAAACTTTTATAAGATTTGTCGATGCCTTCTTCTTTTCCTTTGCAGAATAAAAGATGGGAGACGGTTTCTTCTCTGTCGAGCCATTCCTGTAGGGTAGTAGTACTGACTTCCTGCTCTTCCATCATGGGAGGAACAACGCGGACGGGTTTGGTTGGGTTTCTTTTAATCATGTCGTAAAGGTAGGATTTATATTCGAATTATTAAATCTGTTTTCCCACATATCCGCCGGCTAACGTTGCGGCTAATCCTATTCCTATACTTAATAATGTATATAGAACAAATGCTCCGTAAAATTCTCCTTTCAGCAGACCTACGCCGTCACTGGAGAAAGTAGAGAACGTTGTGAAACCTCCACATAAACCCGTTGTCAGAAACAAACGGAACTCGAACGGAAGGTGGAATCGCTCTGAAAGGGCATAGAACAGGCCGATGAGAAAACTGCCGAGAAGATTGACCGTGAAAGTGGCCCATGGAAAATGATAAGGGACGATTCGTTCGTGCATTAACAACTGGATGAAATAACGCAGTGCACTACCGGTTCCTCCACCGATAAAGATATAGATAACTTCTTTGCTCATTTGATTGAAAGATTGATATTATTTGTAGGCGGCTTCAAAATCCTTTTCGAATTGTTGGAAGCCTCCGGGATAAACAAGATTGATTTGTTCTGAAACGGTTGACGGATCATTTTTGTTTTGCAGAACGGATATGAACTTTTTGAATATCTCGCGGGGGACGCTCTCTATCCAGAAGGTGACAAGCGCGTGCGAAAGAATATAAGAGTATTGTTCGTCCGTCATTTGCTGCTTCATAAATTTGCCCTGGCTGCTATTTAAAAATGTAGGAAGGTTTACTTCTCCCAGCATATACATCGTCCGAACTCTCCCTTGTTCGTATTCGGTAAATGTGTGGCGGACTGCTTTTTTGTGAATGGTGCAATGTTTGAAGTACTCCGACAGTCCTTCATTAAGCCAGCTTGGAGGACGCTTGCCGAGAATCTGCGAAACGAAATGATGACTCAGTTCGTGATAGATGAGCAGCTGTTGCGGGTTGGTGGTTTTACAGGCTATTCCGCTGCGGGTGGCATAGATTGTATCACCTTGCTTGATGTGAAAATTCAAGGTCTTGAATGGTTCACGCGGATCGGTTTTCCAGGCTGTCTTTTGATTGTTCTTTACGGGTAAGGCATAAGGAGTCTGAATATTGAAATCTTTAGGAAATTTGCCCCGGTAGAACGTATAAGAAGAGGCACTTTTAAACGGATTGTCTACCTGTGCGTTCTTTTCTATTTTAAATATAGTGTTTTTTCCGTTACTTAAATTGTAGGAACGGTCGTTGGCACGATACAGATAATAGTCGCAATAGTCTTCATTGTAGTAATTGAGTTCGGTAGCTCCCTGAGCATCTTTTTCCCATTTTGACTCGATGATACCGTATGGACGTTCCAGCAGTTTACGTAAAGACTGCGCGGAAGTGTAGCTGGCGGACAATGTGAAAATCAATAGAGCGATCAATTTAAGGTGCTGTGCCATATTCTAAATAGTAAAGTGTTTATTGATATAGTTGGGATAATACGTTGCAAATATAGAAAGATTATGTAATATGCGTCTTTAATCCTTTTAATTTCTTCACCATAGACACTATATTTTTTCTAGCTTCTGGATTTGTTATCTGCTTTATATTTAAATGTTTATCCCGTTTCAACTTCTATATCCTTCTATATTTTCTTTATAAAGAAAAACACCTCTATTGTTTCCTGTCTATCTTTGCCATACGATTATTAACTAACTCATTTATATCATGAAGAACATGAAAATAGGAACTGCAATATGGGTCTGCCTGTTGCTCTCTTTTTTCTTCGGCACATCAGCAAAGGCCGAAAGTATCACTTCTCCTGACGGACAATTAAAGCTAAATTTCTCTGTTAACACGCAAGGAGAACCGGTGTATGAACTCTCTTATAAAGGAAAAGAGGTGATTAAACCTTCGAAACTGGGACTGGAATTGAAAAATGATCCCGGACTGATGAATGGATTCACTCTGGCCGATATTAAAACTTCTGCTTTTGATGAAACATGGGAACCGGTGTGGGGAGAGGTGAAATCAATCCGCAACCATTATAATGAGGTGGCTGTTACTTTGAATCAGAAGGCACAAGATCGCAATATCATTATCCGTTTCCGTCTTTATGATGATGGCTTGGGATTCCGGTATGAATTCCCATTGCAGAAGAATTTGAATTATTTTGTGATTAAGGAAGAACATTCCCAGTTTGCTATGGCGGGAGATCATAAGGCCTTTTGGATTCCCGGTGATTATGATACGCAGGAATACGATTATACCGAGTCCAGACTTTCTGAAATTCGTGGATTATTGCAAGGGGCGATTACTGGAAACGCTTCTCAAACCTCTTTCTCGCCAACAGGTGTGCAAACTTCTTTGCAGATGAAAACGGATGATGGCTTATATATCAACCTGCATGAAGCTGCTTTGGTTGATTATTCCTGTATGCATTTGAACCTTGATGATCGGAACATGGTTTTTGAATCGTGGTTGACACCGGATTCACAAGGAGATAAAGGATATATGCAAGCACCTTGTCGTTCTCCTTGGCGCACGGTAATCGTGAGTGATGATGCGCGTGATATTCTGGCATCTAAGCTGACATTGAATCTGAACGATCCTTGTGCTTATGAAGATGTTTCTTGGATTAAAACGGTGAAATACATTGGTGTGTGGTGGGAAATGATTAGCGGAAAAAGTTCTTGGGCATATACGGACGATGTTTACTCTGTGAAATTGGGCGAAACAGATTATTCAAAAACAAAACCGAACGGACGCCATGCAGCGAATAACGATAATGTGAAACGGTACATTGACTTTGCTTCTGAACATGGATTTGATCAAGTATTGGTAGAAGGATGGAACGAAGGTTGGGAAGATTGGTTCGGCAAATCAAAAGATTATGTATTTGATTTCGTTACACCTTATCCTGATTTCGATTTGAAAATGCTGAATGCATATGCGAAGTCAAAAGGAGTAAAGCTGATGATGCATCACGAGACATCCGCTTCTGTTCGTAACTATGAACGTCATTTGGATGCGGCATATCAATTTATGGTAGATAACGGCTACAATGCTGTGAAGAGTGGATATGTCGGCAATATCATTCCTCGTGGCGAACATCATTACGGACAATGGATGAACGACCATTATCTATATGCAGTGAAGAAAGCGGCTGATTATAAGATTTGTGTGAATGCTCATGAGGCAGTCCGTCCTACCGGACTATGTCGTACTTATCCGAATCTGATCGGCAATGAGTCGGCACGTGGTACGGAGTATGAAGCATTTGCCGGTAATAAACCGTTTCATACCACTTTACTTCCTTTTACCCGTCTGATTGGCGGACCGATGGATTATACTCCGGGTATTTTTGATACCAAACTTTCTTTCTTGTCGGGCGATCATAGTTTTGTACGTACTACATTGGCTAAACAATTGGCTCTTTATGTAACGATGTACAGCCCTTTGCAGATGGCGGCTGATTTCCCTGAAAACTACGAACGTCACATGGATGCATTTCAATTTATCAAGGATGTAGCCGTTGATTGGGATGACAGTAAGTATCTGGAGGCAGAACCGGGAGATTACATCACCGTTGCACGTAAGGCGAAGGGTACTGATAGCTGGTTCGTAGGTGGTATCACTGATGAGAATCCTCGTACTTCTGCTTTTACACTTGATTTTCTCGAACCGGGAAAACAATATGTAGCGACATTGTATGCTGACGGAAAGGAAGCGGACTTTGAAAAGAATCCAACCTCTTATCAAATAAAGAAAGGTATAGTGACTGCTAAAACCCGGATTTCTGTCAAACTGGCCCGTAGCGGAGGATTTGCGTTGAGCTTGATTGAAGCAGCTCCGTCGGATAAGAAGATAATCAAGAAATGGAAATAAGATCTAGGCAAAGAGATTGTTCTCGGATTTCCCGCTTTTAATAAATATTAGTTGTTGCCCCGCAAGGAAAACAAAACTTTGCGGGGCTCTTTATTTTATCAGACGGATTCTTTTTTGTACTTTTGCACATCTTTTTAAAAAACATCAATAAAGAGAATAACATGGGAGGTTTTTTCGGAACAGTCTCGAAAGCTAGTTGCGTGACTGATTTATTCTACGGCACAGATTATAACTCACATCTGGGTACAAAGCGGGGAGGACTCGCGACATACAGTAAGGAAAAAGGGTTTATACGCTCCATTCATAATTTGGAAAGTACCTATTTTCGAACAAAGTTCGAAGGAGAATTGGACAAGTTTAAAGGAAACGCCGGTATCGGCATTATTAGTGACACAGACGCTCAACCTATTATTATTAACTCTCACCTCGGCCGCTTCGCCATTATTACCGTTGCAAAGGTTGTCAATACTCAGCAACTGGAAGATGAACTTCTCAATCAAAATATGCACTTCGCCGAACTTAGTTCGAGCAATACCAATCAGACTGAACTTATCGCATTACTTCTGATACAAGGTAGAAACTTTGTGGAAGGTATTGAAAATGTGTTCAAGCACATCAAAGGTTCTTGCTCAATGCTTATCTTGACGGAGGACGGAAGTATCATCGCTGCTCGTGACCAGTGGGGGCGTACTCCTATCGTAATAGGAAAAAAAGAAGGAGCATACGCTGCGACAAGCGAATCATCCAGTTTTCCGAATTTGGATTATGAGATAGAGAAATACTTAGGTCCCGGTGAAATCGTCCGTATGTATGACGATCATATCGAACAACTTCGTGAACCGAATGAGGATATGCAGATTTGTTCGTTCCTGTGGGTGTACTATGGCTTTCCTACTTCTTGTTATGAAGGACGGAATGTAGAAGAGGTGCGCTTCACTTGTGGATTGAAGATGGGACAGACAGATCAATCGGAAGTGGACTGTGCTTGTGGTATTCCTGATTCGGGAGTGGGTATGGCTTTGGGATATGCAGAAGGTAAGGGTGTTCCTTATCACCGTGCGATTTCAAAATATACACCGACTTGGCCTCGTAGTTTTACTCCTAGTAATCAGGAGATGCGTGCGTTAGTGGCGAAGATGAAATTGATTCCGAACCGTGCAATGCTTGAAGGTAAACGTTTGTTGTTTTGTGATGATTCTATCGTTCGTGGCACGCAGTTGCGTGATAATGTGAAGATACTATATGATTATGGAGCAAAAGAGGTACATATGCGTATTGCCTGTCCTCCATTGATTTATGCTTGTCCGTTTGTAGGTTTTTCCGCTTCCAAAAATGCGTTGGAACTGATTACCCGCCGTATTATTAAGGAATTGGAAGGTGATGAAAATAAGAATTTGGATAAATATGCTACTACCGGGTCTCCCGAATATGAGAAGATGGTTGGTATTATAGCCGAACGTTTCGGGCTTTCTTCTTTGAAGTTCAATACAGTGGAAACATTAATAGAAGCTATCGGTCTGCCCAAATGCAAGGTTTGTACACATTGCTTTGACGGTAGTAGCCATTTTTAAAGTGGTCAGATAGGTCAGTTAAGTATCCGGATAAAATTATACAATAAAAAAGAGCCGTGAATTGCTTTGTAATTCACGGCTCTTTTTTTACCTTTACGGCACTATAAACTATCAATTTGTAAATTGTAATTAGTAACTTGTAATTAAAACGATATGACTTTAGTAGACAGATTTTTAAAGTATGTAAGCTTCGATACACAATCTGATGAATCGACAGGGCTTACTCCAAGTACTCCGAAGCAGATGGTTTTTGCAGAATACTTGAAAAAAGAGTTGGAATCTTTGGGGTTGGAAGATATAACTTTGGATGAGCATGGTTATCTTTTTGCCACGCTCCCTGCCAATATAGATAAAAAGGTACCGACTATCGGGTTTATTGCTCACATGGATACAAGTCCGGATATGACGGGTAAGGATGTTACTCCGCGTATTGTAGAAAAGTATGACGGTTCGGATATTGTACTTTGTGCCGAAGAAAATGTGGCTCTTTCCCCGTCGCAATTTCCGGAATTGTTGGATCATAAAGGAGAAGATTTGATTGTAACCAACGGAAAAACTTTGCTCGGTGCTGATGATAAAGCCGGTATTGCAGAGATTGTTTCCGCAATGGCCTATCTGAAAGACCACCCTGAAATCAAACACGGAAAAATCCGTATCGGTTTCAATCCGGACGAAGAAATCGGTGAAGGCGCTCATAAATTCGATGTAGAAAAGTTCGGTTGTGAGTGGGGATATACAATGGATGGCGGTGAAGTGGGAGAGTTGGAGTTCGAGAACTTCAATGCTGCTGCCGCTAAAGTTACTTTTAAAGGGCGTAATGTACATCCGGGATATGCTAAGGATAAGATGATTAATTCCATTTATTTGGCCAATCGGTTTATTACCCTGCTGCCGACACAGGAAAGGCCGGAGCATACTACGGGATATGAAGGATTTTATCATCTGATTGGCATTCAGGGTGAAGTGGAGCAAAGCTCAGTTTCTTATATCATTCGCGATCATGACCGTACTAAGTTTGAAAACCGCAAGAAAGAAATGGAACGTCTGGTCGCTCAAATGAATGCCGAATATGGTGCGGGTACGGTAACTCTCGAATTGCGCGACCAATATTATAATATGCGTGAGAAGATAGAGCCGGTGATGCATATTATCGACACCGCTTTTGCTGCAATGGAAGCTGTTGGTGTGAAACCGAATGTGAAGCCGATTCGTGGAGGTACGGATGGTGCACAACTTTCTTTTAAAGGCTTGCCTTGCCCGAATATCTTTGCCGGTGGGCTGAATTTTCACGGACGTTATGAATTTGTGCCTATCCAGAATATGGAGAAAGCAATGAAAGTAATTGTGAAGATTGCCGAGCTCGTAGCTTCCAAATAACTGATACTTAAAACTTAATACTTAAAAGAATATGAAAACCACTCCGTTTACAGAGAAACATATAGCACTTGGTGCTAAAATGCACGAGTTTGCAGGTTATAATATGCCTATTGAATACTCCGGTATTATTGACGAACATCTGACGGTCTGTCAGGGTGTCGGGGTATTTGATGTATCCCATATGGGAGAATTCTGGGTGAAAGGTCCGAAGGCATTGGCTTTTCTTCAGAAGGTGACTTCCAATAATGTGGCGGTACTGACTCCGGGAAAAATTCAATATACTTGTTTCCCGAATGATAAAGGAGGAATTGTAGATGACTTGCTGGTATATCAGTATGAACCGGAAAAATATATGTTGGTAGTCAATGCCGCTAATATTGAAAAGGACTGGGACTGGTGCGTTTCTCATAATACGGAAGGAGCGGAATTGGAGAACGCTTCGGATCACATGGCGCAACTTGCTGTGCAGGGACCGAAAGCGATTCTTGCTTTGCAAAAATTGACTGATATTGATCTGTCATCAATTCCTTATTATACTTTTAAAGTCGGAAAGTTTGCAGGTGAAGAGAACGTGATAATTTCCAATACCGGCTATACGGGTGCAGGAGGTTTTGAACTATATTTCTATCCGAATGTGGCTGATACTATTTGGAAAGCGGTTTTTGAAGCCGGTGAGGAGTTCGATATCAAACCTATCGGTTTAGGATCTCGCGATACACTTCGGTTGGAGATGGGATTCTGTCTGTATGGAAATGATTTGGATGATACTACTTCACCGATAGAAGCTGGACTTGGATGGATAACTAAGTTTATAGAAGGTAAAGAGTTTATCAATCGTCCGATGCTGGAGAAGCAGAAAGCAGAAGGAGTAACCCGTAAATTGGTTGGCTTTGAAATGGTTGATCGTGGAATTCCCCGTCATGGGTATGAACTTGTAAATTCGGATGGGGAGAAGATTGGGATCGTTACTTCGGGCACTATGTCGCCTACCCGCAAAATTGGTATCGGCATGGGGTATGTGAAACCGGAATACAGCAAGGCAGATACGGAAATTTGTATCGATATGCGTGGTCGTAAATTGAAAGCGGTCGTGGTAAAACCTCCGTTCAGGAAATAATTGAATATTTATAGAAATGCAGATTAACGTTGCTCATTCCATAGATTTATTATAATTTTGTCAGCAAATATGATGAAATAATGTCTCAGTTACCTACTCTTATAGCCGATCTCGCACTGATACTGATCTGTGCAGGCATCATGACTTTATTATTTAAGAAGTTGAAGCAACCTTTGGTTTTAGGATATGTGGTTGCCGGCTTTTTGGCAAGTCCGCATATGCCTTATACGCCTTCCGTAATGGATACTGCGAATATTAAGACATGGGCGGATATAGGTGTTATCTTCTTGTTGTTCGCTCTCGGACTGGAATTTAGTTTTAAGAAGATAGTAAAAGTGGGTGGCTCTGCTATTATTGCCGCTTGTACTATTATTTTCTGCATGATTCTGTTGGGTATAGGCGTTGGTATGGGCTTCGGCTGGCATAGGATGGATAGCCTGTTTTTGGGTGGTATGATTGCAATGTCCTCTACTACGATTATTTATAAGGCTTTTGATGATCTGGGGTTACGGAAAAAACAGTTTACCGGCTTGGTCTTGAGTATCTTGATTTTGGAAGATATTTTGGCAATTGTGTTGATGGTCATGCTTTCCACAATGGCTGTAAGCCATAATTTTGAAGGTACGGAAATGTTGGAAAGTATCGGTAAACTATTGTTTTTCCTAATTCTCTGGTTTGTGGTCGGTATCTATCTAGTACCGGAATTCTTGAAACGTTGCCGTAAACTGATGGGAGAGGAGACTTTGCTTATTGTGTCGCTGGCACTATGTTTCGGTATGGTGGTTATGGCGGCTAATACGGGTTTCTCCGCTGCTTTCGGTGCGTTTATTATGGGATCTATTTTGGCGGAAACAATTGAAGCGGAATCTATCGACCGATTAGTGAAACCTGTTAAAGATCTTTTCGGAGCCATCTTTTTCGTATCGGTAGGAATGATGGTGGATCCGGCGATGATTGTAGAATATGCCATACCTATTCTTGTCATTACTTTGGCGGTTATTTTGGGGCAGTCCGTATTCGGAACATTTGGAGTAATACTTTCCGGCAAACCATTGAAGACGGCTATGCAATGCGGCTTTAGTCTGACGCAGATTGGTGAATTTGCATTTATTATCGCATCTTTGGGAGTCTCGCTGCACGTGACAAGTGATTTTCTCTATCCGATTGTGGTGGCTGTTTCCGTCATCACTACTTTTCTGACTCCTTATATGATTCGTCTTGCCGAACCGGCTTCTACTTTCGTAGATGCTCATCTTCCCGTTTCATGGAGGAAATTTCTGATGCGCTACTCTTCCGGATCGCAGACTGCGCTCAATCATGAGAACTTATGGAAGAAGTTGATATTGGCAATGGTACGCATTACTGTCGTTTATTCTATTGTCAGCATATCGATCATTGCGCTTTCTTTTCGTTTTGTCATACCTTTCTTTAAAGAGAACCTGCCTCATTTGGGAGCTTCTTTACTTGGAGCTGTGTTTATCATTCTCTGTATTGCTCCATTTCTGCGGGCTATTATGGTGAAGAAAAACCATTCGGTGGAGTTTATGACTTTGTGGCACGCCAATCGTGCAAATCGCGCTCCGCTGGTATCGACCATTGTGATTCGCATTATGATAGCGGCACTTTTTGTTATCTTTGTGATTTCCGGATTATTCAAGGCGTCTATCGGCCTAGTTATCGGAGTTGCAGTGCTGGTAGTGTTGCTAATGGTATGGTCGCGCCGCTTGAAAAAGCAGTCTATCTCGATTGAACGTCGTTTTTTCCAGAATCTTCGTTCCCGTGATGTGCGCGCGGAATATCTAGGGGAGAAAAAACCGGAATATGCCGGACGCTTGTTATCGCATGATCTCCATCTTGCCGATATGGAGATTCCTGGTGAGTCTGCTTGGGCGGGAAAGACATTGATGGAACTGAATTTAGGAAAGAAGTTCGGAGTTCATGTTGCTTCCATTCTTCGCGGAAAGAGACGGATTAATATTCCGGGTGGTTCTGTCCGTCTGTTTCCAATGGATAAAATACAGGTGATAGGGACGGATGAACAATTGAATGTGTTTAATGAAGCCATGCAAAATGGGACAAAGGTGGATTGGGATGTGTATGAAAAGAGTGAGATGACTCTAAAACAATTAATTGTTGATAGTGATTCCATGTTTTTAGGTAAGACCATTCGTGAATCGGGCATTCGGGATAAATATCATTGTATGATAGCAGGTGTTGAAAGTGAGGATGGAACATTGATGATTCCGGATGTGAATGTGCCGCTTGAAGAGGGTGATGTGGTCTGGGTGGTAGGTGAAAAAGAGGATGTATACCAATTAGTCAATCAAAAAAACGAAAAAGTACAAGTCGGATAGGAGTGTTATGCCTATTTTTGTAAACGATAAAAACTTAAAAATAATAATGTCATGAAGAGCGATCCGAAAGAATGTCTGTATTG
>ERZ772865.3229-NODE-3229-length-12698-cov-21.516887_pt1 | contig 12698 bp, 13 predicted proteins | sample MGYA00512133_ERZ772865 | MGnify/ENA primary metagenome ERZ772865 (study PRJEB29015, sample SAMEA2737722) | human gut metagenome | biome: human gut; feature: human-associated habitat; material: faeces | place: China | collected 2012 ...
GAGCTCTAGCCTATGCACAAAATGCGGCACCAATGCCTCTTGGTACAAAGATAACGATCCCTGCAAGTTCAAAGGTTCCAGACGGATATGAGCCTGTTTGGTATAAAAACACGATAACGCGTTCCCGGTATCCGGACTTTTTTACTCAGCTTGTTGATACAAATAGCCTTACTTTGGTAACTGAAGCAACATACGACAGCCAGGTATCAACTTATGGTATGTGTGCCAGTTATGTAAAAGTTGATAATAATACGCTTATTTTGCCGCTGTTGGTAAACTTTGCACGTGGTGGCACACTGAATCAATTAGGAAATGTTCAAAATGACCAAATGCAAGGTCACTGGCACGAAATGGTTTATCGTCAGGACTCAACATCGTCCGGTTATAGATCGGATATCTTTGGATCGGATGGTTTTACGGCGAGCGGTTATTCTAACACCGGCGGCACTGATGAATGGATGCAACGTTTAGGAAATCGAAAAAATGATGCTCTTTGTGCCATAACCCCGATTACGGATAATACAAATGGTACTCCGAGAGTCGGTGCTGAAACAAGGCCAAAGGCTTATTATGAGTTGACTTATATCAAATGTGCAGATGTTTCACGTACTTTGGCGTCCGAAGAAACAACCGCAATAAGGACACTCTTAACACAAAAGCTCAATGTCGATTTCAGTAACTTTACTCAGCTGACTGCAAATCTGCGTAGCATCATTGTTGCGAATTGTATGCCTGATTACAGGAGTGCTACAACGGTTTCTTTACCATATACTGCAACAAAAAATGGGGCCTTCTTTTATAGAGGCGGAAACGCATCAAATAGCCTTGTAAAATTTTCAATTGATGGTTTTGAATGTTGGTTTAACGGCTATGGAACCTCTAACGGTGGTTCGTTCCTTGTCCCCAAGAATTCCACAGTTTCAATTACTGCAAACCCATTATCAAGTCCTGTCTTTAGTTTTGTTCCGTTTAAGGAGGTATAAAATGCCCGATAGCACTTTATCAGAAGCACTAAAGGAAGCCTATGCTTCAGCTCCGAGTGATGTAATTTTGCTTCATACCTTGGAACTGCGACATCCATCTTTTGTTGATGATCAAGGAAATCAGACCGCCATTCGTGTGGTCCGGGATCACATTAGCCACATTTGCACTCTTGAAAACTCGGCCCCTCTAAATCCGGGTGAAGCTGTGGAGTTTGTGGCCATGGCCTTTGATTTGGAATTGCCACCGGTCAACAACACGCCGACACCTGAGATTTCGGTCACGATCGACAACGTTTCAACCGAGATGATCGCTTATCTTGACCGGGCTATTGAAACACAGGATATGATCGAGCTGACATACCGGCCATATCTGTCTGACGACCTGACAACGCCGCAGATGGATCCGCCGATAACCCTGGTCATTACGGACATTCACGTGGACTGTTATAAAATAACGGCTACGGCCCGCATGATGGACATCGGAAATAAGTCGTTTCCAAGTGAGAACTACACTGTTAAAAACTATCCGGGATTAACACGATGACACATTTTGCTTGTAAATATATCGGTCGCCCTTGGGTGGCCGGAGCGCAAGGACCTGATGAATTTGACTGTTGGGGAATGGTGCGTTGGATTCTTAAACACGAATACGGCATCGATGTGCCGGCGGTAAATGTTAATCCGGATAATCTTCGGAGCGTTTTAGTCGCGTTTAAAGAGGATCCTGCATTCCGGGCGTTTAATGAAGTTGAAAAACCGCAAGACGGTGATGTTGTTCTGCTTCGTCAGTCAAAACATCCGGTTCATGCCGGCTTATGGTTGGATGCAGACGGCGGTGGTGTTTTACATTGTTGCCGCGATGCCGGTGTTATCTTTCAAGACTTACCATCAATGCGCCTGTGCGGGTGGCAAATAGACAGCTATTATCGAGTAAAAGGAAAATAAATGATTTACTTTTCACACATTACAAACCCTTTTCAGCCGAATAAGGGGCGGATAGATCGTGTCCTTGATGAAGGGAAAACGGTTTGGCAACTGGTTGAAGAACAGAAAGTGGACCTTTCGCGCCCGACAATATGTATGATAGACGGTGCCGCAGTCCTCAGAAAATTTTGGAATGATACCGTTCAGCCAAAATCCTTGGTCTGCTTCATCACTTTACCTCAAGGCGGTGGCGGCAAAAAGTCATCAAACCCTGTTCAGGTTGTTTTGATGGTGGCTGTTGTCGTTGCCTCTGTTTATACAGGCGGTGCTGTTGGAGCGGCTTATGGAGCTGTTTGGGGTGGAGTTGCGGCGGCCGGTGTCTCTATTGCCGGAAGCTTTTTGGTTAACACATTTGTTCCTACACCAAGAGCATCGCTTAATGGTTCAGGTTCGGCCAACTCCATAGCGGCACAAAGTCCGACTTACTCTTTACAGGCACAGGGCAACCAAGCAAGGCTCGGTAGTCCGATACCGGTCATTTATGGACGACACCTTATTTATCCGGACTTTGCTAGTCAGCCTTATTATGCATATGCGAATGATGAACAGTATGTTTATCAGCTCCATTGCATTGGTCAAGGTGAATACAACATCGAACAAATAAGAATTGAAGATACTCCGATTGATTCATTTGAAGAGATTACTTATCAAATAATCAATCCGGGCGAACAAAATACCTTGTTTCGCGATGATGTTGTAACTTCGCCTGAAGTTGCTGGTCAAGAACTGCTAAAAGATGAGGTATGTGGACCTTTTGTATTAAATCCGACCGAAAGCGTTATCGATAAAATAGAAATTGATGTAGCTTTTCAAAAAGGCCTTTATTATGCAAATAATAATGGCGGCATGGACAATAAAACCATTCAGTGGCGCATTGATGCAAGGCTAATTGACAATGAGGATTTACCTCTTGGTGATTGGTTTACACTGGGTAGCGAATCATTTACATCAAATAACCACAATAGTATGTTCCGCACCTACTCATATGCTGTCGCCAGCGGAAGATATGAGGTTCGCGCCGTTCGTTTAGATGTAAAAGATACATCTTCACGTGCCGGACATGAAATCAGATGGGCTTCTGCAAAAGGCTTTATCGTATCAAACCCAAGTTACGGTGACGTAACCTTGATCGCCGTTAAGATGAAAGCCACAAACAACCTGTCACAACGTTCAAGCCGCATGCTTAACTGCATCGTCACAAGAAAATTGCCGACATGGTCTCCGTCCGGTGGCTGGACCGGCAGAGTGCCGACACGCTCTATCGCTTGGGCAATAGCCGATATCTTAAAGGCCAACTATGGTGCAAGGCTGACCGATAAATCCATAGATCTTGAAGGTTTATACCGGCTGGATCAGATTTGGGTCGCACGCGGTGATACGTTTAATGCTGTCTTTGATTCCAAGCTGACGGTTTATGATGCCTTGTCGCGAACCTGCAAAGTCGGACGTTCCGTTCCCTATATCCAAGGTGGCATTGTTCGCTTTGTCCGGGACGAGCCAAAATCAATACCGGTGGCACTTTTCGGGCCAAGAAACATCGTTAAAAACAGCCTGTCAATTCAATATATTATGCCTTCTGAAGATACAGCTGACAGCGTTTGCGTTCAGTATTTTTCGGACCGCACATGGAAGAACTCGGAGATAACCGGCAGTTTTGAAGGCTCCACCTCAGATAAGACGGCAACTGTTGAGCTTTTCGGTTGTACCGATAAAAACCAAGCTCTCCGGGAGGCCATCTATATGGCGTTGGCCAACCGATATCGCCGGCGCATTGTGACATTTTCAACCGAACTGGAAGGTCTGATCCCAAGCTATGGGGATTTGATTTCCATCACACACGATATGCCGCATTGGGGTTCAGGCGGTGAAATCATGTCAAAAAATGACATGACTTTAACGCTATCCGAACCGGTTGAGTTTACCGAGGGCCAAAGTCACTACTTGGCTTTAAGAACTCGCACTGGGAGCCTGTCCGGACCATACCGGGTAACAGCCGGATCACTGCCAAATGAGGTCATCTTGCAAGAAACGCCGGACATTGAAATTGAGACAGGTACGAACTCAGAACGAACACATTTTGCCTTTGGAACTCAAGATAAATGGGGAACTTTGGCACGCGTTACCGGGATTAAACCGCGTTCCGGCAAGGTTGAAATCACAGCGGCAATTGAGGACTCAAGAGTTCACACCAACTAAGAAAGGACAAACAATGGATTGGATTCAATTTTTACAGATCATCTGCGTACCGGCCTTTGGCTGGTTTTTTTATAAGCTCGGCGAACAGCGCAAGGAATTAAAAACCCTCGAGCGTGACCTCAACGAGTTCAAAGTTGCGGTGGCCAAAGAGTATGCCACTCAGGTTAACATCAATCGCCTAGAGACAAAGATTGATGAATTACATCAGCTTTTATGGGAAATGCACAATGAACATACCACGCGGCATAAGAAATAATAACCCTGGGAACATCCGTTGGGGTTCGGACTGGAAAGGATTAAAAAAGGACGGGAAACAGCAAGACCCGTCCTTTTGCGTATTTGAAACACCGGAATACGGTATCCGGGCGTTGGCCAAATTACTTCGAAACTATCAGCGGCTCTATGGCCTGAACACGCCTCATCGGATTATCAGCCGGTATGCGCCACCAACCGAAAACGAAACAGTTTCATATATTGACAGCGTGTCCCGGCAGTTAAACATCGCTCCGGACACACCGGTTGACCTTTCGGAAGATGGTGTCTTGCTGGTCTTTATTAAGGCAATCATCAGACATGAAAACGGCATACAGCCATATTCTAATGAAACTCTATTGAAAGGAATACAAATGGCATGAAAAAGCGGCTTTGGATTCCGGTCCTCGGATGGATCCTGTGTTACGGGTTCCTCCATAACTGCCTGATCGCACCTATAACGGGCCTTCCGGTAGTGGACTGGGAGTATTTATTAACGGCCATGGGCATTTTACTCGGTGTCAGTGGCGCACGAGATATTGGATTAAAGGAAAGGCAAAAACAAGATGTTGAACAGAATAACAAAACTTTGGAATAAGGGTAAATACTGGATAATCGCCGGAGCGGTGGCCGTCTTATATATGCTCGGTTATCGACGCGGCAAGGAAAAAGAACAAGTCAAAGTAGTGAAAGGAACGTTGGAACATGTCAAAACAGCTAAACAAAGTCGGGATAGCATGGCTAGCCTTAAGCGCATTGAGCGGTTGCACAACAAATATAAACGGTGATTTTTGCCTTTTATACGAGCCGGTATATGCAGATTATGAACACGACACACCGGAAACTGTCCGTCAAATTGATAGAAACAATGTGGTTTACGATGATTTATGTACAAATTAAAAGATTTTGTTTGACTTTTCCTCGGAAAATGGCTCGAATCATAAGCGGAGGCGTCATGAACCTCTATAAACTTAACGTTAAGAAAGGAAAATTAAACATGAATAAAACTGAATACGTAGCAGCTGTTGCTGAAGCTGCAGGAATGACAAAAGCACAAGCTGCAATTGCTGTTGATGCTTGTTTAGCTGTTATTACAAAATCTTTGAAAAAAGGTGAAGCTGTTCAATTAACTGGTTTTGGTACATTTGATGTTGTTAAAAAAGCTGCTCGTACAGGCCGTAACCCAAGAACTGGTAAAGAAATCAAAATTGCTGCAACAAAAGCTCCTAAGTTCAAAGCCGGTGCAGTTTTGAAAAATGCAGTGAAATAAATTTTATAAAGTTTCTAAAAACTTTTTTCATTATAATACTCAATTAGTATTTTCGCAATACTTTTTAGGTTGTTTACAATACTTTTTTGATATTAATTTTCATCTTTGCATATTCATACAGTATTCTCAATGATTCTGCCTGCGCTCCCGCTTCTGTCAAATCTACCGTACACAGCACCTCTTCACACTGATCGACCAGTGCTTTTGCCCGGTTCAGGGATGCTTCATCAATCTCGCAGAACGCTTTCACACTGACTACTTCGGATTCATATTTTTTGCGGGTTTATTTCAACTACTAGAATACTTTTCTTCCTGAAAGGAGATGGAGGTGCGACCCCTCTGACCCGCTCCAGTAACGCCTTGCTTTTTTAGCAGGGCGATTTTTTGTGCTGCTTTGTGGGTGTGGATAGGGCAGTGATAAGATGAAAAAGATGCGAAAAAGTGCGTAGATAGGCGGCTTGACTGACAGTCCAGCCCGATTTTATTGACATTTTCAAAGCTTTGGTCTATAATGTTGACCATAGAGAGCGCACTCTGAATTATGCTGAAAGGTGACGATGAAAATGGAAGATAAATCTACACTGGGAAAATTTATTCAGACAAAAAGAAAAGAACTTGGCTTATCACAGAAAGAGCTTGCAAAGGCGCTTTATGTTACAGAGTCGGCTGTGTCAAAGTGGGAACGTGGTATATCTTATCCTGACATAACCATGATATCAGGCATATGCGAGGTCTTGCACATTTCTGAGCATGAGCTTTGCACTGCAAGCGAGGATCGTCAGCAGAGGGAAGCCGACCTTATGGTGAAAAGCTATAAACGCTTCGTTCGTGGGTATACTATCATAACAGGACTTTGCTACCTTGGAGCGATAATACCGAGCTTCATTTATAATGTGGCACATGGGGGCATTGGCTGGTTTATGGTGCTTATCGCATCGCTTATGCTGACGTTTTCTATTATAAATGTGCCTGTGCTTGTGAGGGAGAATAGGGCATTGTGGACGCTTGGGGCTTCAACAGTTTCGCTTATGCTTCTTTATGCCGCAGGGTGCGTTTATTCACACGGGGATTGGTTTGTTATGGCGGTTCTTGGAACTCTTCTGGGGGAAGCTGTCGTTTTCCTGCCTTTCGTACTGAGGAGTGATGTGTTTGAAAAGTATGCAGGAAACTGCAAGGGGCTTGTGTGCATTGCAGCGGATTCGGTGCTGACCTTTGCTTGCGTTATTTATGGTACTCTGAAATATGGTGACGTGGTAGACCTTCGTGAAGGCATGGCCGCTACGGTAGCTTGCGTGGCATTGGTGTGGTCAGTGTTCCTTATTATAAGGTATCTGAAAGTGAACGGCTTTTTCAAGGTGGCTCTTTGCTTTGTGGCATCTGCGGTATGGGTAGCGGCGATGACGGTGCTGAGTAATGCGTGGAACGGAATGAAACTGTCTGACATAATTTCACTGAAGGGTGCTGATAACGATCGCTGTGATGTTATAGTCTGCATTTGTCTGATAGGAGTTGCGGCGGTGTTTGGTATCGCAGGGGTAGTGTTTAAGTTTGCGAGAAAGAGGTCGCAGGATAGGTAGTGCTGAGGAGATAAAAGAGCTATACAAAACGGATAGGGATAATTGGAACTATACAAAGATATTGGGACGTCGAGGGCGCCGTCCCCTACATAAATGTGATCGGAAATAGGAAATACCGCACTTGGGTGAAAGCTTGGGTGCGGTATTTTTATTTTGCTGTGAATATTTTACCCGTATATGTCAAAAATAATGCCAGAGGACTTATGCCGCCGATAGCATAAGACTGCCGTGGGCGCAACAGTGGCTGCGGAAATCATATCGGAGAAAGGTTTTGTGTGTATGAAAAAATTCAGTATCAGAAATTCACACGCAGGCAAGGCTCTGGGAGCGAAGGGTGTTTACATTACACTTGCGGCGTGTCTGCTGGCTCTTGGCGGTGCGGGTATAGCTGCATATAACAAGGCTATGGAGGATATCACCGACAATCTGACTATTTCGAGCGTTGACAGCACTGCACCAAAGCAGGCTGATAACAAGAAAACGGACGTTAAAAAGGACGAAAGCTCCAAGCCGGATGTGGACATTCAGACGCAGCCAAATGTTATGCCTGTGAACGGTGAGATATTAGAGCCGTTTTCTAATGGCGAGCTTGTGAAGTCGGAAACTCTCGGCTATTGGAAAACCCATGACGGCGTTGATATCAAAGCTGACCTTGGCGAGCCTGTCAAGGCGATGAACAAGGGCACTGTTACAAAGATATGGGACGACCCTCTGTGGGGCAACTGCATGACTATCGACCATGGAAACGGCATTGTAGGACATTACTACAATCTGTCAAAGGAAATGTCCGTCAAGGAGGGCGACGAGGTGAATGCAGGGGAGGTCATAGGTGCTGTGGGCGACACTGCTCAGGCGGAAGTGGCAGAGCTTTCTCATCTGCACTTTGGCTTGAAAAAGAACGGTCAGTGGATAGACCCTATCGAGTTTATTGACCCTGCGGACAAATAAGCTTTCTTCATTTTGGCGCTTTGTAATACAAAGTGCTGATGTTATAATCCCCCATATAACGCCGCATCTGAAAATTTTCGGGTGCGGCGATACATATGTATTGCATAATAGAGAGAATTGTGCTATAATGATACTTTAAGGCAATATTGCTGATGTTTTTACACAGAAAATAGAGTGGTGGGACGCCGAGGGCGTCGTCCCCTACGGTCTGTTTTATATTGTGTGGATAATGTATAAATTATTGTGAGGTATAATAATGAAAAGCAAAAGAATCTATCCTGCGTTCACTATATCGAAAAAAGGGGAAATGTCCCTGAAAAACGGTCACCCATGGGTGTATTGTGACGAACTGAGAAATGAGCCTGAGGGCTTGAAAAACGGCGAGCTTTGCGATGTTTTCTCTGAAAAAGGCTCTTATCTTGGAACTGGTTTTCTCAGCCTTAACAGCAAGATAAGGATAAGGATCTTATCTGACAACGCAAATGAAAATTTCTCGGAAAACTTTTTCCGCAGACGTATCCGCTATGCTATAGATTACAGAAAAACTGTTATGGGGGACGATTTTTCGGCTTGCAGGCTTATTTTTGGTGAGGCTGACGGCATGCCGGGGCTTACTATCGACAAGTATGGAGATATACTTGTTTCGCAGGTGCTTTCCTACGGCATGGATATGATAAAGGATATGATATTCAGGCTTCTTGTTGAAGAGCTTGAAAAGGACGGAGTTAAAGCTTCTGGCATAATGGAGCGTAACGATGTCGCTATCAGAAAGCTGGAGGGCTTGGAACAGTACAAAGGCTGGTATAGGGCTGAATTTCTCCCTGAACCACCGTCAAATATCACTGAGATAACGGAGAATGGCATACGCTATGAGGTCGATGTTGAGAACGGTCAGAAAACTGGATTTTTCCTTGACCAGAAATATAACCGCCTTGCGGTGTCGAAGATAGCAAAGGGCAAGAAGGTCCTTGACTGCTTTACCCACACAGGTTCGTTCGCGCTCAATGCGGCAATGGGCGGTGCAAGGCACGTTACGGCGGTGGACGTTTCACAGTTCGCTGTTGATACGGCTAGGGAGAATGCTGAGAGAAACGGTTTGACTGACAGAATGGATTTTCTTTGCGCAGACGTTTTCGACCTGCTCCCGAAACTTCTTGAAGAAAAGGCTGATTATGACATGATAATCCTCGACCCGCCTGCTTTCACAAAGAGCAGAAAGACAGTTGGAAGCGCTGAAAGGGGATATAAGGAGATAAACTACAGGGCAATGAGACTTCTGCCAAGGGGCGGATATCTTGCCACCTGCTCATGTTCGCATTTTATGGAGAACAGGCTGTTTGTGAAAATGGTAATGAGTGCTGCAAAGGACGCAGGCGTTCAGCTCAAGCTTATTGAAGCAAGACAGCAAGCCCCTGACCACCCGATACTTCTCAATGTGCCTGAAACGGATTATCTGAAATTTTATCTTTTTCAGGTGGTATAGGGTTGACAAATGCTTGCGGATATGCTATAATATAGTTGTTTAATAAACCAGATATATTTCAGCGAGTCTGCTGAGTTCGGACATAAGTAGCTTATTTTTCCGCAGTAATGCGGCTGCTTCCAGCCGACAGAATAGACATTTTAGCCCTGCTGTTTTCAGCGGGGCTTTTTATTTTACATTTTGCTGTTGACAAATGCAGGCAGATGTGCTACAATAAAAGTGTCGAAAGACCGCATATATCACAGTTTGTCTGCTGTGTTCGGACATAAGTCACAGGTATTTTGGGTATCTTGGCTTCCAGCCGACGAAATAGACTTTTCAGCCCTGTTGTTTTTCAGCAGGGCTTTTTTTATTTTGCATTTTGGTGTTGACAAATGCTTGTGGATATGGTATGATATAGATGGCTTAGAAATAAGCGTGGCGCACCCCGTTCAGCGCATTATAAATGTACGGCATGTCATATATTGCCGTTTGTCTGCGGTATCGGACATAAGTAGGTATTTTCTGCAGAGGCGGCTGCTTCCAGCCGACAGAATAGACATTTTAGCCCTGCTTTTTTCAGCAGGGCTTTTTATTTTGCATTTTGCTATTGACAAATGCTTGCGGATATGGTATGATATAGGTGGCTTAGAAATAAGCGTGGCGCACCCCGTTCAGCGCACTATAAATGTACGGCATATCATAAATTGCCGTTTGTCTGCGGTATCGGACATAAGTAGGTATTTTCTGCAGAGGTAGCAGCTGCTTCCACCGACAAAATAGACAGTTCAGCCCTGTTGATTTCAGCAGGGCTTTTTTATGTGTTGATATTTAAAAACTGTCATATTGCACATAAAAAGTGAGCAAATATTGTATAAGATTTTATGTATAAAAGTGAGAAAAACCTATGGTAATTTGGCTTTAAATCTGTTATAATATATATGTAACCGTGGGCGACGGGATAATTGTGTCCGCACGCTTCGGAATTCAAAAAATTTTTGGAGGTAAAAAACCAATGGCAAAGAAGTATTGTTATCTTTTCTCTGAGGGTAATGCCAACATGAGAGAGCTTCTCGGCGGTAAGGGTGCTAACCTTGCTGAGATGACAAATATCGGTCTCCCTGTTCCTCAGGGCTTTACGATCACAACGGAAGCTTGTACTCAGTATTATGAGGACAACCGTGAGATCAATCCTGAGATCATGGCAGAGATCAACGAGTACATTGTAAAGATGGAAGAGATCACAGGCAAGAAGTTCGGTGACAAGGAGAACCCACTCCTCGTTTCTGTACGTTCAGGTGCTAGAGCATCAATGCCTGGTATGATGGATACAATCCTTAACCTCGGTCTTAACGAAGAAGTTGTTGAGACTATCGCTGCTCAGTCTGGTAACCCAAGATGGGCTTGGGACTGCTACAGAAGATTCATTCAGATGTATTCTGACGTAGTTATGGAAGTTGGTAAGAAGTATTTTGAAGAGCTTATCGACGAGATGAAGGCTAAGAAGGGCGTTAAGCAGGACGTTGAGCTGAACGCTGAGGATCTTAAGGAGCTTGCTAACCAGTTCAAGGCTGAGTACAAGTCTAAGATCGGTTCTGACTTCCCAACTGATCCTAAGGAGCAGCTCATGGGCGCTATCAAGGCTGTATTCCGTTCATGGGATAACCCAAGAGCTAACGTATACAGAAGAGATAACGATATCCCTTATTCATGGGGTACAGCAGTAAACGTTCAGTCCATGGCATTCGGTAACATGGGTGACGACTGCGGTACAGGTGTTGCATTCACAAGAGACCCAGCTACAGGTGCTAAGGGTCTGTTCGGTGAGTTCCTTACAAACGCACAGGGCGAGGACGTTGTTGCTGGTGTTCGTACACCAATGCACATCTCTGAAATGGAGCAGAAGTTCCCAGAGGCATTCGCTGAGTTCAACAAGGTTTGTAAGACACTTGAAGATCACTATAGAGATATGCAGGATATGGAGTTCACTGTTGAGCACGGTAAGCTTTATATGCTTCAGACAAGAAATGGTAAGAGAACTGCACAGGCTGCTCTTAAGATCGCTTGTGACCTCGTTGATGAGGGCATGAGAACTGAGGAAGAGGCTGTTGCAATGATCGACCCAAGAAACCTTGATACACTTCTTCACCCACAGTTCGACGCAAAGGCACTCAAGGCTGCTACTCCTATGGGCAAGGGCCTTGGCGCTTCTCCAGGAGCTGCTTGCGGTAAGATCGTATTCACAGCTGATGACGCTGAGGCTTGGAACGAGAGAGGCGAGAAGGTCGTTCTCGTAAGACTTGAGACATCACCTGAGGACATCACAGGTATGAAGGCTTCACAGGGTATCCTTACAGTTAGAGGCGGTATGACATCACACGCTGCCGTTGTTGCTCGTGGTATGGGTACATGCTGCGTATCTGGCTGCTCAGATATCGTTATGGACGAGGCTAACAAGAAGTTCACACTCGCAGGCAAGGAGTTCCACGAGGGTGACTATATTTCAATCGACGGTTCAACAGGTAACATCTATGATGGTATCATTCCAACTGTTGACGCTACAATCGCTGGCGAGTTCGGCAGGATCATGGGCTGGGCTGACAAGTTCAGAACAATGAAGGTTAGAACAAACGCAGATACTCCTGCTGACGCTAAGAAGGCAAGAGAGCTGGGTGCTGAGGGTATCGGTCTTTGCCGTACAGAGCACATGTTCTTTGATCCTGAGAGAATCGCTGCATTCAGAGAGATGATCTGCTCAGACACAGTTGAGGAGAGAGAGGCTGCTCTTGCTAAGATCGAGCCAATGCAGCAGGCTGACTTCGAGGCTCTTTATGAGGCACTTGAGGGTAACCCTGTTACTATCAGATTCCTTGACCCACCACTTCACGAGTTCGTACCAACAGAAGAGGCTGATATCGAGGCTCTCGCTAAGGCACAGAACAAGCCTGTTGAGACTATCAAGGCTATCATCGCTTCACTCCACGAGTTCAACCCAATGATGGGTCACCGTGGCTGCCGTCTTGCAG
>ERZ772865.3230-NODE-3230-length-12694-cov-4.892317_pt1 | contig 12694 bp, 8 predicted proteins | sample MGYA00512133_ERZ772865 | MGnify/ENA primary metagenome ERZ772865 (study PRJEB29015, sample SAMEA2737722) | human gut metagenome | biome: human gut; feature: human-associated habitat; material: faeces | place: China | collected 2012 ...
AAATGCCGCCTGCAGCTCGTCCAGCGGGCAGCGGCCGCCGTGTTCCAGCACGGTCTCCAGCGCCAGACGCCGCTGTTTGGATCTGCCGCACTGCGCCAGCGCCGCAGCCGTATCCAGTTCCGGCGCTGTACAGTAGACTGTGCTGACCCGGTACCAGACACCGGCGGGCAGGATCGCGTGCAGTGCATCATAGATCGTGCAGAAAAAGCGGTCATGCATCCAGACGGCCAGGCGCAGCAACTCCTGCGAAAGGATGGGCTCGGGGTCGAGCTGGCGCGTGATAGGCTTGAGCTTCGGGTCATCTGCCGCTTCATCCAGCGCAAGCACCATGCCCTCGCACGGGCGATTTCCGCGCGAAAACGGCACCACGACCCGGCAGCCTGGCCGAAGCGCCGCCGCCAGCGGCTGCGGCATCGAACTGCAGGAGGCAACGCTGCCGGTCAACGACACGGTGCGCGGCGTCTGCGAGCTGCTTGGTCTGGACGCCCTGAACTTCGCCAATGAAGGCAAGCTGGTGCTCGCCGTCGCCCGCGACGAGGCGGAAAACGTGCTGGCGCATTTGCGGTCTCACGCGTTAGGACGCGATGCGGCGATAATCGGCGAAGTGGTCGTCCGCCCGGGCGTACGTTCCGTTGGGCTGTACGGCGTGAAGCGGACGCTCGATCTTCCCCACGCCGAACCGCTGCCGAGAATTTGTTAACGACGGCGTCGGGTCCCGGATAGCGGCTGGCGCCTTTTCCGGGCTACAAAACTGCGCGCACATGTAGCCCGGCTAAGCGCAGCGCGAGCCGGGAAAAAGCCAGCGTAATTATTTTGCCCAAACCAGCGGGCGCCCATGGATGGGTTAAAGCGGCAATAACCGCTTTATTAACATACTATTATTTGTACCATCATTTTCTTATGCGCCGAGTTGTCGGCGCGTTTTGGACGTAAGCAATGTCGTATACACCGATGAGCGATCTCGGCCAGCAGGGGCTGTTCGATATCACCCGGCTTTTATTACAGCAGCCCGATCTGGCCGCGCTAAGCGAAACCCTGACCCGTCTGGTGCAACAGTCCGCGCTGGCCGATGAGGCGGCCATCATCCTGTGGAACGCGGGTAATCACCGCGCGGCCAGGTACGCCTGCGATGAGGCCGGCCATCCGGTAAGCTACGAGGATGAAACCGTCCTGGCCCACGGTCCGGTGCGTCGCTTACTCTCCCGGCCGGATGCCCTGCATTGCGATCATGAAACCTTTGCCGACACCTGGCCGCAGCTTATCCGCAGCGGACTGTATCGTCCGTTCGGTTACTACTCGCTGCTGCCGCTGGCGGCGGACGGGCGGATCTTCGGCGGCTGCGAATTCCTCCGCCGTGACAACCGGCCGTGGAGCGAGAAAGAGTTCCAGCGGCTGCATACCTTCGCGCAGATCGTCGCCGTCGTCACCGAACAGATTCAGAACCGGGTCAGCAATAACGTCGATTACGATCTGCTGTGCCACGAGCGCGACAACTTTCGCATCCTGGTGGCGATCACCAACGCGGTGCTCTCGCGACTGGATATCGACGAGCTGGTCAGCGAGGTGGCGAAAGAGATCCATCGCTACTTCCGGATCGACGCCATCAGCGTGGTGCTGCGCAGCGACCGCAAGGGGAAGCTCAACATCTATTCCACGCATTATCTTGACGCCAGCCACCCGGTTCACGACCAGAGCGAGGTGGATGAAGCCGGCACCCTCACCGAGCGCGTGTTCAAAAGCAAAGAGATGCTGCTGCTTAATCTGCACGAACATGACACTCTCGCGCCGTATGAGAAAATGCTCTTCGAGATGTGGGGCAATAAGATCCAGACCCTGTGCCTGCTGCCGCTGATGTCCGGCAATACCCTGCTCGGGGTGCTTAAGCTGGCGCAGTGCGACGAACAGGTCTTCACCACCACCAATCTCAAGCTGCTGCGGCAGATCGCCGAGCGGGTGTCGATCGCTATCGATAACGCCCTCGCCTACCGCGAAATTCAGCGCTTGAAAGAGCGGCTGGTGGATGAGAACCTCGCCCTCACCGAGCAGCTCAATAATGTCGAGAGCGAATTCGGCGAGATTATCGGCCGCAGCGAGGCGATGAACAATGTGCTCAAGCAGGTCGAGATGGTGGCGCAGAGCGACAGCACCGTGCTGATCCTCGGCGAAACCGGCACCGGCAAAGAGCTTATCGCCCGCGCTATCCACAACCTCAGCGGACGCAACGGTCGGCGGATGGTGAAGATGAACTGCGCGGCGATGCCCGCCGGGCTGCTGGAGAGCGATCTGTTCGGCCACGAACGCGGCGCGTTCACCGGGGCCAGCGCCCAGCGTATCGGCCGCTTCGAACTGGCGGACAAAAGCTCCCTGTTCCTCGATGAAGTGGGCGATATGCCGCTGGAACTGCAGCCCAAACTGCTGCGCGTCCTCCAGGAGCAGGAGTTCGAACGTCTGGGGAGCAACAAGCTGATTCAGACCGACGTTCGATTGATCGCCGCCACCAACCGCGATCTCAAGCAGATGGTTATCGACAGGGAATTCCGTAGCGATCTCTACTACCGGCTCAACGTGTTCCCGATCCATCTGCCGCCGCTGCGTGAACGTCCCGACGATATCCCGCTGCTGGTGAAGGCGTTTACCTTTAAAATCGCCCGCCGCATGGGGCGCAATATCGACAGCATTCCGGCGGAAACCCTGCGCACTCTGACGCGTATGGAGTGGCCGGGCAACGTGCGCGAGCTGGAAAACGTTATCGAACGGGCGGTATTGCTCACCCGCGGCAACGTACTGCAGCTCTCCCTGCCGGAGCGGGATATCGTGGAAGCCCCGCGGACGCCGGCGGTCCTGCCTGAGGAAGGTGAGGATGAATATCAGCTGATCGTCCGGGTGCTGAAGGAGAGCAACGGCGTGGTGGCCGGGCCGAAAGGCGCCGCCCAGCGGCTGGGGCTCAAGCGCACCACGCTCCTGTCACGCATGAAGCGGCTGGGTATTAATAAAGACGAACTGGTGTAACCTCGCGCGCTCCCCCTTTCCGCGCCGGTGAGAGGGAGCGCTGGCGCAGCGCGCTATTTATCGCTGGTAAAACCGTTGCTGGTCGCCAGTTCGGCAAACCACAGCGCATTGCGTTTTATCTGTCGCTCGCCGGTCTCCAGATCCAGTCGCCAGAAGCCGTAGCGCCGTTTGAAGGCATTGATCCACGACCAGTTGTCGATAAACGTCCACTGGTGCACGCCAAAGCAGTTCGCGCCGTCGGCTATCGCCCGATGCAACTGCACCAGATGCTCCTCCATCAGCTGGATGCGGAAAGTATCGTCTATCACCCCGTCCGCCCCGGGCTCGCCCTCTGATTGTCGATCCATCGCGATGCCGATTTCCGCGAGATACCACTTAATATTGCCGTAGTTATCGCGAATATTGGCGGCAATGTCATAGATCGCCTGCGGCAGGATCTCGTTGTTATCACGATAAGGATTAAAGCGGCCCTGCGGGTTCACCGCGTTTTCGAAATAGTATTCCGGGGTGAAATAATCGAGGTCATATTCGCTCTCACGCGCTTTTACCCGCCGCGGCACGTAATAGTTTACCCCAAGAAAATCGATATCCGCGCTGAGGATCAACGCCGCGTCGTCTTTGCTGGTCGTCGGCAGGCAGTCGTGGGCGGCAAGGATCTCGCACAGCGCTTTGGGGAATTCATGTTTTACCAGCGGGTCAAGGAAGCTGCGGTTAAAAAACAGGTCGGCATACCCGGCGGCTTTTTTATCCGCGTCGCTGTCGGTGAGGGTATAGCTCGGGGTCAGGTTGAGCACCACGCCGATCTCGCCCGCCAGCGCCAGTTCACGATAAGCCGTTACCGCTTTGGCGTGCGCCAGCATAATGTTAAACGCCACCTGCGCCGCCAGCCGACCATCTTTCTTACACGGATAGTGGAAGTCGTACAGGTAGCCTCCCTCAACCGGCACAATCGGCTCGTTGAAGGTTATCCAGTATTTAACCTTATGGCCAAACAGGCTAAAGGCGGTGCGGGCAAAGCGGGCAAACAGCTCGGCTACGTGCGCCGATTCAAAGCCGCCGTACTGTTTCTGCAGCGCTTCCGGCATATCAAAGTGGTAGAGATTGATCATCGGCTCAATGCCGTTGGCGATCATCTCATCCAGATAGGCGTGATAAAACCGCACCGCGTCCGGGTCCGGCGCGCCGGTTTCCAAATCAGCGATCAGTCGTGACCACTGTATCGAGGTACGAAATGAGTTGAAGCCGGTCTGTTTCATCAGCGCCACGTCCTGCGGATACTGATGATAAGTATCACACACGGTCTGCGGCCCTACCTGCTGATAAAATCGCTCCGGCTGTTCGGCAAACCAACTGTCCCAGATGGAACGATGGCGCTTATTGGTGACTCCTTCCGTTTGCGGGCCGGACGCCGCCGCCCCCCACAGGAACCCTTGCGGAAACTGATACTGCTGCATAACCTCTCCTTCGTAAAAAGGCTGCGCCCGTCTGGCGCAGCCTGAACGTACTACTCAGCGACCACTTCGATCGATTTAATGAACATATAGCCCCAGTCGCCGGCGAAGCGGCCGAAGTCAATCTGATTGCTCCCGGCTTTAAGCGTCACCGGTATCCGCAGCTGCTGGCCCTGCTCATCCGTCTGCGGGAAGGCCACGGTCTGCGGAGCGCCCCCGTTGACGACAAATGAGTTCTGCTTACCGCCCCATTTGCCGTTGAAGGTTACATTGAGCAGGAACTGACCGCTCCACGGCGCCTGCACCTGCCAGCTGACCTTATCCCCCTCGTTGGCAAATGGGCCGAGGAAGCCGTCCTCACCAACTGTCAGCGCGTCTTTATCACTCTTCATCACCGTCAGCCGCCCCTCAGCCACGCCATAAACTTCGCCGTGATAACGACAAAAATCCGCTGGCGCTTTCCCCGTCGCCTCGCCTACCGTCACGGTCACGGTTTTGCTGCTTTTCAGCAGCCCATCGTCCGCCGTGAACGTCAGCGCATAGGTGCCTGGCGTCGTAAACCAGGCCCGGGTTTGAGCCCGATCGGCATGGCAGAAATGCACCTGGCCATCGCCGGCGTGCTGCCAGCCCACCTTAACCTCTCGCGACGGCAGGCCATCGTCCTGCCAGCTGGCCGTAAGCTCGACGCCCTGGTCCTGCGTGGTGGTTAGGGCCGGTTCCAGCGTGACAACCGGCGGCTGATTCTCCTCGCTATGCTGCACGCTAATCACATTGGAAGGAGCCGAACGACCGCTCTCGTTTTTCGCCGTCACCCGGTAGTAATACGTATGCCCGAGCTGAAGCTGACGATAATCGTCGCGGAACAGAACCATGGTTTCCGGATTCCATTCGTTAACACCATCGGAGATATCCCGGCCCACCACCGTCCACGGCCCGGTCGGTGAGGCGGCGCGTTCGACATCGTAGCTGCGTCCCACCGCAGCGCCCATCCAGTTGATCGCGAAGGGCGAGGTGGTCTCGCGCAGCAAAGGCGCCTCCGGCTTCGGCAGCGGCGCCATCGTCTGCTGCCCGGCCATCTGCGCCGCGGCGGTGCGCACCAGATCGACCACCGCCTGCTCCTGGTTCGCTTCGCCTTCTTTGGCAAACCCCGGCAGGTGGTAGCTGTAGTGCCCGGTCGACTCCTTATGCCAGTAGAAGCCGCCGTCGTGACGATGGCCGCGGAAGCCCCAGATAAGCCCGCCGGCGGCTTGCGCCCCGTTGACCTCGCTGTGAACAATCGACTGCATAATGGCGTTCAGTTGATCCGCCGGCAGCAGGCCAAACTCGCCGACGAGATAGACTTTTTGCCCGCCGACGGCGCGCAGATCCTGCGTCACCTGCCCGGGATGGTTATTATCGGCGTTGGTGTAATAGTGATTGCTGACGATATCCACATTGGGGTCGATCAGCGCAAAGGAATTGATTTTCTTATAGGTGCCATCTACCACCAGCTGATGAGGGGCCCATTTTTTAATCCACGCCGCGGTCTGATGCAGGAAATCGGCGTTGGTATCCTCCAGCTCGTTACCGGTTTCCCAGGCCATGATCGCCTTTTCATCATAATAGGCGCGGCCGGTGACGGTATTTGTCCGGGTGATAACCTGGCGGATCACATCCAGATAGGCTTTGAAGGTCTTGCTATCGGTCCGATAAAAGTCTTCCGCTTTTTCATGATAGAACGCCGCCAGCTGCTCGCGCCCGCCCCACCACCACCAGTGGTCGATAAACGGCAGGATCAGACGCAATCCCTGTTTATCCGCTTCGGCAATCATGTTGTCATACACCCGCATGGCTTTCTCATTCAGCCGCGGCATGCCGTCCGCCGTTTCCGGCGCCAGAATATGGGTCTCGCGCCCGCAGGCCTTATCAAATTCCTGCTGCACCGACAGCACGTAGACGCGCTGGGCTTTCGCCCCGGTTTGCACCATCGCCTGGATCCAGTTTTGCTGCTCCTGGGCCGTTGGCCATTTAAAGTATTGCCCCCAGCCGCGCGGGTCTGCCCTGCAGGGGCCGCGGGCGTCGTCTTCAATGCGGTGTAGCTCCGGCGCGTGGATCCCGGCGAAACGAAACACCTTGTCGCCGTCCTTGAGGGTGGCGCCGTCGCGAGTGATAAAGTGCGTAAAGTGCGAGCGCTCGGCGGCCAGCGCCCCGCCGGCCCCCAGCGCGGACAGCAGCCCCATCAGCAGCAGGTTTTTCATCGGCTTCATCGTTCTCTCTCCTTAGAACCAGACCTCGGCCTGTACGCCGAAGTTAACGGTGTCGGTAGAGCCACTGCGGGAATACCCGCCGGCGGTGATGGTATTGGTATCCCAGTTGTAGTTACCGTCTAATGCATCGGAGACACCTTTATCCCACTTCGCGTAGGTGACGAAGAAGCGCAGCTGCGGGCGTGCCCAGAAACCGGAGTCAAAGGTCAGGGTTGGCGCAACGGTGACTTTGGTCAGGCCGCCTTTGCCTTTGCCGTTTACCCCTTTGTAGTTTTTGTCATCCAGGTATTCGTAGCCCAGCTCGTACTGCATGGCAAAGTTGCGGGTGATCTGATGATAAGGGCGGATACCAGCGACCCACATCGAGCGTCCCCAGCCATTTTCATCTTCTGTCCACCAGCGGTAGTTTTTATCTTTCTGCCAGAAAGCGAAGGTCGAGATCTCCAGGTCGCCCATCGAGGCCACGCTATCCAGCACCACTCGCCAGGACTGGGTGTTTTCCAGGTTGGCCCAGCCCCAGCCGTTTTTACCCAGCGAGTCACCCGCCGCCAGCCCTTTCCCGTACTGCAATGCGAGGCGGGAGTATCCTCCGGTCAGACCATAGAAGCCGTCAAAGTTATAAATACCGGTCACGCCATAGCCCTTCTCGGCGGAAGTCGGATGGTTTTCGTTACGGTTCATGTGGTGGCCGATCAGCTCCAGATCGAAGCCTGTCCCCGCGATCTTTTTCAGCCACAGGTTGAGAGAATAGTCATCCGGGTAGCCCTGATCTCCCTTATCCACCGGGTAGGCTTTGGTTTCATCGGTGGGTGAAAAGGCGTACACCCCGGCGTCGAAGCGGGCGAAGCCGAGATCCATGTTGTCGAAGCCGCCTCCGGTGCCGTTGTACTGAATGTACTCCCAGTCGAACTGATGGCTGGAGGTGTTGGAGCTGCTATAGCGCTTACCGGCCCAGAAGGTCATCTCCGGCGCAAAATCCAGATTGCTCAACTCGGCGAACCCTTCACGAAACTGTACGTCATGGCCATCGTCATCCTGACAGTTCCAGTCGGAGGTGCATTTCGACTGGTGAGTGAGGTTGGCCTGCACTTTCGCCACCACGCCGCTGTCCGCCGTCAGCGTCACGGTGGGGATCAGTTCGATCTTGGTGTCTTCTTCGTTGCCCAGTCGCCACTTACCGTCCGGCATCAGGCCGACGGAGTCCGCGCGGTTGCCATCGGAGTTCGCCAGGATCCCGGAGCGGATATAGCCATGCAGCGCAAAATCATACTTCGGATCGGCGCAGGCCGGGCTGCTGGCCCCTGCCAGCGAGAGGAGAGCCAGAGGTATTGAGTGTTTCAGCTTTATCATTATTTTTTTCCCACGTTATGTTTGTTAACACGAACCGATAACGGAGGGGAAATTTACGGATCAAAAACGGAAATGTACATCCACTTACGGAAAGCGCTTTCCATAATTGCCTATCTGGTTCACAAAATTAGCTCTGCGGCGAATATATTCGTGAGACTGATCACATAAAACTACAAGAATGCCGCCGGGAGCCGGCAGTGGAGCGGAAGGAGGAGGAGATGAGCAGGTGCCGCCGGGGGATAAGCCGCCGACGGCGAGGGGGTCAGCGTTCGGTTTCCGCGAGCTGGCGTTCGTACACTTTGAAGAAGGGGCGATAGAGCATCCAGGCGTTAAACATCGCGAACAGGCTCATGCACAAATTTTTCCAGCTGCCGTTCGCCGACCATGCCGCCCCCAGCGGGGAAGGCATCGACCATGGCAGCATCGCCACCGCGCGGTCGAGAATACCCAGCTGAGTTAAATACCATGCGATACAGGCGTTTATCAGGGGAACAAAGAGAAACGGCAGTAAAAAAACCGGGTTCATGATCACCGGAAAACCAAACAGTATTGGCTCGTTGATATTAAACAGCGACGGCAGCAGGCCAATCTTGGCCACGCTTTTCAGCTGCCGCGAGCGGCTGCGCATCGCCATCAGCACCAGCGGCAAAGTGGAGCCAATACCGCCGATCAGCAGGTAAAAATCCCAGAACCCCTGCAGATAAATATGCGGCAGCGTTGACGAACCCGCCGCCAGCGCCTGCTGATTTTCAAACAGATAGGTCATCCAGAAGGGGTTCATGATCCCGGTGATGATCAGCGCGCCGTGGATACCGATAAACCAGAGTAAGTTACAGATAAATAAAGAGATAAGTACCGCCATCAGCGTGTCGGACGCCAGCACCAGCGGCCGCACCGCTTCGCTGATCAACTCCGGTACGATGCGTCCGGTGGTCTGCAGCAGTATGGCATTCATCACGCTTATCGACAGCATCACCACCAGCAGCGGGATCAGCAGTTGAAAGCCATTGCGGGTCATCAGCGGCACTTCATCAGGCAAGCGAATGCACCAGCCTTTTTTGTAGAAAAAACGAATTATCTCAATGGAATAGGTGCTGGATATCAGGGCGGTAAATATCCCCATACCGCCGAGATAAACATTGCTCACCGCAGTCTCGCGAAAGCCGATAAACAGCAGAAAAGCCAGACACCCGGTTAAACCGCAGAGCCGTTCCGGCAGACGGTACTGCTTGGCGAGACTGGCGCTGGCGCCGAAGGCGACAATCAGCGCCACCAGGCCAATAGTTAGCTGAAAGGTCGGCAGCAGGATAGGCCGCAGCAGCAAATAGACCTGGCCGAAACGCGAGGCGCCGTCGATGGAAACGGGCGGAAACAAAATGGGAACTAACAGGCTGCCAACGATCACAAAGGGCATAGCCAGCGCAAAGCTATCGCGCATCGCCGTAATGTGGTTGTTGCGCGTCAGAACGTTCGCCAGCGGCGCCAGCCGCTGCTCGATGATGTCCACGGCCACATTCATTAACTGAATGTTCATACTCCTACCTTTGCGAATGGTTGTCTCGCCGGGATGATCGCCCACAACACCGGAAAGTGAAAGCCTGCCATAGGTGATCATGGTCACAATTAATAAATCCACAAACGGAAAGCGCTTTCCGTAATGCATCCATTTTGACTATAGTCCGCTCATCCAACCTCATCAGGAGCGGTAATTATGAAAAAAATTATGTTGTGTTGTTCAGCAGGCATGTCCACCAGCCTGCTGATGAAAAAAATGATTGCGGAAGCCGAACAGCGGGGCCTGCCGGTAGAGATCAACGCCTATGGCGTAGCGGAGTTCGCCGAACAGGTTGGCCATTATCAGGTGGTGCTGCTGGGGCCGCAGGTGAAATACATGCAGCAGGACCTGCAAAAACAGGCGGATAAATACGGTATCCGCGTCGAACCCATCAATATGATGGACTACGGCATGCAAAAAGGCGCCGCGGTCCTTGATTTCGCCCTTTCCCTTATCGAAAACAAGAACTAAGGAAAGATCATGAGCTCTCTGTACGCTAAACTGATCGACGTGATCGAACGGCAGATCACGCCTATGGCCGGCGCGATCGGCCAGCAAAAATATGTCACCTCGATCCGCGATGGCTTTATCACTGCCCTGCCCTTTATGATCGTCGGCTCGTTCCTGTTGGTGTTTATCTTCCCGCCGTTTTCTCCGGATACGACGTGGGGGTTTGCCCGCGCCTGGCTGCAATTTTCGCTCGATCATCGCGATGCGCTGATGCTGCCGTTCAACTTCAGCATGGGGGTGATGACCCTGTTTATCGCCGTCGGGATCGCCGCCAGCCTCGCCAAACACCATCATCTGGACTCGCTGACCGCCGGGATGTTGTCGCTGATGTCGTTTCTGCTGGTAGCCGCGCCGCTGAAAGATGGCCAGATCTCTACTGCCTACTTCTCCGGTCAGGGGATCTTTACCGCCATTCTGGTGGCCATCTATTCCACCGAGCTGTACGCCTTCCTCAAACGGCATAACATCACCATTCGCCTGCCGCCGGAAGTGCCTGCCGGGGTGGCGCGCTCGTTTGAAATCCTGATCCCGGTGCTGGCGATCATTCTGACGCTGCATCCGCTGAACCTGTTTATCGAAGCCCAGCTGGGGATGATCATTCCGGAAGCGATCATGTCGCTGGTGAAGCCGCTGGTCGCGGCTTCCGATACGCTGCCGGCGATCCTGCTGTCGGTGCTGGTCTGTCAGGTGCTGTGGTTCGCCGGGATCCACGGCGCGCTGATCGTCACCGGGATCATGAACCCGTTCTGGATGGCCAACCTGTCGGTCAATCAGGCGGCCATGGCCGCTGGCACCGCTATCCCGCACATCTATGTCCAGGGCTTCTGGGATCACTATCTGCTGATCGGCGGCGTCGGCTCCACCCTGCCGCTGGCGCTGATGTTGCTGCGCAGCAAGGCCGTGCATCTGCGGACGATCGGCCGGATGGGGGTCGTGCCGGGCGTATTTAACATCAACGAACCGATTCTGTTTGGCGCGCCGATCATCATGAACCCGCTGTTTTTCCTGCCGTTCGTGCTGGTGCCGATGGTCAACGCGACCCTGGCGTACTTCGCGCTGAAGCTGGACCTGGTCAGCCGCGTAGTGTCGATGACGCCATGGACAACGCCGGCGCCTATCGGCGCCTCGTGGGCGGCGAACTGGAGCTTTAGCCCGGTGATCCTGTGCCTCATTTGTATGGCCACCGCCATGGTGATGTACCTGCCATTTCTCAAAGCTTACGAAAAACAGCTGCTGGCCCAGGAACGTGAAAACGCCGTCGGCCAGGCTGACAACGCGGCGCAAACCGCTTAACGCTAACGATTCAGAGGATAATCATGGAATTAGAAGAACAGGTGATGGGGATCATCATCAATGCCGGCCAGTCACGTAGCCTGTGCTACGAAGCGCTGCACGCCGCTAAAGCGGGTGATTTCGCCACCGCCGACGCCAAAATGCAGGAAGCGGCGCACTATTCCCGCGAAGCTCACCTTGTACAGACCCAGCTTATCGAAGCTGACGAAGGCGAGGGAAAAACCAAAATGACGCTGGTAATGGTCCATGCTCAGGATCACCTGATGACATCCATTCTGGCGAAAGAGCTGATTGCCGAACTGATTGCGATTTACCGCGCGCAGCCGCTTCACGCCTAGCGCCTTGCCCGGCCAGACGCGCTGGCCGGGCCTGATTCCCCGAGGTCACTATGTTACATCTTGGAATAGATATTGGCGGCACCAAAATGGAAGCCGTACTGCTGGACCCGGCGGGCGAATGCGTCCAGCGCCTGCGCCGGCCGACCCACAAAGAGAGCTATGACGCCTTTATGCGTCAGCTGCTGACCCTGATTGCCGATATTCGCGCGGTCAGCCCGCAGCCGTTCACCCTGGGGATCGGCCTGCCCGGGGCTATCGATCCGCAAAGCGGACGCATTAAAAACTGCAACTGCCTGGTGCTCAACGGTCACGATCTGCGCCGGGATATCATGCAGCAGCTTGGCCAGCCGGTGTGGATGGCAAACGATGCCGACTGCTTCACCCTTTCGGAGGCGGTGGATGGCGCCGGCGCCGGAGCTACCACCGTCTTCGGGGTGATTATCGGTACCGGCTGCGGCGGCGGGATCGCCGTTCATCAACAGCTGCTCAGCGGCCCCAACGCTATCGCCGGGGAGTGGGGGCATAATCCGCTGCCGGGCTATACTCCTGAGCGCGATGGCCCGCCGCAGCCCTGCTACTGCGGCAAAACGAACTGCATCGAAAGCTTTCTCTCCGGCACCGGCTTCGCCCGCCGCTATGGGGAACAAGCCCGTGCGGAAGCCATTGTCGCCGCGGCGCAAAACGGCGATCCGCGCGCGCTGGCCCACTGGCGACACTTTATCGATGCCTTTGCCCGCAGCCTGGCGTCGGTGATCAATATTCTCGACCCGCAGGTGATTGTGCTGGGCGGCGGTCTGTCCAACGTCAGCCAGATCTATCGCGATCTGCCTGCCGCCATCGTGCCGTGGATCTTCTCCGACACCTGCCGCACGCAGATCAAACCGGCCCGTTTCGGCGACGCCAGCGGCGTGCGCGGCGCGGCCTGGCTGCCGGTTCTGGCCA
>ERZ772865.3233-NODE-3233-length-12684-cov-33.214269_pt1 | contig 12684 bp, 17 predicted proteins | sample MGYA00512133_ERZ772865 | MGnify/ENA primary metagenome ERZ772865 (study PRJEB29015, sample SAMEA2737722) | human gut metagenome | biome: human gut; feature: human-associated habitat; material: faeces | place: China | collected 2012 ...
TTTTTAAGCCCTGAAGCAGATTTAAAATTTTTGATTCATCAGTTCCGCAATTCCGAGCCGGTCGCGGAAAAACCAGGCTGCCGCCAGCACGGCCGCCAACAGCAGAAAAGCCGTCAGGGCGCTGATACCGCGGGAAGAACTTTCCGGCAGCTTGATATTCACTCCTTTTTCCCGGGCATAAAAGGCATAAATGCGGCAAGCGGAAATGACATAGACGGGGCGAAAAACAAGCATGATAAAAATCAATACTGCCAACAGAGGCGCGCCGGCCAGCAGATAAAACTCATAAACCGCATTGTCTTCAAAAATACTTCCGCTCAGTTCCGGCAACATCCACAACAGCGCAAACATTCCGAGATAGCCAACGATACCAAATCCCCAACAGACCAGCGAATACCCAATCCGCAATTTGACCAGCATGCCGAAACGTTCCTTGAGCAAATTCAGCGAATCGCCGCAAGCCTCTCCGACGCTTCGACCGCTGAGCAATGCCGGCAGAAAGCCGAGCGAAGACAATTTCCATCCCTGATAAACGGCCTCATTTGCCAGTTTGACCGCCAACGGCGTGCGATCGTTTTTCTTTGGCAAACGTTCCAAAATACGCATAACCGTCCACCAGCCGTCCAACCAGCTGAACACCCACAGACTCCAAGATTTTGGCAACACTATTTTCAGGCATTCCGCCACCGTCGACTCCCTGCCCGTAAAACGCAGAATATACGATGCGTTCATGCAAGCCGTCAACAAACCAAGAGGATAGGCGTGATGTCCTGCATTTCGGATTCCGTGAAGCGAACATTCAGTGTGTAGGACTTCTTCTCCCTCTTGCGTTTCAGGTACTTGCGTTCATCATCGGTAAGCTGGCTCTTGTCCTTGTCGGCAAGGCACTTGTCAAGGTCGGCTCTGACCTCTTGGTCAAGTGCGTGGTTGATAGCACCCTCGTAGGTCATACCCTCGAACTCCATAGCCTTGCGCTTGGGCGGTCTGCCACGCTTCTTTTTCTCGGTTTCCATAGTGGTGTCTCCTTTGTATTTATTTCGGCGTAAGCTGATATTTTTTTGACCGCTGTGCGGTCATTTCGGGGCTTGGGGTGTCCCCAACAAGCATTTGGTATTTTCGTTCGCTGTGCGGCGCAAAATACAATGCTTGTTATTTTTGTTGCGCTGTAGCGCTATTTTCCAGCCTGTGGGATTTGCATATCACGCAGGCTTTCGATGCTCCGTCAGCGAATTTGGAGCTATGCGACTTAATCTCTACGCCGCTTCGGTCGGCGGTCATACTCGCTCACGCTTCAGCGTGATGCCCTCATTCATCATCACTCTTGAAATTGTAATCTTGTACGGCGCAGTTATCGTGCTGGGAGTGCGGCAGTCTGGTGAAAATATCCCCCATAGGTTATTACCAAAATATATGCGTGATCGTTAAGCGTATCCTGCTAAAAAAATGAGTGGTTCTCGGATAGCGTATTTGTGCATAACGGAGAATATCTCGACGGCACTTAACGAATGGCAGAATAATTTGGTATTGATATGTAGAAGGTCATAGTTTCTCTGTATCATTAGTGGTAAAAGTGAAGCCAAACACACTGGAGCTTTTTGAAAATCCCCATAACATTCTGTCGAACGCAAAACTCTAATGAAACAGAAAGTTTGAGCGTAATACCAGTAGACAAACGGCTTTATTGCGCGCTATAATATTATCATGGGGTATGTGAGTATCCTACGATACCAAATGAAGTGAGGTGAAATGAATGCGCGGAAATCTGAACGACAATCAGGCTAAGATCGACAACGCTAACAAGGCGGTGAGAGCTGCCCTTGAACGCAAGCGTAAGATCATTATGCAGAGCAAGCAGATTGCTTACGATATGCTTTCTGAGCTGTATGGTAAGGACGGGCAGGAGCTTGTCGATGCTGTGACTGCCGAACACGGTCTTATCCAGAAGTTTACCGACAGCGGTATGTCTTATACCGACATTGAGGGGCTGGTCGATAGCTCTGCCGAGAAGTACGGCAAGCAGATGAGCTTTACTGAAAGCAATAATCCCTATTCGGAATAACATATATTCCGACAACAAAACGATAGCTGTAAACGGGACGGCGCTTGCCGTTCCGCACAGCTATATCACACACAAACCAAAAGAGGGGCAGATAGAGAAAGCGATCCCCTCGCTCTAAAAGCGTAGACAAAGAGAAGCTAAAGGAGATACAGCTATGAATAACAATAATACTGCCGTAGAGAAAGATAAGGCAGGACTGGCTTTTGAACTGAACGAGAAGTTCAAGGATTGCAAGACCGAAACGCACGAGTACCTGATCGGTAAACAGAGGTGTGTTGTTGTGCGTCATTACTGCGGAGATAAAGACCTCAATGAAGTGCTTTATCATAACGCTTTTGAAAGAGCGTTTTCCGAAGTAATGGCTCTGCACCGCAGACCTCAGACAACCTGAAAAAATTTCCGAAAGGTACTTGCTTTTTTCGGCATTGCGCGCTATACTTATAGCAATGTTGAATTGGGCTGCTTTGGAGGAAAGGAGTAGTAATGTTAGCAAAGCAGACTGATTATATCGTGGGGATATACCTGAGACTATCAAAAGATGATGAACGTGCAGGCGAATCCCTTTCCATAGAAAACCAGAGAAGAATTCTCACAAACTATGTCCGTGAACAGGGCTGGACGATCTATGATGAGTACGTCGATGACGGAATCAGCGGAACAAGTTTTGACAGACCGGGTGTGCAGAGATTGCTTGACGATGCCAAGAACGGCAAGATTAACCTTATCATCTGTAAAGACCTTTCCCGTTTCGGACGCAATTACATTCAGGTAGGTCAGTACACGGACTATATTTTTCCGATGTACAATATCCGTTTCATCGCATTGAATGACGGAATTGATACTCTCAATTCCGATAGTGCAGATATGGATATGATGCCTATCCGTAATGTGTTCAACGAATGGCACGCTGCAAACACTTCCAAGAAGGTCAGGGCTGTTATCGTCGCTAATGCAAAGGCAGGCAAGATGATGACTCCCTATTGCCCATACGGTTATGTTAAGAGCGATGATGAAATGCGTACTCCGGTCATTGATCCTTATGCCGCAGGAATCGTCCGCCGTATCTTTGAGATGTATGCAAGCGGTATGAAGCCTTTGCAGATCGCAACTGTCTTGAATGATGAAGGTGTACTGACACCGTTTGACTACTATTACAAGCGTATTGGCAAGCCGAATCCCTACAACCACTCACATCTGTGGAGCGGCAGAAATCTTGAAAATATCCTGAAAAATCCGATATACATCGGGACGCTCGCTCAGCTCCGCACAACAACGGTGAGCTACAAAAATCATCAGCGCATCGACCGTGATGAATCGGAATGGGCGGTCATTGAGAACAACCATGAAGCGATCATTTCTAAGGAGCTGTGGGATAAGGTCAGGGAGATCGAAAAGTCCGTCAGCAGAGGAAAGCGTGACAAGAAGGGAGAACTTAGTCCGTTGTCGGGATTGCTTTTCTGTGACGGCTGCGGTTGGAAAATGCGGAAAGCAAGCACAGGTGGCGGCGGATATATCTGCGGATACCACAACCGCTTCGGTAAAAACTATTGCTCCACGCATTACATCAATCGGGAGCTTATAGAGGGTATTATTCTTGCGGATATCCAGGAAATGTGTGAGCTTGCCAAAGACGAAAAGACTGCAACAGCAGAATTTCTCAGACGAAAAAGAGCGTTTATTGACGTTCAGAACATTTCCGATACCAAGCGTATGAAGACCGTCGGCAGCCGCCTTGCAGAGCTTGACAAGCTCATTCAGAGCGTGTATGAAGATAAGGTCGCAGGCAGGATCGAGCCGGATATGGCGTTTGATATGCTTGACAAGTATCAGGCGGAAAAGAAAACGCTGAAAGCTGAGTACGATGAAATGAATGCCCGTTCCGAATCCGAAAGGCAGGACGAGGAAGATGTTGCGGAGTTTATCAGCCGTCTGAAACGCTACGCAGGCGCAACCGAGCTTACCCGTGAGATGTGCCTTGACCTGATCGAGTACGCAACAGTCGATGAAAACAACAAAGGTCACAAAGACCGTCCTCGTGTGATACACATCTATTACAAGCTCATAGACAAACCGCTTACCAACAAAAACAGACTTGCCCTGACGTAATGTCAGGGCATACATTAAAAATCGTTTTTATCCATTTGAGATAGTTACCGTGGTATATTGGGTGCTATGGCATTAGGCGCATTGTTCGGCACAGGCATAGGAGGTCTTTTCGGCGGTATTATTTCTGCTGTTACAGGAGGTTCGTTTTGGATGGCTTTGAAAACGGAGCGTTTTCAGGAGCTATTGCAGGAATTATTTCAGGAGGAATGGGATTTGGGTTGTCTGCCGGAGGAAAAGCCGCTTTAGGACTTGGCAAAACTATGCTTATTGGTGCAGCATCGGGCTTGGGTTCCTCGCTAATTAGCGATTTAGGAGATATATTAATTAAAGGTGAAGATATTTCGTTAGGCGAGGTATTTTTCAATGCTGCTTTTTCTGGTGCATTTGCAGGGGCTAGCTATGGCTTTTCTAAAGCCTTTGGTTCACTATTAAAAAATTCTTCCTGGCTTTCAAAAGCAAAAGAGTTATTTAGAATTGGCAAAACTTCTAATGCTAATTATGGTAAAATAACATCTTATACGACAACAAATCCTAAGGGTATTTCAATAAATTTTTCAAGTTATAATTCTAAGTCATTTAGAATTGAATTTGACGTGTCAAGATATTTACATTATCATTTTCCTTCTTTGTTTGGAAGTAAAGCTTATGTTCCTTTATCTCCAATAATTGATTCGAGTATATCTCGTGTCATATCAAATTATTTTCTTAGTGAGGATTAGTCATTATGAGATACAATAATGAAGTATTTGTAAAATATAGAATAGATAAAGATTCAATTGTTTTTTGGACTTCGGACATTAATGAAAATATTTCTGCTGCCAAGGTATTAAACGAGTTTTTATATGATTTTTCTAAAGGAAAAAAGATATTTTTTCATGGTTACAGATTGCCGGAAGAATATCTTTCTCAAATAGTTGATACAAAGGTAATCTTAGAAAAATCAGAAATCATTAATGACCCATTTAATATTTTTTTGAGATTAAGCGATGCGAAAATAAATATAAATCATTTTGATTGTGCGTGCGAGTCAATGATATATTATTTTGATAATAAGGTTAATTGGACGGATTTTTTAGCAACATCTATCATTAGTCAGCCTCAAAAATATATTAAAGAAGGAATATTAATAGCCTATTTTGCTTCTGTGGACCAAGGGGCAGATTATTGGTTTGAATGTAGCAAGGATTACAAAGAAAATGTGTTGATATTACTCCGCACTCTAACGGCATTAGGATGTAGAGTAAAACAAGTTTCTCATTTATCATTTCCATATAATTAGAGCGTATCAGATGAATTTTTGGAAAAAACCAATTAAGGTGAGATGAGATGGAATATTTATTATTTGAAATACTGTATCGAGGTTTAAACTATGAGAAGATGCGAACCACTAAACACATAAAAAGCAAACAGATAATTGAACTTAGAAAACATATGGCACTATTGAAAATGGTTTTGCACCTTGTCAATGCTATATACTATAAATTAGGAAATGATTACTGCAAAACAATTGAAAATAAAATTATGTCAATAATAAAAAATGATCCTGAATATGCCGTAAAATATTATCGCCCTTTATTTATTAATGATAATGCTGATTTGAAATCACTGAAATCAAAAGTGCTTTCCATAGATGAAAGCATATGTGATGTTGATGATGTTATCAACTCGATAAAATCATCAACGCAGACCCAAGAGGACAAAATTAAATCACTTGAGTCATTGAAAGAAAATATTAGTGAATACATTTCCGATGTTGTGACTATTGAGCAAAATGCCACCGATGCTATCAATAAAAGCAAAAATGACTTTTATGATAAGTATGAATACTTAAAGCCGGATATTGAAAAAAGCTGGTTGGAAGAGAAATGGGATAGTGCTTGTGAGTGGTGCAAGGAAAATTGGCAGTCAATAGTTAGTGTGTTTGTGACTATTGTCATTGTTGTCGGTATTGTTATATTGAGTATTTCAACATTTGGAACGGCAATTCCAGTAATTGCTGTTGGTGTAGTTGGAGCAATCGTAGGCATTTCAGGTCAATTAATTAGTGATATTATTTCATGTGCGATAACAGGCGATTGGGATGGTAACTGGTAATCATATATTGGATCAGCGATAGGCGGTTTTGCTGGCGGTGTTTTATTATTGCTTACTAATCCAATTGCTGCTTGTTTAGCAGAGGCGGCAATATCAACGTTTTTTGGCGAAAATCTTGAAAATATCACTGGGGGACAAAAACGATCGACTTTTGAAATATTATTTGATACTGGTTTAAGCACAGGAACAGCGGCTTTTTTTAGTGTTGCTTTAAGTAAAATTACTGGAAAGCTTTCAAAAACTCTTTCGAAAAAAATTCCGGTGTTCAAAAGACTTTCAGGCATAAATAGCTATGATGCTTCATTTAAAATGGTAATAACAAAATTAAAACAGGGAAGTATTAAAAAATTTCATTATAAAACAATTAGAAATGGTGTAATTTCAGGACTTTCTGGAGGTGCATTGGAAAATATAGCAAGTGGTTTTTTTGATGGGATTAAGGAATGGTATGACGAATGGAGAGAGTTGTTACAAAATTAATAAGAAATGAAGAAGGTCTGATCAATGAAATCAAAATCGAAATTTACTGTGAAGATACCGTCAGAGATTTATAAAGGTGAAGTTTTTATAACTGCTTTTTTCATTGTTTTAAACGTAATGTATACGATTTTTGGTAATCCTCCGCATTTCCCTATGTATATTTCAACAATATTATTCATTTTTATTCCAATAGCTATTTCATTATTGTGGATAAGAAAATTAAAAATTGTAGTAAGTGGCAGCAAAATAACCGTTAGGAAGATTTTGGGATTCAAATATAGTGTTGATGTTTCAGAAATAACAAAGATAAAATGGATAATTAATGATACTAGATTAGGGGTTAATGAAAAAATTTTAATTTATGTGAACTCTGAGCATTTTGCTGTTGAAACTCTTATGGACGGATTTGAAATAATGTCAGAATATCTTTTGAAAAATGTTGATCCTGATAAAATAATTTATATTAATAAAAAATAGAACATTTGGCAATAAAATAATCGGAATATGTTGTGCGTATTGACGGCGATGTCGCTGACGCTATTAATAAGAGCAAGAATGATTTTTATGATAAGTACGAATACTTAAAACCGGAATGCGAAAAGAGCTGGTTGAAAAAAGATAAAGAGTGGATTGATTCAGCTTGTGAATGGTGTAAAGATTTATGGAATAAAATTATAGATTTTGATTTTTTTTTAATTTTATAGGTAAATTAATTCATAGTGAAGGATTCAGGAATTTCGTAACCTTTGCAGTTGGAATATTTTATCAGATAGGTGGTGTCTGGCTGATAAAGAAAATTGCGGAGTTAGGAACAATCGCTGCAGTATTTGTGAGAAAGCATCCGATTTTGTCTTCATATATTCCTGGATTGAATGTTGTTGCAGATATGACAACAGGATTTTTCTCCTTGACGTTGGGTGCAGATATGGATGATGATGGTATATATCATATGAGACCTGATTGTTTGCAGCAATATGCACATTATACCACAGGCTATGACGATGTTTTCCGAGCTGCGGTTAACAAAGCTTCGGGCGGTGAAATAACCGTAGATGTTCATCAATCTCAGATTTTTTGGGTAGATCTTGACGGTGATAAATCCAAAGATGAAGGAGAAGAATTTATAATATGGTCATGGAAGGACGACTATATGAACCTTGGAGCAGGCGCTGAAACAGGTATTTATCAGGTGAAAGATGGAGAAATTGATGAGTATGGAAATTATATTATGGAAAATGGTGAATACTCATATCTTTATGCCGAAGTTAACAGAGAATATTCTGTTGATATGACTCTTGAATTATATCATGATTCTAATGGGGATGGAATCTTCAGTGATGATGAGCAGCTGTATAAACATGAACCAGATGAATTACAATGGTGGATAACGGTATTTGATCCGTTGGTTCAGAATGTTAAAGCTGAGGATCTCCAAGCCGTAACTACTATAGATTTTTCGAGCTTTGGAGAAAACAAAGATATAATGTTAGATTCTTTCAGAGAATTTAATGCAGGAGAAGTCGAATGGGATATTCCAGAAAAAGATTCGGGTTCATACATTGTAACTCTGATTTGGTAAGGAGAATATTATGTTAAAATTTAAAAACTTGCTTTGCTGCACAATTTCCGTAATATTGATGTTAAGCCTAATGTCCTGTTCTGTTGTAGAAAAATTGAACAGCCATTATGAAGGTGATCTCGTTATTGATCAGACGGAGAATGTGAGTGTTTCAGAAACAGTAATAAAGGCTTTGGAAAATAACGATGCGGACGCAATCAAAAATCTGTTTTCTGTTCGTGCCAAAGATCTTTGTCCGGATCTGGATGAAGGGATCGGATATATGCTCAGCATATATGAAGGCGAATTTGTTGAAGTTACGCAGAATAATTCAAGCTCAAATAAATATTCGAGCGGTGGTGAAAGATGTATTGTTTCTCCGGTATGCGTTTTTAAAACAACAGAAAACTACTATAAGCTTACTTGGAATGCGTGGACGATAAATGAAAAAAATAAGGAAAAAGAAGGAGTCTACAGCATGAAACTCCAGATTTGGCCGGATGCCGGACTGGATCAGGGAGGTGAAGACCTTTTTGTTGCAGGGGTAGTGTATCCTGCTAATTCCGAGGAAAGTGATATGGCGTTTACTCTTTGGAAAAACATTTATCAGCAAAAAAATCATGAAGATCGCATAGAGAGATTTCGTGAGCTGCTTTCTGACAATATGCTGGCTTCAGGCGTAACGGACGATGAAATAGATCGCTTTTTTGATTACTGTCAGCCAATGCGAGAACTTTACGAAGGCTGGACGGAAATTGATGATGGAAATATCACCGTTTATATTACGTCCATGAAAAATGATACTCCGATATGTTTTTGTTTTAGACTTGACAAGGAACAAACGGATAAAATATCTTTTCTAAAATTTGCCGAGATAGACGATGAAAAGACTATCGGTGATTATAATTTATCGGAAGAAAATGCGGGAATTTATTTGCCAGATTAATGGAAGTGATTAAATGTGAAAAAAAGTACAATATCCGTTTTGCTTACTTTGTTATTGGCGAGTTCTACAGGCTGTACTATATTAAACGATAGCCAAAGTTCAATAGAAAATGATGATAAATTAATTATCGATCAAACCTCAACGAAAAATACTTCGGATGTTCTGATACAAGCCTTGGAGACCAACGATGCTGAACTTTTTAAAAGCGTTTTTTCAGAGCAGACTTTGAAATTACAGCCTGATATTGATGAAGGTATCAAATACATATTTAATATATTTGAGGGTGACAATTTAGAGATAGTTTATGAAAATCAGTCATCAGAATCTTTTTCTGATTTGCAGGCAAAATGTGTATGGTCGATCTGTGTAATTAAGACTACTGAAAAATGCTATTCATTAACATGGACTGAGTGGGTACAGCAGGAAACTGATCCGTCTGCCCAAGGCGTATACAGCTTGATTTTTGAAGAATGTGAGGAAGATCAGAGAGGAGCAGGCGGCGGAGATCTGCTTGCCGGAATATATTACCCCGGATGTGAAACCGAGTCTGATATTTTAAACACATTTTTCGGGGCGATGCATAATAAAGACCGAGAAGAGCTTGAAACTATATTTTCTAATGAGTTTCTGGAGGATCCGGAAGCTGTGAAGAATATGGATAAATTTATAGAACGATATACTCCTTCATATTCTAATTTGTTAGCCGCATGGGAGGTCAATGATACTATTTGCATTCAACTAAGGCGTTTCGATGCTTTTATTTGTCTGCATTTTGATAATAAACAGACAGATAAAATATCATCTATTCGAGTATTTGACAGTACAACTGAAGATGAAGAAAGCATATCACGATACGATTTTAACCAAGATGAAATGGGAATTTATTTTCCAGATTAGTCAAATGCGTCTTAATAAGTATCAATTAGAAGCTCACATATATGTTTATAGCGGAAGCAAATATGAATATCTTGAAGCTAACAGTGCAACCATGATTTATTAAGAAGACGTTGTTGATCAATTGGAAAGGATATGAAACTGTCACGGCTTTCAGCAAGACTGTTTCGTGTTGATGAGCGTGGGTGGCAATTGAAAGGTGGTGAACTTATCTTAGAATAATTAATATATAAAAGACAAATATTGTGAAAAGGAGTTAATAATATGAAAACAACAAACTATCTCGCCGGACTAGCGGCAATAACAATGACATTCACAGGCGTGGCTGCGCCAATATCAGCTTATGCCGATGATATCTCTGTATCATCAAGCGTGGATTATGTAACATACGGCAACTTTGTGTATATCATAAAAGCTGATAAAACTGCTGATATAGTTGAATATAATGGCAAGGAAGAAAATGTCGTTATCCCTGCTGAGGTCAACGGCTATACTGTTACAGGCATAAGCGGTTGGTCGGGTAAACCTACAAGCTCTCACCCTTTGGGTGCCATAACTGGTGCTTTTAAGAACAACAAGACCATTAAAACCGTAGTCATTCCTGATACAGTAAAATATATCGACGATGAGAGCTTTTATGGCTGCACTGCCCTTGAAAGTGTGACGTTTGGCAATGGTGTTGAAGAAATAGGCGATTATGCCTTTGAAAACTGCACTTCACTTTCCAAGGTATACATACCTGTAAGTGTAAAGAAAATAGGCGCTGAGGCTTTTGGTTATACTTTCGGCTCAGAACTTACACTTAATAAAAACTTCTCAATGACCTGCGCTAAGGATAGCGCCGCTGAAAAGTATGCAAAAGAAAACGGTATTACATATGACACATATCAGGTAAAAATTGACGAGCTTGCCGTTTCAGGTATTAAGGACAAAGAGTACACAGGTAAGCCTGTTACGCAAAATATAGTTATCAAAAATGGCAATGTCGTTCTTGATGAGGGTACTGACTATACTGTTACTTATTCTGCAAACACAAAGGTGGGTACTGTTGAAGTTACCATAACAGGAACAGGTTCATATATCGGCGAGATAAAGTCAAGCTTTGATATACTGCCTGCAAAACAGCAGATACAGAAGCTTGAAACACGCTTCAAAGGCTTTTTCATAGACTGGGCGCAGAAAGGCTCTGCAACAGGATATGAGATAGAATACAGCACAAATGCTGATTTTAAAGACAGCACGGTTAAAAAGCTTACCGCAAACAAACCTGACACCCTCACCATAAGCGGTCTGACAGCAGGAAATAAATATTATGTTCGTGTACGTTCCTACACAACCGTTGGCGAAAAGGTATACTATGGAGCATGGTCAGACAGCAAAAATATTACCACTGCAAAGTATGACATTACAAAATCAGCTATCTCAGGTATTTCTACAAAGACATACACAGGAAAGAATATCACGCAGAGCGTAAAGGTAAAATACAACGGCAAGACGCTTAAAAGCGGCATAGATTACACAGTTTCATATTCAAGCAACAAAAATGTAGGAACAGCCACAGTAAAGATAACAGGCAAAGGACAATACGGCGGAACTGTCAGCAAGACATTCAAGATAAACCCTGCCAAGCAGAAGATACAGAAGCTCACAGCGAAGTCAAAGGCTTTCTTTATTGATTGGGCGCAGAAAGGCTCTGCAACAGGTTATGAGGTGCAGTACACCACAAACTCTAAGTTTACAGGCGCAAAGAAGCTTGATGTTGCAAACAACAAGACCGACAAAATGACGATTTCAAAGCTTTCGGCAAATAAGAAATACTATGTTAAGGTACGTTCCTATACGCTTGTAAAGGGTACTAAATATTATGGAGAATGGTCGGCTGTTAAGAGTGTGACAACGAAGAAGTAATATGTTTATAAAACCAAAGCCATTTTTTCGTATAATAAATTTTCTCCGACAATACACTATGTAACTGATCCTTCGAACCGCTCGTCATTAAATATGATTCAAAATCTTATGGATTCGTACAAACAGATATCAGGAGCCGATATTGATAGGTTAAAATTAGGACTGTTCTGAATAAAATAAGCTGCCACAGATTTTTGAAATGCTCCCCTTTTGTTAGACAATGTGGTATAATAGAAATATACCAATAAAAAATCTAACGAAAGGGGGCATTTTTATGCCAAAAGGAAAACCAAACAAAAGATATACACCGGAATTCAAAATCAAAGTAGTGGAAACCATGCACAGAGAAAAGTTAAGCTATCGTGAAACTGCACGTCAATTTGACATATCGAATAGCAGAGTAACAGCATGGGAACGAATCTATATTGAAGAAGGAGCGGATGGACTTTACGCAGAACGCAGAGGAAGGAAATCCACAGGGCGACCTCCGAAAATTAAGAAAGAAGAAGATCTGATTGCAGAAGTACAGCGTCTTCGTGCGGAGAATGCATACTTAAAAAAATTGAATGCCTTGGTTGCCGAGCGGGTACGGCAAGAGAAAAAGCACAAGTGATATGGGAACTGAGGCATGAACATAAG
>ERZ772865.3236-NODE-3236-length-12670-cov-3.728736_pt1 | contig 12670 bp, 8 predicted proteins | sample MGYA00512133_ERZ772865 | MGnify/ENA primary metagenome ERZ772865 (study PRJEB29015, sample SAMEA2737722) | human gut metagenome | biome: human gut; feature: human-associated habitat; material: faeces | place: China | collected 2012 ...
TGTATACTATATTATTCAGTTCACTTTGAAGCATAACCCTCGGCTCGCTGTCATAACCTTCCAAATATATACTGACATACGGAACATTTACCGAATAATTAACTATCTCCGGAAACATTTCCAGAACATGTGCCCCGCTGTTAATATATATATCTTCCCCTCTTCTTACTCTGATAAGTTCATCATCTACCTGAATCGATTTCATCTGTATTCGGTATGACCTGATATTAGAGCTGTAATTTTCCAGGTTTATAACTATTACGCCATCTTCCGTTGAAATATAAAGATTGTTATTTTTATCCAGGTAATTCCATGAATTAGGCGTAATTGCATTTTGAAGTCCCGACTGATTATTAAGCAAACGATATTCCACATCATCGCCTGACAGCAGCTTTTTCTCATCTACCACAAAAATCCCCGCAGAACTCAAAACAAACAGCATGCCATCTTTTCCATTGACAATATCGTAATTGTTATAGTACGGAAAATTTTTAAGCACACGTATATTTTGTGTCTTATCCATATAGCATATACTGTTGCTTGTAACAATAAATATGCCATCACCGGAACTGTCCTCAACCATTCTTAAAATAACTCCCGAACTAAGTCCTTCATTTTTGCCGAAATTACCCACAATAACACCATCACGTATGACTTCTATTCCATTTCCATCCGTACCCGCAAATATCGTCTTATCATCTGCCTGCAAAGTACACAGCACCTTGCTGTTTATCATCTGTGTTCCTATGTTATAGACTGAATCATCATCTTTTATAAAACTCATTCCCGAATCCCCGGCAACAAGTATTGTATTATCGGACAATTCCGTTACCGTTCTGTAGAGTTCGCCGTTAAGTCCGTTGCTTTTATCATATTTTTTTACACCACCGTCAGTTGTCAGCTTATATACGCCAGCTCGCGATGTACATATCCACAGATTTCCTTTGCTGTCCTCTTTTAAGCAGCGAATTCTAACTCCGTTTAACACATCAATAACAGGTGTGATACTTCTTCCTTTTATATTTGTGTTCTCATCTTTGGAAACATATAATCCGTTGTCGGTTCCTATGTAAAATCCATCATTCCACCAGGTAACGGTATTAACTACCGAGCTGTCTGTAGCATATGTATTGTAGAGCTGTGTAAATGCTGATTTACTGAGCCTTAAAATCCCCTGTCGCGATGATACAAACCAAAGATTTCCCTGATAATCATAAGTCATGTTATCTATTGAGCTGTTAAAATTTCCCGTATTAAGTTTTACAAAATCACCGATGTTGTTATAATATCCTATTCCGTTATCCGCACAAACGAATAAAATCTCTTCTCTTGACGATATATTATCAACAAATTTAAGGCTTTTTATATTTTTTAATTCATTACATTTGTGATTATCAATTAACGTAAGAATACCTTCGTCAACTCTGTATACATCAATACTATCTGCAGATGTTCCTGCATACAATATACCATCTTCATCAAATGTACAGGTTGTATATGTACTTCCGTCAGCCGGAATATATTGCGATATTACATCCGTATCCCTTATTATGCTTAATTTTCCGCTATCACTTACGGCTGCAACATTTCCACTCTTGTCGGCATCAATGCTTACAGCATATGTGACGTCATCTATTACCTTTTTTACGGAAAGTCCGCCCGCCATGGATAATACCGACATCTTGCCTGTTGTTCCGACGTAATAACAGCCATCTGTTCCCTGTGTTATACATTTTACAGCATCATCAGATAAACCATCTTTTTCCGATACAACATTGGCAACCTGTTCGTTTATCATAATAGACAAGCCATTATCATTGGTTCCTATCCATAATCTGCCCTCTTCATCAAGATACATACAATTAACGCTTTTTATCGAATCATACTCATCAATCCATACGAATTCTTTTCCGTTATATCTGTAAAGTCCACCGTATGTACCTATCCACAATATTCCGTCATTCGTCTGCACAATATCATTGGCACAGCCGCCCGGTATTCCGTTTTCTCTTCCGTACACCGTCTGAAGATAAGAACTGTAATCCTGTATTTTATCGTTATCTGATTGTACCATTACATCAGAATCTTTTTGTTGTTCATTCTGGGTTTTTGCCTGTGCTTCTATTGACAGATTCATATTCTGCCCAATCCGGGCTATAACTGATGATGCCAACGCAAACATCAGACACACCGATATTACTCTTTTATCGAATCTTTTCCATCCTTTGTCAAATTTCACAAAAACAAACAGAATTAATACCGCTATAACCTTATCAAGAAAATCAACATAAAATTCTCCCGCAGCGTAACTTATAATATTATTAAAACCTATGCTTATAAGGGAATCAATAACTCCGTCTCCCCAAATATTATTTGTATAACCATTGAAAAAAATATAATTGAAAATTACAGACACTACACAAGATACAAATGCAATATAGAAGCTTGCCGTCAGTGCTCCTAGAAGTGTTTTCATGTAATCTTTTTTGATACACACTCCTGCAATTACTGCAATTAAAGCACTTACAACAGCATAACAAATATATGTCCAGGAATAAATTATAGAATATAATGTATTAAGGGTAACTCCGACAATAACACCACATACAGGACCAAGCACATATGTGGCGGCTATAGTTCCGAAAGAATCCATCCATATAGGAAGCTTAAGCCATTGTGCCAGACACTTGCCCGAAAGATTGAGCAGCAGGCATAATATAACAAATAAACTCGTACTATATCTCTTGTTCTTCTCCATATTCTGTCCCTTATCCAAAAAAAAACGTATAAATCATTAATATAAGCTACTTTTTAAGTCTATCATATAAAATATAAATTGTCGATTTAATTTTATAAATAAATATTCATGCCATACTTCTTTAAATCAACTTTTCCATTTATAACTTCTACTCCGTCAGCTTCAAGCAGTTCTGCCTGTTTTCCTGCTCCTCCGAACGCAAACTCCCCCGAAAGTTCTCCCTTGGAATTCACAACCCTGTAGCACGGAATATTTTCAGGATCAGGATTTTTATGCAATGCATTGCCAACCGCACGTGCCATTTTTCTGTCACCTGCAAGTTCGGCAATCTGTCCATATGTGGCTACGCATCCTCTCGGAATCTTTTTAACCGCACTGTATATTCTTTTTGTCGGGCTGTCAGATACAAGGTCATAACTTTCCGCTATCATTCTTTTAATATCTTTATCCGGTATTGAACCGTCAAGGATAATAGTGTTCCAATGTTCCTTATTCTGATGATATCCCGCAACTACAGATGCATAGGCACTTCGCCAGAAATCTCTCCACTCAGGTGAAACTTTTACATTAAGATTAATATAACCATTCCGTTCATAAGTCCACAAAAATACTTTTTTGTTACTTTTTACTCTCACAAGCTGCCAGTTTTCATCATGAAACGGAGCTTCTATATATGTATCCTTAAATGATAGGCCATATGCCAGTGCTTCTTCTCTTGTTTTCATAATACCATTCCATTGCCTTAATAATATTGTTTTAAAAGTAATACCTGTTTAATATTCAGGATTTATTATAGCACTTTTTTACCATATAAGCAGGAAATTTTTTTGTTGTTACTTTTTCTTTGATTTTTTGCCGTGTATCTAATTTGCGAACATTTATCAGTTACTGAAGTCGAAGTGCTTTATCGCAAACTTCATATACTTCATCATATTTTGCCTCAATCATTGCTATTTAGATTTATTTTAACATAAAATTAAATCTTATTGAATTAAAAATTTTAATACCGTCATTAGAAATTAAAATAATTATTATGAACAAATTAAGAGCAAATACCTAAGCTATTACATCTCCTAAGTACTTGCTCCATCTTTTAATTAAATACATATTTTTTGCAACTTCAACTAATATAAATATAGGTTATAGCTCTTATCATCTCAAAAATAATCAACTTATTTAAAATAGATATATATTTTAAAAATTTCCACTTAAAATATATCTACAAAGAGCCTGAATTTAACTATATATATCCTCTTTTTCATTTTCATTATTCGCCCATTTTTCCAGCACATCAATTATTAAATTATTTATATTTTGAATATTTCTATTGATTTTCGGATTTTGCATTTCCTTTAATAAAATAATTTTTTGTGCACATATTCTATTTTTTTCAATTATACTTTTATCGTCTATAATTTCGACATCTAATGCAGGAAAATACAAAGTATAAACCGAAAACGCTATTTGCTGATTACTGATTTTCTCAATCGTCACGAAATATATTATCCACGAATAACCATTTTTGATTTCTTCGTCTTTATCACTCATTATAGATATCATTTTTGTAGAATCAGAATAATTATCTGTTGTTTTTGCTGTTAAAAGACGTACTGTAAAGCGATTGTCATAATTATCATGAAATGCATCATTTATTAATTTACCTATATTTTCTATATTTATTTCATTTATAGACATATTTATATCTTTATTCCATTCTTTAACAACAAACGGATATTCTGCTAATCTATTCTGCAATGATAAATTTTCAAAGAACTCATCTATTCTCTTAATATCCCAATTAACACTTCTATATTCATATATAAAATCACCATCTTTTATAAAATTTTTGTCTAAATTTTCATTTTTAAATAAAATATCATTTTTATAATTTCCTTTCTGCAAAAGAGTCAATCTCTCCTCTAGAATCGAACTCCTTGTTATATGATTCTTAACCATACTTTCCAAAATTCTTTTTTCTTCTTCATATGCTCCAAAATAAGCAAAAACCTTTTGAAGTATATTATACTGAGAGCTTTGTATCTTAAACATTTTACATGTAATTTGAATGAATATATCCAGCATTTCATCAACTGTAGAATATATCTTTGCATATGAGCATCTTATTGTCTCTGCTATAATTTCATCAACAGTATTCAAAACAAATGTTTTATTATCTGTTGCACCTATAAACGTATATGCTTTATTATATATTTTCTTTACAATTTCATATTTTCTTGTATCTTGATCAGTACCCCCCTCTGTCATAGTCGAAATAATAAGTGCTTTTTTTATATTGTACAAATCTATTTCATCAACATTGATCAATAACAAATTTTTAATAGCTGTTTCATTATCACCTTTTTCTATAAAATCATCAATACTAAATACAGATTCAGCAAGTTCATCTGATATATATTCCCCTATATTATCTTTGCTGTTTGCCAATTTGGTAATTTCAGTAATCGGATCATCTTCATTCAAAACACTATTTATAGCATCCTTAGCATAATAATCATAATGTTTTAAATACTTAGAAAATTCCTCTTTATATTCAGGTATTGTATATAAATCGCAAATAGCTGGAAATATCCTTTCATATCCCTCTTTTTTTTCTATATATAACCTTAACAAAGAAGAAAAATACTCTTTTTTTATATTTATAAGCCATTCTTTGTATATCTCTGATTGTCTTACACTATCTGGTAATTTGCTTAGAATTGAATAATCTCTTTCTCCCACCAATTTATTATTTTTTATTAATTCCAAGTTTTCATTTAATATACTACTAATGGCCTTTTTTTCAATTTCTTCTTCCATTAACTGTTTATTAATATCTTCTTGATTTTTATCAATTTCCCATATTAGTTTTCCTTTTATCAAACCAGCTCTATGATAGCAGTATAGTGCATGATCATATTTATCAGCATGAATTATCAAACCAGCACTAAATACAGAATCAAATTTCATATAAAATTTATGTTCTAAAAAATCTAATGGTATACTAATTTCAGCACCGTTTTCTAGATCAGCAACATGCTTATCATCAATATATATTTCATAAGGTACAACACATCCCGTAAATCTACTTTCTCTTTTTAAATTCAAATATCTTACCTCGTTCATTTAACTATATTTCCTCCTATTTTTAATATAATCTGCGTATTTCTTTTCAATTTTTGTATTCCATGTTTCATATGTGTATAAAATTCTTCATCTGAAGGCTCAATTTCCATCGCTAGACTAATAGTATTTTTGTATTTATCTGCCACCTTATACAATTTTTGAATACATTTTTCAAGTCCAACTTGATCTTTTACTATCATATTAACCAATGTCTCATACTCTTCAATTGAGTCTGTCATTTCAAGTTTTGAACAGTCATTCTTCAATTGCTCAAATACAATTACAGCTATATCCCATTCTTTCATCCAGTTTTGCTTATTCTTTTCAAGTCTTATTGCAAAAGTTTCTTTTGATATATATCTTTGTAAATTACGTACAGACATTAATCCAAACAATTCTTCTGTTGTTGGTACATCTTTCAAAGCAAATTCTTTAATTTTTAATTGAAATGGTCTTATCAACCCTTCGTATGAAACTAATGCATCTCCCGGCATATATGTTGCAATTGATTCAATCTGTGTACCATTTGCAGACATCATTGAACCGACTATCTGCCTGTCATCTTGTGCTGTAAGTCTATGAACTATTTTTAATGATGTATTTTTTAGCACCTCAGTCGCCATGGCTGTTGGAAGCTGATCTGCAATTATTATTCCTTCTCTTAAAGCTCTTACTTCAGCAAGCATCTTAACTATATAATTTGTCGCTGCAATTTTGGGGTTTACCTCTCCTCCAACTGTTTCACCAGTCTCATTTGCAATTAAATTATGTGCTTCTTCAATAAAAATCACATGCCTAATACTTCTTCCATCATTTCCTTTAGGATTTGCCTTTAAAACCTCTCTTATTAAAGTACAAATCATAAGCGTCATAAAATTAGATGGTCCAGTTCCTAATGATTCCATTTCTATAATTATTGGATGTTTAATAAGATCTTCTGGCCTAACACTAGATAATCTGACATCAAAAACATTTCCTAAATCTCTTCTAAGCAATCCTCCTATTCTCATCTCCAATGCTGATTTCATATTGCCTCTTACCTCGCCATCATAATCAGTATGTTTCAATTCAAATTCAAGTCTGTTATATAATTCTGAGATAGTCGGATATTCCTTTGTTCCATCATTAACATCATCCGCATCCCAACCATAATCATTATATACTCCCTCAATTGCTCTATCTAATAAAGCTGGCAACGGTGGTGTTAGCGGAAAAGAGCCTTCAAAAACATCCATTAAATTCTGTATATGCTCAGATAATGATAATCCTATTGCAAATTCAAAAGGATTTATAGCCATTGGAAATTTTGAGCCTGATGAAGGAGAAAAAATAACCAAATCATCTATATCTGTCTGTGCTAATGCTCTATACTCTTTTTTTGCCGGTTCCAACACTAAAAACGGAACATTACACTTTTTCCATAAAGTATAACAAATATGTAACATCGTGTTTGTTTTTCCTGCTCCTGGCACTCCACATACAAAAGCATGCTTTTTCAATAAATTTAACGGCACACTTATTTCATGTATATTTTTACCCAAATAAAGTTCTCCTGCATAATCAGATGGCTCTGTTTCTTTTTTTATTCCAATATTTTCTCCTTCATATAGCATTGGAAATCTAATAAAATTTTTTACTTCATCCCAAGTATAATATGTAGGCCAATATTTTAGCGTTCTAGGCATCTTATTACTTAATTCCACATATTCATCAAAAATATGAAAATTTGCATTCTTTAAAACTACTGTTTCATAATTTCCTTTTTCAATTACTTCTCCACATATTGTACTGAATAATATATTGCCAGCTATTTCATCGTTTGAATAAATCGCTACATTTCCTTTAAAACATGATGAATTTGAAACGGATTTAAGAAATTTTTCATATATTCCTAATATATTATTAGAAAAAGCATCTTTACTATTTATCTGACGCGTATTATCAGATAATGTTATATTACTTTGCTTATCATTATCAGTTTTATTTTTCAAATATTCGATTGGTTTCTCTAATGATGCATATATATCCTCATATGCATCATTACCTCTAAGTGCAACCCTATATACAACTTCTGAATTCATTTTTTCAATTGTTTTGTAAAAATCTATCAATCTCGTATTTTTATTACTTTCCCATGTTTCAACATAAAACAAATCAATTTTGCTACCATCAGCAAAATCGCTACTTCTTTGTCTTTCACATTTTTTCAAAAGAATTTTCTCTTTATAACTGTTATTAACAAATTTAGATTCTTCAACCTTCACAATTTTATATATATCTGTAAGCTGAGATGAGGACATTAAATTGCTTAAATACCCTTGAAGTTCATTATTATTAAAATTAAATGCTATATATAATTCCAGCTTTTCTCCTGACATATTCCATGGAATATATTTAACTATATAGTTAATTTCTATATCATAAATAGAAGAAATTTTTTGCCATTGTCTAAGGAAATCATCTGATAATTCTCTTAATTGCTCTATTCCTTTTTTTGCCATAATCTGATATTTTGACAACGATATATCTGGAATACTTGTTAATCTATATATCATTAACATAATTCTATCCCCTTGTATTTATCGATTTGTAAACAATCTATTTCTGCTATGGATTAAATCATCCTGATACTTCTGTGTTTCCTGCCTCAAATCTGATATTTGGTCTGCCTGATCTAATATTTCATCCGCTTTTGTGTCTACTATGCTTCCAATTATAGGTATTCCACTAATATCTTTTAACTTATTTCCTTTTTCTTTTAAATCGGCTCTAATCATATCCGCCTTATCCAAAACATCATCTGCGCTTTCCTTAATTTCACTTGCTTCATCTTCAAGCTTTCTACTTTCTTCCTTCAATTCATTTCTTACGTTTTCTATGGCAGCATCTATTTGTCTTTGTATATCCTCTGGTAAATCAGTAGGAATTCTTGCTATTCCTTCCTCAACAACATCTCTCTTTTCAATAAATTGATCTGTTTTTTCTTTGTTATCCATTGCCCGAATTGCTACGTCATTTTTCTTTTCTATAATCCAATTTCTGTCATTTTCAAAACCTTTCATATATATCTCCTTGTTAATAAAATTATTTATATATCAATTGTTCACATAAGTCTTTGCCTAATTTTTATCTGCAATTATTTTAGTACAAATATTTACTAAATTCAATAGTAAAAATTTTTACTTAGTATAATTAAAAAAAATCATTTATTGGAGGTCTTATTGGATTATATTCAAAGAATTAGAAATCTCAGAGAAGATTCTGATTATACACAAGCGTATGTCGCACATGTATTGGGTACATCACAAACTATGTATGCAAGATATGAACGAGGTGCAAATGAATTACCCATAAGACATTTGCTTACTCTATGTAAATTATACAACGTGTCTAGTGATTATCTTTTAGGTTTAAGTAACAAGAAATAAATATGATAAATTAATGCTTATATAATGTAATTGAAAACGCCCCATTATTTGAAAGTATTAAAATTTTTAAGTATTAAGCAATAGATCTTCTATGATAATATATTTCATAGAAGACCTATTATTAACAATAGATTTAAAACTTACATGAAGAAATAATCAAATAAATAATAAATTACTCTTACTCCAATATTATATTTCGATATTTCTCTATTCCATTAAATTCTTATCAAATCATAATATTTTCAATTTACTTTCAAGCCAAGAAATAATAATTCCACAATAAGGTGTCAGATTTCGTTCGTGCACAAGGCTTTCATATGTACGTTCCAATTCACGCATATATACTTCATGTGACTTGCCTTCACACTTCTTCATAATCCTGTTTTTTGCCGCCAGCAGAACATTCTTTCTAGTCTGTGGCAAAGACACCGCCTGGCAATTTAAGTTCAATGTTTTTGTCACATCTTCATTAATTCCCACGTCGTCAGAATAAATTGTACCGTTCTCTTTATACTTAATCTTTCTGACAGATACTTCATCAAATGGATTTACATTAAGCTCTGCATTTCCTTTATGCGCATCACATGTGGTATCATCGGGATTTACACCTTTCATTAAACTGTTACCGTAGCAGACACCCAGCATCCATTTAAAATCCAATGCTGCTTTTTTATCGTAATCAGCTTCATTCTGCGGATTTCGTGGTCTGCAATGTTCTATTCTTACAACACCGGGATTATCAATTTTTTTCATGCAATAAGCACACAGATGTTTTTGTTCTTCCCACATCTGCTCTCTGACATCTTTTAGCACATTTGAAGGCATATCCCTCTCATAATCCGCATCGGGATACTGTTTGCGAAATTGTAAAAGGCTGTCAGGCTCTTTTCCTCTTCTTACAACAATCATATATTATTCTCCCAATAACATTTCTAAATCAAGTGATGTTCGTGCCGACGCAATATCAGGATCCGTCGTGCCAACTATATCTTCAATTTCTGATAAAACTTTATCAGCTTTTTTATATTCCTTATTATCCATATATACATAAAATACATTCAGACGTTCAGTTATATCAACCGGACGTTCCGACACATTCATAACCTCTCTTAGTATGGAATTTGCATCTCTTCCATATGTCTGTGCCGCAGGCATATAAATTTTTCCATTGTCCAAAATACGAATCTGTTCTTTAGCAACTGAATTAATTACTTCGGGAGCATGCGAACTGACAATAAATTGTATATTCGGAAAAATTGCATTTAAATCACTTATAATAGTCTGCTGCCATTGTGGATGTAAATGCAAATCTATCTCGTCAATTAATATAACCCCCGGCGTTTCTTCCAATACTTTTTCACCAAGCACAGGATTTAATACAGCCATGCGATATGCAATATCTCCAATCATGCTGAGTGTATTTTTATACCCATCACTCATTTCATCCATCGCAAATTTCTGTAAACTGCCATTTACAGTCTCAAATTCCAATACTAATCTATGTGTATCAAGGTCAAATATTATACCTGTATTTTTATAACCGCTAATTCTCTCAAAACACTTGCAAATAGCTGTTTCAACGGTCTTTAACAATAATGGTTTTTCTACCACACCTGTTTTCTGCTGTTCTAAAAGACTTTTTAATGTCTGAATCTGAAACCAGTTAAGCATCAATTTTTCATTGGATTCAGCCGCCATACAATCTAAATATCCCACCTGACGTTTAAATTCCGTTAAAGATTTAATATTTCTCTTTTCTTTCTTCTGTGCATACAGACGCCCTGTACCATAATAGGATATTAACGGCAGTATTAATGATTTATCTCCTGTCATAATCCTATTCTGTGCTTCCTTAGAAATATCAGTTAATTTTCTTGCATCTTTTATTGTTGTATTGCCATTCTCAGAATTGAGAGAACGAATCCATTCCACATTCTTTTTACCGAAACAATCACCTATGCTGTCAATGCTTACCGGAAACTGTCTCTGCGGATCAATTACACCGTCAAGATCATGAAATTCATATCTCGCATCATCTTTTAAAATACTTCTGCTTGCACATCCATCTATTCCGAGCAGCAATGTACTAACAGAAACCGCCACTGCATCTAATATTGCTGTTTTACCTGCACCGTTCTTTCCGACAATCAATGTTACACGATTATCAAAATCAATACTTGTCTCTTTAAAACATCTATAATTTGAAATTTTTATATTCTTCAGCCTCACTTATTTGTCTCCTCAATCCATCTTTATTATATCTTTGCCAAATCTGTTAATCATAACGTCTGCAAATAATTATTACAATCCAAACTTTATCTATATATTACCATAAATAATCATATAAGAGAAGTTTTGTTATTCTTTTTTATCCTTATCCACTTGACAAAAATCTTATTTTTCTGTTAAACTTCAAAAATTGCTAAAAAATAAATATAAATGATGATAACAAGACAATAAATGTCGACTACCCACTGTCAGACGGATGGGTACGTTTGTTGTCTTTTTTTATTGTCGGAAAGGAATGTGGATAGAATACATAATCATAGGATTACTTGCATATTTTGTATCTAGTCGCCTTGCCAAAATGTGTGCTTTCAGAGTTGTCAGTCCAAAAGACCGACCTATTTTTATAATTGGGGCTATACAGACTTTTACTGTGATATGGCATGTTGCATTTGCAAGCGTGCTGGGCGTATATCACGGATATTTTATTAACCGAAACAAGGTATAAAACAGCGTATAAAGCATCCAGCATTTCTTCATGTGCCCTTTTAATGTTTACTTTTTGAGAACTCATATTACGGACACCATATACTACCCGCAGGATCCTGCCATGCTGGATCAGTACTCCCGGTTCTTTAATATTGGCAGAGACATAGATACAGCCGTCCGTCACCAGAAGCTTTGGCAACTGCTCCTGCATTTTCGCACCGGTTCCGTAGATGTTTAACACCGGGATCACGATGGTGGAAGGCTTCGCCACGCGCTGAATAAAAGGGATGGTGTCCTCCAGGGAATATCCTTTCACGCAGACCAGTACCACATCCGGCTGCTCGTCATAATGCTCCATGTCCATAGCTTTTACCGGGATGATCTCGGTGGTGCCGTCCCACATTTTCTCCACGGCAAGTCCCTTTTCCTGCATGGCTGCCAGGTGTCTGCCTCTGGCGATCAGGGTGACATCCCTGTCAGCCTTTGTCATATAAAATCCTAAGATTCCGCCGGTTCCTCCGGCTCCGATAATTGCGTATTTCACACCAAAACCCTTCCCTTCCGTTATCTACCTTTACTTTTCCACAATGATACCACGACGCAAAAGAAGCCGCCAGTCTCTGTTTTCACATAACTGACAGCTTCT
>ERZ772865.3247-NODE-3247-length-12637-cov-8.665872_pt1 | contig 12637 bp, 10 predicted proteins | sample MGYA00512133_ERZ772865 | MGnify/ENA primary metagenome ERZ772865 (study PRJEB29015, sample SAMEA2737722) | human gut metagenome | biome: human gut; feature: human-associated habitat; material: faeces | place: China | collected 2012 ...
TGAACACATCGTCCACGCTGGCCAGCTGGTTTGCCTTGGGCACCAGACACGGCTCCACACCGGCAGCCACGCTGCCGTCCTTGCCGCGCTTCATCCATGCGATCAGCTTGATCACACAGCCCAGCTTTTCCGCCGCTTCCACATCTGCCGTGGTAATGGCACGGATGCCGCGGGTGGGAATGTTCTGGGGGTAGATCTGATGGCCGCACACCAGCGAGGACAGAATGGCGATCTTGCGGCAGGCATCACGGCCGTCCACATCGTCGCTGGGGTCCTTCGTCTCGGCGTAGCCCAGCTCTTGCGCGATCTTCAGCGCATCGTCAAAGCCCAGATTTTCGCGCACCATCTTGGTGAGCATGAAGTTGGTGGTGCCATTCACGATGCCCTCCACCTCGGTGATGACGTTTGCCGCCAGACACTGGTGCATCGGGGTAATGATGGGCGTACCGCCGCCCACAGAAGCCTCGAACAGGAAGGCACAGCCGTGCTCTTTGGCAAGGCCCAGCAGCTCTGCGCCATAGGTGGCCACCATCTCCTTGTTGGAGGTGCATACGCTGCGGCCGCTCTCAAGGCAGGCCTTTACATACGGATACGCAAAGCGGGTGCCGCCGATGGTCTCCACCACCACCTTGATCTCCGGGTCTTCCAGAATGGTATCGAAGTTCTTTATAAACAGGTGTGCATCCGGATGGTTTGAAAAATCCTTCGGGTCAAGGATGTACTTGACCTCCACCGGCTCACCTGCACGGCGGGAGACACCCGCAGCGTTGCGGCACAGTACCTCGTACACGCCGCTGCCCACCGTGCCAAAGCCCAGAATTGCAATTTTAGCCATTGTTGTTCTCCCTCGTTTTCTGAAGACTGCTTACAGATTGTACCCGCAGTGCACACCTACCACCATACGCTGACGCGAAAGTTTTTCGGTCAGCTCTTCGGGGGTCATCTGCATGGTATCGGTGCGGATGGTGACTGCCACCAGTGCGGCACCGTTTTCCGGTGTGGACTGGTTGATGGTCACAATGCTTGCACCTGCGGCGCTGATGCCGGCCAGCAGGCTCTGCAGTGCACCGGTCTCATCCCGCAGAGTAGCCATGACGGTGATCACCTCACGGCCATTCTCGGAGTCAAAAATGCAATCCTTATACTTATAAAAAGCGCTGCGCGAAAGATCGACTGCGCGGGTGGCAGCGGAAATGCTGCGTGCCTCCCCGCTGGCCAGAAGTTCCTTGGCGCGTACCACCTTGAGAAAAACCTCAGGCAGCACCTGCGCATCTACCAGATAAAAGCGGCGTTCCAACTTGTTCACCTCACAAACACAAGTGTTCTTGCAGTGAATATAATAGCATCCGGCCCCCTGCAATGCAAGAGGTCGGATGCGTTTTTGTCAGATTATCCAGTTTTGCTGCGGCAAGCGCGGTATTTCCTTGCCGGATTCACCCCGCGCCGGTGCCGATAGTACGCCTTTGTCCTTCATATGGCTACAGATCAGTCTGTATCCTGATTACCTGTATCCGCAGGAATGACAGCCTGCTCCGGTGCCGCAGTCTCCGCAGGTGCAGCCGCTGCAGGAGCTGCTGCATGGGAGTAGTTGCAGGTACCAGGCAGATCATCGGCGCGGTAGTAGCCCACGGCGGTGCTGGGGCAGGAGCCGCCTGCCAGCAGGCCGCTCTGGGTGCAGTAGCGGCGCTCCACCACACCGGCAGAGGTCGGGAATGCCTTATACGGCAGGTTTGCCTGCACCTGTTCCATCAGCGCCTTCCACGCCATAACACAGGTACGGGTCTTGGCCTGCTGCTTACCCAGCGTCTTGGTCATATCATAGGGTGCATCGTAGCCCCACCACACGGCGGTAACGTAGTACGGCGTGCCGCCCACGAACCACAGATCCTTTTCGTCGCTGGCGGTACCGGTCTTGCCAAAGGCTTCCATGCCGTTGGAGTTGGGGTAGCGGCCGCCGGCGGTACCCACGCTGGAGTACAGCACGTTCTTCAGCAGGCGGTTCATCACATAAGCGGTATCCGGGGTCAGGGCCTGATAGCTGGTGGAGTTGTTCTCCAGATAGATATTGCCGTCACGGTCCAGCACGCGGGTATACAGGTGCGGGGTGGTGTACTGGCCATCGTAGAAGATCTGGAACGCAGCTGCCAGCGCCGTGGGCGTAACGCCATGGGTCTGACTGCCCATGACCATCTGCGCCAGACCCACATCGTTTACCGGGTCCAGCGTGTTCAGCTGCAGGGTGTTGTACACAAAATTGAAGATGTTGCTTGCGCCCACCAGATCACCCACACGCACCGCAATGGTGTTCAGCGAGCGGGCCAGACCGTTCCACAGCGGCACATCACTGTTGTCGCCGTAGTTGCCGCCATAGTTGCGGGGCCAGCTGCGCCATGCGTTGGGATAAGCGCGCAGCTGCTTGTCGGAAAGGCCCATCAGGCCGTTCTTGCGGCAGTAATCCTCATCGCGGATCACCATATCCTGCTTCTGATACAAGGGCGAGTTGTTGAGCATGGTGGACCAGTTCACCAGACCATACTCTACACCCAGTGCATACGCACCGATAGGCTTGATGGTAGAACCCGTCTGACGAGTGACACTGTAGGCACGGTTCAGCGAGAGGCTCTTGTTCTTTTCGCCCAGACCACCCACAATGGCGATCACATTGCCGTCATAGTCCAGCGTGACCATGGCTGCCTGAGTACGCACATTGCGGTAATAGTAAACGGTACCGTCGTCGCCGGTGCGGGTCTTGGGCGTACCGTCCTCGTTCATCACCTGTACATCGTCGTCCGAGATGGAGGTCACCTCTTCCTCATGCCAGCCGGCCGGGAAGTAGGCATCGTCCGTGTTGAGCATCAGGTTTTCCATGGCGGACTGCACCTTGGTGTTCACAGTCGACTCAACGGTAAAGCCGCCGGTGTACAGCAGCTTCTGTGCCTCGGATTCCGAAATGTTTTCCTTGTCCATGATGTCCTGCACCAGCTCGGTGAACAGTGCATCGGTAAAGTAAGAGGTAACGGAAGAATTCTTCTTGGTATCCTCTTCCTCGGCCAGTACCAGCGGCTGGGCCGCTGCGTTGCGGTAGTCCTCTTCGCTGATCACGCCCTGCTGCCACATGTTGTACATGAGGAAGTTACGGCGGTTGATCAGGTTTTCGGGGTTGGTGTAGGGGTTATAGTTGGTGGGGTTTTTGGTGATGGACGCAATGGTCGCACACTCCCACAGGGTCAGCTGGCTGACATCCTTATTAAAGTATTCGTTGGCCGCAGTCTGCACGCCCTGAATGGTGCCGGTAAAGCTGATGGTGTTCAGGTACGCTTCCAGAATGGTCTCCTTGGAATAGCTGCGGCTCAGGCAGAGGGCGCGGTAGATCTCGCGCAGCTTGCGCAGTGCGCCTTCAATGCCGCTGGCGCTCTTGTCGTCGGTCAGGTTCTTGATCAGCTGCTGCTCCAGCGTGGATGCACCCTGCTTGGAGCTGTAGATGGGCAGCAGGTATTCGTTGACCATTGCGCCGATGGTGCGCTTGAAGTTGACGCCGGGCTCGTTGTAAAAGTCCTTATCCTCGGTGCAGATGAACGCATACTGCAGGTTCGTGGGGATCTGCTCCAGATCCGCCCACACGCGGTGGCTGTTGGAAGAGCGCAGCGTGGCATACTCCACCTGTGCACCGGTGTCCGGGTCGGTGGCCATCACCACACTGGACTGGCTCAGCTCAATGTTGTCCAGATCCAGCAGGTCGCCGTCGTTGGCGGTAGCCTGCACCACGTAATACACAGCACCCACTGCCACCAGACTGCCTGCCATGATGCCCAGACAAATCAGTGTAGCAATGGTTCGGCCAATGAAGCGCAGAATGGGATGTCTGCCCTTTTCACAGGGTTCCTTTGGTTCTTTGGGTTCCCGGCCGCGTCTGGGTCCCGGCTGGGACTCCCGGCGGCTGTTGCTCACATTTACCTTCCGCCCCGCCGGTGCCGGGGAATGCCCCTCACCGGCACGGTTGATCTTTCTCATATCGGAGATAGAAATCGCCTCCTAACATTCAGGCTGCTTTTTCAGCGCCATGCGCTGGTACTTTTCCATCAAAGCGCACAGAACTGCACGCAATACCATATTATAGCACGTGCACAGAACGCGGGCAAGAACCAATCTTCGGCCCTGATAGGTCTAATCATCTGTAGTATAACACAATCTGCCGGACAAAGTACAGCATTCCCGTGTGAAAATTGACTGTGCCCCCTTGTTTTGGGGCATACTTCAGCCGGAAAGGAGCGTGTTTCTCCATGCGCAAACTGTGCACCTGCCTGTTCTACGGGCTGTGCGTATTCACCATCGTGTTCAGCCTGTTCTGGATGGCCCTGCCCAAGCTCAGCCTTCCGGTGCCCGACCCCGGCAGCGAAGCACCGCCTTCCTCCGCAGCAGACCTTGCCGCACAGGCCATGCCGGAGCTTGCTGCCCAAAGCTACCGCCTGTGCGACAAAGGCGGGCGCGTGGCCGTTTACCGCTGCGGCACCAATGGCCAGCCGGATGTGCTTGTCACCGTCACCGGCATCTACACCAATCTTCTGCCGGAGAACGATGCCGTGCGCATCAAGCGCGGTGTGACCGTGTACAGCGAACGGGAACTGGACCTGCTGCTGGAAGATCTGGGCGGTTGAGTGCAGAATGCTCAATTTTTATCTACTTTTACTGATTATTTTTATTGACATCCCGATGTAAAAATTATATAATGATAATAGAAGTAAAGTTTTTTAACCGCCTGCAGCGATCATAAAAGGAAGTGCTTCCTCATGTCAGAACAGATCACCCTCCATTACCAGTGCCGTCTTTGCGGCAAGCAGCTGGACCGCGGTATCCACCTCGGCCCGCCCAGCCCCGGCACCTGCAGCAAAGCCGCCAAGGTGGACGGCTTTCACGGGCCGCACCGCTGGGTCATTGTCTCTTTGCCCAAAAGTGCCTGAGCACTCCATTTCACTGTGATGCAAAAAGGACCTCCGGATGCTTCTCCGGAGGTCCTTTTCTCATTCAGGTTCAGGCTTCCATTTCTTCCAGCGGAACAAGGTAGGCCTTGCGGCACTCCTCGTATTCCAGCATGTAGTCCTTGGTGGGGTTGTGGTGCATGATGCTCTTGAGGGTGTGGGAGTCGTAGTCCTCGCCGGCATCCATGCCGATCAGGCGGGCAGCAACGTTGGAGCAGTGATCCGAGATACGCTCTGCATTGTTCAGCACATCCAGGAACACGACACCCGTATCAATGGAGCACACGCCGTCCTTCAGGCGCAGGATGTGCTGGTCGCGCAGGCGCTCCGCCATCACATCGATCACCTCTTCCAGCGGTTCCACCTGAGCCGCCAGACGCATATCGCTGTTTTCAAAGGCATCGTTGGTCAGGTTCAGGATGCGGTTCAGCGCATTCTCCAGCAGCTGCAGCTCCTTGGTGGCGTTTTCACTGAAGGACGCTTCCTTTTCCTGCAATTCTTCTGCCTTTTCCATAATGTTCACCGCATAGTCGCCGATGCGCTCGAACTCGGTAACAAAATTCAGCAGTTCGGTCACAGTGTGGCTCTCATCGTCGCCCAGCTCCTGATCGGTCATCTTGATCAGATAGTTGGAGATTGCCACCTCCATGCGGTCGATCAGGTTTTCACGCACCCGGATGGCGCTGACGGTATCCTCGTCCATCTTCAGCAGCAGCGGTGCAGCCAGATTCACATTGCGGGCAGCACGGCGGGACATCTTGATCACAGCGCTCTTAGCCTGCTGCAGGGCCACAGCCGGGCTTTTGAACAGGCGCTCGTCCAGCACCGGCATGCTCAGCTCCTGTGCTTCCTCGGCGCTGTCCGGCACAGTGAGCAGTGCCAGCTTGGACAGCACACCGCTGCACGGCAGGAACAGCAGCATGGCGCACACGCTGGAAAGGGTGTGGATGTTTGCAATGGTGCTCTTGTTCATCACGTCGTTCCACATGGGGATGCCAACGGTGAACTGCACCGCATACACCAGTGCCAGCAGGATCACGCTGCCAATGATGTTGAAGTACAGATGGATCAGTGCAGCGCGCTTGCCGTCCTTGGAGGAGCCGCCAATGGTGAGCAGCGGCGTAAAGGCCGTGCCGATGTGTGCGCCCAGAATAATGGGGATGGCAGAGCTGAAGGTGACCAGACCCGTGCTGGACAGTGCCTGCAGGATACCCACCGATGCCGAGGAGGACTGGATGATCACCGTGACCACCACGCCCACCAGAATGCCCAGAACGGGATTCGTCATGGTAACGAACAGATTCTGGAACACGGCGCTCTCACGCAGAGGAGCCACACCGGTGTCCATCAGGCTCATGCCGGTAAACAGGATGCCGAAGCCCAGCATGATCTGGCCGATGTTCTTCCTTTTAGCGCTGCGCAGGAACACATAAAAAATGCAGCCGATAAACGCCACCACGGGCGCAAAGGTCTTGGGCTGGATCAGTGTCAGCCAGAGACTGTCACCGGAGATATCCGCCATGCGGATCAGCTGGCCGGTAACAGTGGTACCAATGTTTGCACCCATAATGACGCCTACCGACTGCGTAAGGGTCATGATGCCGGAGTTTACCAGACCGACACAAATAACGACCGTGCCGGCCGAGGACTGGATGACACCCGTGATGAGGGTGCCAAAAATAACGCCCTTGAGCGTTGAGGAGGTCAGCTTTTGCAGCACGCCCTGCATTTTGCCGCCGGCCAGTTTTTCCAGACCAGCGCCCATAATGGACATGCCGTACAGAAACAGCGCAATTCCACCCAACAGAGAGGTAATGTGTGTGATATCCATAACGATACTCCTAAAAATGATCTTCCTTTTGATCCTTGTACATCTGCCCTGCCCGCACACCGGGCCTGCTTGATCCGGCAGATGCTGCGGCCTGCCGCTCTGCTGCGCAGAACGGCGCACAATGACCGCGCTTGGATCTATTATATCATTTTTTATCCTGTCACAACAAGGTTTATTTTACAAGAAAATCACTTTTTCTACACATTTTTCCGTCTCTTAATGAATTCGTGCTCTTTCCTTTTCAATTATTTTACATCAATTTTACATTTGCACCGAAGTCCCTGTCTGTTTGCGGGCGCTTACTCTGCCAGTTCTTCCATTGCTTCCCGCACCGTATCGGCCGAAAACAGGAACACTCCGCTGCCGGTGTATACTTCCACATGGCTTCCAACATAACGCAGTTCAAAATCTTTCATCCGTGTTCCCTCCTGTATCTCGTTTTTTGCAGCTTTTCAGAACGTTTTTGTTCCATGGCTGTATTATCGCACACAGCAGGTACTATAAATCGGATTTTCAACGCATTTTGCAGACAAAAAGCCGCCCGGCTTCAGATGCGGAACCGGGCGGCTGACCACCTATTTATATTGTTCAATGCACAGCGGCATATTCCGGGATGCGCTGCTCATGGGCCTGCTGCTCTGTGCGGGCCTTCTCATAGCAGTAACGGATGATCGCCTGCCTGCGCACGATGCCAATGAAGATGCCGCGGTCATCCACAACCGGCACAAAGTTCTGGTTCATGGCCGCTTCGATCAGCTGATCCATGCTGGTGGTCACGGTGACAGCCTTGTAGTCGCGCTTGTGCGGGAAGGCCGAAATGGGGACATCCTCAGCCGCTTCCAGATCCAGACCATGGAACTTTTTCAGCCCCCAGAGAATGTCGCCCTCGGTCAGGGTGCCCACATATTTTCCCTGCCGGTTGAGCACCGGAATGGACGCGTAGCGGTTATTCTCCCACTTTTCCAGCGTCTGCCGAAGGGTGAAATCGTCGTAAACATACATCAGATCCTGCTTGGGTGAAAGGAAAAACAGAATATTCATGACAACAGCTCCTAAACATTGTTCCACGCGCCGTGCGCAAAAAATAACGCAGTTCATCCGCACAAGCGGGACCCTGCGCTGCAGTCCCTATCCTTGTTTCTATTTTAGCACTTTTTCATAGTCGGATAAAGAGTTATCACCCACCTTTTATATTTTTTTAACAGATTGTTTGCTTTCTTTCGTCATACTTTCGGTTTTGATAAAAAACAACCAGCGTCCGTTATGCTATCACCTTCCCGGTGCGAAGTCGCCCGAACCATGCTGTCAATGCAGAAACCTGCGCAAAAAGTTGATATACCAGCATTTTGCGCTGTACAAGCGCGCCCCAAAGTTGTATAATAATGTGGGTGTTTCTCGGCGCAGTATGTGTATCTGTCCGCCGCTGCGCCCCAGACCTTGAATGTGTTTTATGAAAATAACATAAAGGAGCAGAGCGACTATGATCACTTCCCGTTTCCCTCTGGGGGATGTCAGCTTTACGTCCGGGTATTTTGCTACTCTGGTAGGTGAAGCAGCCAAACAGTGTTACGGTGTTGCCGCAATGGCACCCCGTGATATGACCGATGCCGTCAGAAGCATGGTGCACGGTTCTGATTACCCGGAAAAGGGTGTCCGTGTCACGCAGGAGGATGGTCGTCTGGTGATCGAACTGCACATTGCAGTGAGCTATGGCCTGAACATTTCTACTGCCGCACGCAGCATCTCTCACCGCGTCAAGGACGAGGTGGAGCAGGCTACCGGCCTGAAGGTTGCCCGCGTTGTGGTTTCGGTAGACGATGTGATCGCCTGATTTTTGTTGGTTCATCCGAATGCGCCGGGCTTTTCCGGCAAGTACAAGGAGTAAAAAAGAATGATTTCTGGTAAGATTTTGCGTGACGCCATTATCTCTGGCGCCAACAACATCAACAATCAGCGCTCCCGCGTGGACGAGCTGAACGTTTTCCCTGTTCCTGATGGCGACACTGGCACCAACATGGGCATGACCGTGGGTGCTTCTGTGCGCGAGCTGGAAGCATTGGACGACAGCTGCACCGTGGGTGAGGCTTCCAAGACCGCTGCTTCCGCCATGCTGCGCGGTGCACGCGGCAACTCCGGCGTTATCACCAGCCTGCTGTTCCGCGGTTTTTCCAAGGCGCTGGCCGGTAAAACCGATGCCGAGGCCGCTGATTTGGCCAAAGCCCTGCAGATGGGCGTGGAAGCTGCTTACAAGGCGGTCATGAAGCCCACCGAGGGCACCATCCTGACCGTTACCCGCCTGGCTGCCGAGGCTGCCGTTGCCGCTGAAACCGACGATGTGCCGCAGCTGTGGGCCACCGTGTGCGAAGCTGGCCAGAAAGCTCTGGAGGACACCCCCAACCTGCTGCCTGTGCTGAAAAAGGCTGGCGTTGTGGATGCCGGCGGCCAGGGCATCATGCTGGTGTTTGAGGGCATGAAGCAGGTGCTTGACGGCGGCGAGATCGTTGCCAGTGCCGAGGTTGCCGCCAAGCCGAAGCTGGATTCCAGCGCAGCAGGCAAGGGCGTGTTTACCGACGACCTGATGAAGGTTGAGGATATCAAAAACGGCTACTGCACCCAGTTCCTGGTCCATAAGGATCCCGGAGCAAGCGTCACCCGCCTGCGCGCCTTCCTGGAATCCAACGGCGACTCTGTTGTTGTGATCGAGGATGACGATGTGGCCAACTGCCATGTGCATACGGCTGACCCCGGCATGATGCTGAGTGAGGCCATCAAGTATGGCTACCTGACCAATTTTAAGATCGAGAACATGCACGAGCAGTTCCTGGCCCGCCAGAAGCAGGCCAAGGGCCTGGAAAAGCAGGCCGAAGCCGAGGAAAAGGCTGCCGAGACCGGCGCAAAGGAAACTTTTGTTTACGCTGCAGTTGACCCGGACCGCGCCTATGGCTTTGTTGCCGTGGCGGCGGGCGATGGACTGAAATCCGTGTTTGAGGACCTGGGCGTGGATGCCGTTGTTTCCGGCGGCCAGACCATGAACCCGGCAACCGAGGATATCCTGGCTGCCATCCAGAGCGTGCCCGCCAAGACCGTTCTGGTGCTGCCCAACAATAAAAACATCATCATGGCTGCCGAACAGGCAGAAAAGCTGGCTGACCGCAAGGTCCTGGTTCTGCCTACCCGTACCGTGCCCCAGGGCATGACCGCTATGCTGAACTTTGACCCCGAAGCCGCCCCGGAGGAGAACGCCGTCAACATGATGGCCGCCGCCGAAAAGGTTGCTACCGGCCTGATCACCTATGCCGCCCGCGACAGCGAGTTTGACGGTCGCCCCATCCGTAAGGGTGAGATCATGGCGCTGGAAAACGGTAAGATCGTTGCCACTGGCAGCGACATTACCAAGATGACCTACCGTCTGGCACGTTCCATGAAGAAAAAGGACAGCCAGTTCATCACCGTGATCTCCGGTGCGGAAGTCAGCGAGGAAGATGCCGAACATACCACCGAACTGGTGCAGTCCAAGTGCGGCTCCAGCGTGGAGGTCAGCCATATCCATGGCGGTCAGCCGGTTTACTACTATATGCTCAGCGTGGAATGATCCCGGCATAACGGACAAAACCATTCAAGGACGAACTTGTGCATCAAAACGCATGTTCGTCCTTTGTTTATAACCCTACCGGAAGGAGGTGCAGCCATGCCGGATATCAACAGCGACATCCAATACCTGAAGGGCGTTGGCCCGGCTTACGCCAAAAAGTTTGCCAAGCTCGGCATTTATACCATCCGGGATCTGCTGCTGCACTATCCGCGGCGGTATATTGATTATTCCCAGCCGTACACGGTAGTATCAGCGCCGTTTGATGTGGACTGCTGTGTAAAGGCAACGGTGCTGCAGCGGGACCCGGACCGGCGCATTAAAGGCGGGCGGATGCTCTCCCATGTGCTGGCAGTGGACGATACGGGAATGCTGGCGCTTTCCTGGTTCAACGCGCCCTATGCGGCGGAAAAGCTGGAACCTGGAACCGAATATTATTTCGAGGGCCGCGTTGGCGGCATGATGACCCGGCGGGAAATCCTGCACCCGCTTGTGCGCACCGAAGCCCAGGTTGCTGCGGCGCCCCTGCTGCCGGTTTACGGAAGCACCGAAGGGCTACCCGCCGCCCGCCTGACCCGCTGCGCCCAGCTGGCGCTGGAATATGTGGCCCAGCTGGATGACCCGCTGCCGCCAGAGCTGCTGACCCGCTACCGCATGCCGCCCAAAGCGGACGCTGTGCGGGCCATCCATGCCCCGCGGGATGGGGCAGATGCCGCTGCCGCCCGCCGCCGTTTGATCTTTGAAGAATTGTATATCCTGCAGCTGGGCATATTTTTGATGCGGGGCCATGGCCGCAAAATTACCGGTGCCCCCATGCGGGAGCTGGACCTTGCTCCGTTCTGGCGCAGCCTGCCCTATGCACCCACCGGGGCACAGCGCCGCTCGGCGGAAGAAATCTGCCATGATCTGTGCGGCCAGACCCCGATGAACCGTCTGCTGCAGGGCGATGTAGGCAGCGGCAAAACGCTGGTGGCCGCTGCGGCCATCTGGTTTGCCGCGCAAAATGGCTGGCAGAGCGCCATGCTGGCCCCAACGGAAATTCTGGCCCGCCAGCACGCCGCCAACCTGGCCGACCGCCTGGAGCCGTTTGGCGTCAACGTTACCTTGCTAGTGGGTGGCATGAAAGCCGCCGAAAAGCGGGTGGCCCTTGCTGCCATTGCGGATGGCCGTGCCGGGCTGGTGGTTGGCACCCATGCGGTGCTGACGGACAGCGTGGTGTTCAAAAATCTCGGCCTTGCCATTGTGGACGAACAGCACCGCTTTGGCGTGCGGCAGCGCGGCATTCTGGCGGGCAAGGCCAACAACCCGCACCTGCTGGTCATGAGCGCAACCCCCATCCCGCGTACTCTGGGGCTTTTGATGTACGGGGATCTGGATATCTCCATCCTGGATGAGCTGCCCCCCGGCCGCAAGCCCATCAAGACCTGGTTCATCACCGGAAAAAAGCGGCGGGACATGTACGGCTTTATTGAAAAGCAGCTTGCCGCGGGGCATCAGGCCTACGTGGTCTGCCCGGCCATCGAGGAAAACGAGATGGCCGCAGATATGCAGGCCGTCAAAAAATATTACACCGAGACCGTCTGCCCGCTGCTGCCAAACCGGCGCATCGGCCTGCTGCACGGCAAGATGAAGCCCAAAGAAAAAGACGAAGTGATGCTGAAATTTAAGGCAGGGGAACTGGACGTGCTGGTCTCCACCACTGTTATCGAGGTCGGCGTCGATGTGCCCAACGCTACAGTTATGGTCATCGAAAACGCTGAGAGGTTCGGTCTGTCGGCGCTGCATCAGCTCCGCGGACGTGTCGGAAGAGGAGAGCATCAGTCCTACTGTATTTTCATCCGCGGAAACAAAGATCAGGAGACCGCCAAACGTCTGGAAATCCTGAACCATTCGAACGACGGGTTTTATATTGCTTCGGAAGATTTGAAACTGCGCGGCAGCGGCGATCTGCTGGGAACGCGCCAGAGCGGGGATATGGAATTCCAGATGGCAGATATTTTCCGGGATGCCGATATCCTGCAGAAAGCGAGTGAGGCGGCTTCAGAACTGCTTGCCGACGATCCTTATTTTGAAAAACCGGAGCATGAACTGCTGAAAAAGGTAATGAAATCGTATCTTGATCTGGAAAACCACGACATTGGATTGTGAAAAATTACAAAAAAATCCGGCTTTAAAATGCAAAATCGGATAAAAATAACAGCCTGATTGGATAGTATGGAAAATGACTGTACAATTTCGTGG
>ERZ772865.3248-NODE-3248-length-12636-cov-4.468246_pt1 | contig 12636 bp, 10 predicted proteins | sample MGYA00512133_ERZ772865 | MGnify/ENA primary metagenome ERZ772865 (study PRJEB29015, sample SAMEA2737722) | human gut metagenome | biome: human gut; feature: human-associated habitat; material: faeces | place: China | collected 2012 ...
TTGCATCCCCGTCGGGCCGCCCCGCAGCGATCGGCCAACGCGCCGTGGAGTAGGAGTGCTCGCCGACGAAAGCGGCCGCAGCCACGGGCACGAATCCCCGTGCCGCCACGAAATCGGCCAGCTCGCACGCGGCATGTTCGTAGGCGCGATTGCCGTAGAGCACGACCACCACGGCCGGCGTACCATCGCCCCGCACGGCATCCAACCGCCGCAAGGCGAGCGGAGCCGCATGCCCGCCGTAGACGGGTACGGCGAAGACCGCCTCGTCCCCGCGCTCCGCCGCAACGCAGACCGCATCGTGCGTCGCGTCGCAAACGACCGTCTGCGCGCAGTTCAATCCCCTGCCGACGGCCTCCGCCACGCGGCGCGAAGTCCCCGTCGGGGAAAAGTAACAGATCCAACTCTTCGCGGGTTTCATCGGGCCGCCTCCTTTCCTCCGGTCAGCACCACCGTCACCGACATCGGGCCGTGCGCACCGATCACGAGCGCCTGTTCGATGTCGGCCGTCTTCGACGGGCCGGACATGAAACAGCCGAAGCCGAAATCGCGGTCGAAGCGCGGGTCTTCGACGGCATCCTGCATCGTGGCGACCACCGCGTCGCGCGGAAGCAGGATCACCAGCGACTCCACGGCGAAGTAGAGCGCCTTGTGCCGCGCCCGCTGCGGCAGCCATACGGCGCCGTTCTCGGCCACGCCCAGCACTCCGCCGACCACGGCCGCGTCGATCCCGTCCAGTTCGCGCGCATCTTCCACGGCATCCGCATCGAACCTCCACGGCCGACCCCCCCCGCCGGCCCTCCAATCCGAGCGACCGCAGCAACTCTCCGGCCGGAACACCTTCCGCCCACTCCGCCACGCGGCCGCCCGCCGCCTCCACCGACTGCCGGAACGCCGTCAGCGGATCATCGAACCCTTCGCGCCCGAAATCCAGCGCAGGCATCGGGTGCTCGGGCATCCCGCTGTGCGCCAGACGTGCCAGGATAGCTTCTTTCGTATTCATCGTTTCTCCTTTTTTTCCGTTGCGATTTTTCCCTCTTTCCACAGTTCGTTGAAACTCCGGCGAGCGAAATGCGGCATCTCGCGGCCGGCGCACCACGGGTTGAAGCGATTGTTATAGACGAAGCGCGGCACCCACGGAATCAGCTTCAAACCCGTGTAGAACAAGGTTTTGTGCCGCATCACCACGTCCATTCCCTCGACCGCCAGTTTCTTGCGGGTATCGGCCACGCCGTCGGCATCCATCTCCTGCCGCCACGCGTAGATCTGTTCGCCCAGGTCGATCCGCGCCGGACAGACGTTCGAGCAGGAGTAGCACAGCGAACAGCCCGACACGTTGCCCGCATAGCGTTCGGGCGAGCGCAGCATCCCCAAGTTGATTCCCAGCGGGCCGGGGATGAAATACGAGTAGGAGTAACCGCCCGACCGCCGGTAGACAGGACAGGTATTCATGCAGGCGCCGCAGCGCAAACATTTGAGCATGTTGCGGTGCGCCTCGTTGCGCAGCGATTCGGTGCGGCCGTTGTCGACGATGACCACATGAATCTGCTTGCCCGGCTCCGGACGTCGGTACAGCGACGTATAGGCCGTCACGGGCTGCCCCGTGGCCGAACGCGCCAGCAGACGGGTGAAGACCGCCAGCGAACGGTAGTCGGGGACGACCTTCTCCAACCCCATGATCGCGATATGCAGATCGGGAAACGACGTCCCCAGATCGGCGTTGCCCTCGTTGGTGCAGACTGCGAAGGCCCCCTCCGAGGCCACGGCGAAATTGACGCCCGTCATGGCGACATCGGCCGTGAGGAACTTGCCGCGCAAATGTTTGCGCGCCTCGTGCGTCAGGTAGGTGGGATCGCTGTCGCCCCGCGCCGTGCCGAGTTCCCGTTCGAAGAGTTCGCCCACCTCCTCGCGCCGCACATGGATCGCCGGCAGCACGATATGGCTGGGCGGACGGTGCATCAGCTGCATGATCCGTTCGCCCAGGTCGCTCTCCACGGCATCGATCCCCTGTCCGGCCAGGAAGGGCGCGAGGCCGCACTCCTCGGAGAGCATCGACTTGCTCTTGATGAGCGTCCGCCCGCCGTGCCGGCGCAGGATGTCGAGCACGATCCGGTTCATCTCGCGGGCGTCGGAAGCCCAGTGGACGACCATTCCGTTGGCCGTCGCATTGCGTTCGAACTCTTCGAGATAGCGTCCCAGATGCGACAGCGTGTGCAGCTTGATCTCGGAAGCCGCCTGCCGCAGCGCCTCCCATTCGGGAACGGCGTGCGCTATGCGGTCGCGCTTCTCGCGCACGTGGAAGAGCGCGCGGTCGTGCCACGCGGCACGCTCCCTGTCGGCGAGGAATTTCGCCGCGGCCTTCGCATGTGTACTCATTGTCGTGCAGTCAGGATTTCAACGATATGCAGGGTCTTTATCGGCAGCCGTTCGCGGTCGATGACGCCCTGCATGTGCATCAGACACGAACTGTCGGCCCCCGTGATATACTCGGCGCCCGTAGACATGTGGTCGCGGACCTTGTCGCGCCCCATGCAGACCGAGACCTCCTTCTCCTCCACGGCGAACATGCCGCCGAAACCGCAGCACTCATCCACGCGCGCAGGCTCGAAAACCTCGACCCCTTCGACCAGCGCCAGCAGGTCGCGCAGCTTGGAACGATAGGGAATGTTCAGCTCGCTGGGCGTACTCAGCCCCATCAGCCGCACGCCGTGACACGAGTTATGGATACTCACCTTGTGGTGGAACGAGGCGTCGAGCCGTTCGGGACGCACCACGTCGTGCACGAACTCGCAGATTTCGTAGATGCGCGACGCCAGACACGGCCCGCCGTCGGTGTGCGGCACCAGGCGGGGATACCCTTCGCGCACGAAACTCACGCAGCTGGCCGACGGCCCCACCACATAGTCGTACCCCGCGAAGAGCTCCTCCATGCGTTCGGCCAATGGTTGCGCGTCGCGTTCGTAACCCGCATTGGCCATCGGCTGCCCGCAGCAGGTCTGGTCGAGCGGATAGTCGACGTCGAGCCCCAGCGACCGCAACAGCCGATAGGAGGCCTCGCCCACCTGCGGATAGAGGGCGTTGATGTAACAAGGTATGAATAGCGCTATCTTCATCGTATTTCCCGATAAAAAGTCCGTTTCGGTATCCGTTTCCGCCTCAGCGCCATTCGGCGACCTCGTCCGGCGACTTGCGTTTCTTCTGCGTCGGAGCGTCGGCCGGATAGCCGACCGGGATCAGCACGACGGGTCGCAGCGTCGCGGGCAGCTCCAACGCCTCGCGGCAGAGCGGCACGTCGAAATTGCAGACCCAGCAACTCCCCAATCCCTGCTCGGCTGCTGCCAGACAGATGTGTTCGGCGGCGATCGCCGCATCGATGTCGGCATGGTCGTGTCCGTCGCTTTTACGCTTCCACGACACCGACTCGTCGACGCACACCGCGATGCAGAGCGGCGCTTCGGCGAACCACTCGCGGTGATAACAGCGCCGCAGGGCCTCCCTGCACGCATCGCTCGCCACGACGAAGAATCGCCACGGCTGGAAATTGACCGCCGAAGGCGCCAGCCGCGCACACTCCAACAAATACTCCACCTTCTCCCGTTCGACGGCCTGCGGCCGGTAACTCCGCACCGAATAACGCGCCTTGACCAAATCCAGAAAATTCATATCGTTCATTTTTTTATCGTCTCCTGCACTTTTCATTCCACGACCGGCAGAGGACCCGGCGGGCAATCGGTCTAACGAAGATACGAATAAGCACGGGCAAAAGCAAACTCGTTTGCATTTTGCCGAGCGGGAGTATCTAAGGCACAGCCAAAGATACGGAAAGTCGACCGCAGAAGCAAACGTCAGTTTGATTACACCGAGACGGAGTATCTTCGGCGAAGCCAAAGATACGAAATATTTCACGGAATTATCCGGAATGCACGATATTTCATAAATTAAAAATCGAATCCGATACGCTCCTTCCGGCCGCACGGCGCGGGCGAGGGAACTGGCACAATCGCAAATAAGTTTGCTTTTGCTATCTTTGCAGACGGAATGCCTGACTGCGGCCGTCCTGCCGAGCCTAGACAGAACCGGCCCCGTCCGAACGCTGCCGGGGCAAGAAAACGAAGAGTGAACATGAACAGACTCGAAATTATGAAAAGACGAATTTTACTTTTGGTGCTGGCCGCGGTCTTCGTGCTGCCGGCCGTGGCACGGACTCCGCTGCAACAGCGGCTCGAAAAACTGGAACGGGCCATCGAGGTGACGCCGCTCGAATCGACCCGCTTCGACGAGAAGTACGAACTGGTCCTGCGCCAGCCGCTCGACTGGCAGGCCCCCGAAAAGGGCTCTTTCACGCACCGCATCGTCGTCTCGCACGCCGGCTTCGACAGGCCGACGATCCTCGTCACCGAAGGTTACGGCGCGAAATACGCCTACCGTCCGGATTACCGTGAAGAGCTGTCGCAGCTGCTCGACGCCAACATCGTCTTCGTCGAGCACCGCTATTTCCTCGGCTCGACGCCCGACCCGCGCGACTGGCACTACCTCACGGCCGAAGCTTCGGCCTGCGACCTGCACGACGTGCGGCAGCTGCTGGGCGCGATCTACCCGGGCAAGTGGATCGCCACGGGAATCAGCAAGGGCGGCACGACGACGATGCTCTACGCGACCTTCTTCCCCGGCGACGTCGACGGCTACGTCCCCTATGTGGGCCCGGTCAACCGCTCGCGCGAGGACGGACGGCACGAGAAGTTCCTGCGCCGCGTGGGAACGGCCGACGAACGCGCCGCCGTCGAGCGTTTCCAGACGGAGGTGCTGCGCCGCCGCGACCGGCTGATGCCCCGTTTCGAAGCCTACTGCCGCGAAAAGGGATACGAGTTCCGCGCGCCGCTGACGGAAATCTACGACCTCTGCGCATTGGAGTACGCCTTCTCCTTCTGGCAGTGGGGCTCGAACTCCTACGAGATTCCCGCTACGTCGGTTACGGACGACGAACTGTTCGATTACTTCATCGGAGCGGTCGACCCCGAATACTTCGTGCGTGAAACGCCGACGACCTCGTTTTTCGTGCAGGCGGCCCGCGAACTGGGTTACTACGGCTACGACACGCGCCCCCTGCGCAAATACCTCAGTATCCGCAACAGCAAAGACTACCTGCGGCGGATCTTCCTGCCCGACGAGCTGCGCGACCTCGATTTCGACCGGACGCTCTACCGGCGGATGCACCGCTACCTCAAACGCGAAGACCCGAACATAGTGATGATCTACGGCGCCAACGATCCGTGGACGGCATCGGGCGCGGCATGGGCCGTGACGCCCCGCAAGCGCAACATGAAGCTCTTCGTGCAGCCCGGCGGATCACACCGCACGCGCATCGCCACCCTGCCCGAGCCGATGCGCGAAGAGGCGATCGCCGCCATTCGCGGATGGTTGGAATAGACGGAGCACGCTCCGCCCGAACGGAAGCCCGAACTCAGGCTTCCGTTTTTCTGTGCCGTTTGGGAAAGAGCCGCCGGAAGCGAAGCAAGAAAGAGGCGAACCGCCCGCCGGCGACGATGAGCGTCACGGCCACCAGTATCAGCGCGATGCCGAGTCCCAGCCGCGCCGTAAGTTCTTCGTGGAAAATCACCACGCCGAAGAAGACCGCCGTGACGGGTTCGAGCGCACCGAGGATGGCCGTCGGCGTGGAGCCGATGTAGTGGATGGCCTGCGTGGTGCAGAGCAGCGAAACGGCCGTCGGCAGCGCCGCCAGCGCCAGCACGTTGCCCCACAGATACCACGACGGGACGGCTTGCAGGCCCGTGAGGAAATCGAGCCGCACGACGTAGATCGCAAGGCCGAACAGCAGGGCGTAGAAGGTGAGCTTGACCGTCGGCAAGGCCGCCAGCGCGGAGCGGTTGACGCCCACGATATAGACGGCGTAGGAAAGCGACGAGAGCAGCACGAGCGTCACGCCCGTGAGGCTGAGCGTCTGGCCGTCTCCCTCGTAGAGCAGCCCGATGCCTAAAACGGCCAGTGCGATGCAGAAGATCGTCAGCGGCGTGATGCGTTCGCGGAAGCCCAGGGCCATGATGAGCGCCACGAGGATCGGATAGACGAACAGAATCGTCGAAGCGATACCGGCGTCCATGTAGTTATAGCTCATGTAGAGAAAGAGCGACGAGGCGGAAAAGAGCAGACCCATGGCCACGAGCGGCAGCATCTCACAGCGGCGCAGGCTGAAATCCTGCCCCCGCAGACGGATCATCGCCGCCAGAATCGGCAATGCGAAGGCGTAGCGGTAGAACAACACCGAGTCGGGCGTCATTCCCGCATGATAGAGCGGCAGGGTGAAGAGCGGGTTCATCCCGTAAGTCGCGGCCGCCACCGCACCGCAGACGAGACCTTTGGTTCTGACATTCATGGTCGTATCGATTTCGGCCGCCCCTTCGGAAGCGGCCTTTTCCGGCAGGCAAAGATACGCAACATGCGCCGAGAAAAAATCGGATTGCACAAAAAAGTTGCGAAGCGCCGGTTCGCACCCCGCGTCCGGACTGCAAAAAAGAGGCCGCAGCGGAAGACGCCCCGCTATTTCGACTTCACCCGTGCCCGGATCCGGCTCAAACTCACCGGCGTAATCCCCAGATAGGAGGCGAGCGTCTCCAACGGTACCCGCCGCAACAGTTCGGGGCGTTCCCTCAGCAGCGTCTCGTAGCGCCGGGCAGCCGGAAGGAAAAGCATCGGAATCAATTTCTGCTCCGTACGCAGGAACTCCGATTCGGCGAACCGCCGCGCCCAGTTGGCGATGTGGATGTCCTCGGCGAGAAATCGCTCCAAATCGCTGCGTTTCAACACATACAACAGGGAATCCTCCATGAGTTCGACCGTTTCGTAGCCCGGTTCGTTGTCGACGTAGCTTTTCAGGGAGACGAGCGCCGATCCCTCGGCCCCGATCCAGAAGGTGACCTTTTTCCCGTCGGCGGAAATACAGGCGCGTGCGATCCCCCGGCCGATGAAGAAGAGGTTCGGTTCCACACGCCCCGCTTCCAGCTCGCAGTATCCCCTGGGGCGGGACAGGCTCGACAGAGGGCCGGGTGGTCTGGGTGTCAGAGCCGTCGGAATAGATGGTCCCGCCGCTCAGAGTGACCCCATACACCTCTGCGATGGTATTGGCCACATTGGTGGCGCAGGTGAGGACGGCGGCGTCGTACTTCTTGGCGGCGAAATCGTCCTCCATGGTCTGCACGAGAGAGCTTGCCTGGTCGGCCAGCATGGTGCTGCGGAAGCCGTCACCGTAGGTCAGATAGTAGTCGCCGTCGGCGTACTGGTCCGACTGCATCACCAGCAGGATGAGTACGCCGTTGTTCTTGCTGGAACTGCCGATGCCCCAGGTGTTGAAGGCTTCAGCAGCGTAGTCCTCGGTGGTGGCGCTGCCGGTGTAGTCCACGGTCAGCACGCCGATCTGTGCGCCATCGCAGCTGGAAGAGAGCTGTGCGTTGAGGGTCTCGAGCTCCGAGGTGGTGCTGTCGCTCAGCACACCGGCGTCGTCCACCACGCATTGATCTTTCGGCAGGCTGGGCAGCTGGATGTTGGCAGCCGAAGCCGCCGGTGCCAGCGCCGTGATGCCGACAGTCACGACAAGAAGCAGTGCCGCAATGCGGCGGGAAAGTGTTTTCATCGTCTTCATGCGAAAAGTTCCACCTCCTGTATGCCGAACAGCTTGCCCAGCACGCTGGCCGGGAAGCCGCCGACGTCTTTCTGGTAGCTCTGGACCGCGTCGTTATAATGCAGGTTGCTGATGATGGTCTGCGCGCTGTTGAACTGGCTGTACTGCCCCTGCACCGCACCCATCTTCATGGGGTCTGCGGCCTGTTCCTGCAATTTGGCGTAGAGCTGGCCGATGGCTGTGCCAAGCGTCTCGTTCGACTGGTAGAGCATCTGCATCCTGCCGCCGGTGTAAACACTCAGAGAGTCCGGTGCGTGAATCTTGCCATCGGACTGTACCGCCCCGAGGCAGGCGGAAAAAGAGTCCAGTGCAGCCTGTGCCGTCTGCACTTCAGTGCTGTCGGCACCCAGTGTGTTGGACGCGGTGGTGATGATGTTGGCGGCCGTGTTGAGCCGTGTGGTCAACTCCTCATTCAGGGCATAGCCGCTGTCTGCGGCCACGCCAGTGGTGAACCCGTTCTTCACCGTGTCGTACTTTGCCCGGAGCTTCGCCCCGCCAAAGCCGACAAAGCAGGCCAGCATCACCACGATGCAAAGCGCCGCGGCCACGGTCTGCTTGCTCAGCGCGGCGGGCAGGGCTTTTTCGAGGCCTGCCAGCTTCTGCTGGAAGGGCGTCAGCCGCACTTCCTCCTCGGCGGGCGCTGCGGCGCGATAGCTGGAAGCGTCAAAGCCGCCGGTGGGTCGATTCTGTTGTCTGGAAAAATCTGCGTTTGCCATTTCAGCTCCGGATCTCCATCATCTTCTGTTTCAGCTCGTCTTCGATGCGGGTGAGCTCCTGCTCGGCAGCGGCACGCTTTGCGCGGCCCTCGCTCTGGATCTTGTTCAGCTCGTCCAGCGTCTCGATGAGGCTCTTGTTGGTCTGCTGCAGGGTCTCGATGTCCACGACACCGCGCTGGGACTCCCTGGCCGTCTCGATGGTACCCATTTTGAGGGCGTCGGCGTTCTTTTTCAGCAGCTCGTTGGTCATGTCGGTGACGGCGCGTTCGGCCTGCATGGCCTGCTGGCTGTGGGCCAGACCCAGTGCCAGCACCATCTGGTTCTTCCACAGGGGGATGGTGTTGACGATGGTGGACTGTATCTTCTCGGCCATCATGGAGTTGTTGTTCTGCAAAAGCCGGATCTGGGGACCCATCTGCAGGCTGATGGTGCGGGTCAGCTCAAGGTCGTAGAGCTTTTTCTCAAAGCGCTCGCACTGGTCGGCCAGATCGCGTGCGGCCTGTGCGTCCTCAGGCAGGCCGGAAGCCTTTGCCTTGTCCATCGCCTGCTGCAGCTCGTGGGCGCGGAAGTCGGCCAGCTTCTTCTTGCCCGCGAGGATATACATGCTCAGCTCTTTGAAATAGGCCATGTTCAGCTCATACATCTTGTCCAGCATCGCAATATCCTTGAGCAGCTGCACCTGATGCTTTTCGAGGGCGGACTGGATGGTCTCGACGTTCGTTTCCGCTTTGCTGTACTTGGTCTTCATGTTGTCGAGCTGGCTGCCCTTTTTCTTGAAGAAGCCGAGGATGCCCTTTTCCTCTTCGGCGGCGTCAAAGTTCTTCAGCTCCCCGATAAGGTCGGTGATCATGCCGCCCACCTCGCCAAGGTCTTTGGTGGACACTTTGGAAAGTGCCGCCTCGGAGAAGTCGCCGATCTTCTTCTGGCAGGCGGAGCCGTACTGCAGCACCTGCTGGCTGTTGGTGATGTCGATCTTCTGAGCGAAGGCGTCCACCATCGCCTGCTCCTCGGGGCTGAGCTTGACCTGTTCGGCCTCGGGGGCCGCAGCGGGTTCGGGCTGCTTTTCCTCGGCGGCAGGTGCTTCCACCGGGTCGAGGGTCAGGGTGGGGACAGCGGGTGCGTCTAAGTCAAAATTGAACGTATTATCAGCCATGAGAGATTCCTTCCTTTCCAAATCAGGCGTTTAGCCTAAGCCTTGTCCTTTGAGCATATTCTGCAATACCGTCAGATCCGCCGAGAGGTCCATGCTTTCAGCGGCATACAGTGCATCCAGCTGGTTTTCGAATGCAGTGGCGATGGAAGCCGCGTTCCGCTCCACCTCTGCCCGAATCGAAGCGGCATTTTCGCCCCGCACGCCCTGGCGGGCCAGCTTTGCGTACTGTTCCAGTACGTTCACCGCGTCGGGCAGATAGTAGTTTGCAAAGCGGCGTACCTGCTTTGCCTTGGCGGGGCTGGCCTCCACCGTCTCCACGATGGAGCGGCCTGCCTTTTCCATCCGGGTCATGGCGGCGGAAAGCTCCGGGTCGGGCAGGGCCTCGTTCAGCGCGTGGAGGGCGTCCAGCTTCTGCTGGATGTCGGCCAGCATCTCGTCCACATCGCCGCTGCCGGTGTGGAAAGGCACTTCATGCTCCACCACCCGGGGCGGGCAGACCTTCTTTGCCGCGCCGAACATCACGGCTGCGCCGCCCAGCGCGATCAGCAGCGCCCACAGCTTATATGCTGGCAGCGCCGCGCACAGCACCGCGAACACCAGCGCCGCCGCATACCACGGCAGGACGCTGGGCTTTTGGGTGCGGATAACTTTGCTCATGCATTTTCTCCTTTCCCGAAGAGGCGCACCGCCCCTTGCACTCTTCCATAATAAATCCTTTTATCCACAAAACGCAAGTGTTTCATGAATAATTTACAGGTTGGAAACGGTTATATAATCTTTGAGGGCCTCGCCCCAGACCTCGCGCAGGGTTTCGGGGCGGCAGGCGGCGTTGGCGGGGCTGGTGCTGGGCAGCTTGACCGCCGGGATGCCGGAGACCGGCAGCAGATATTTGGTATAAATGCGGTAGGCCGTGGCCCCGTTGCAGAACACTGCCTCAATGGGTGCTTTTGTCAAAAGAGATGCAATGTCGTTCGGCACCACGTCCCGGATGGAGGCGTCCGACGCCCCGGTGATGGTGCAGCTTTCCAGCGTATCCCACAGGGCGAGGCCGTGGCGGAGGATGAGGCCCTTTTTGGCCTCGATGTCCTCCCGGGCGGGGACAGGCTCGCCGGTGAGAGCTGCCATCATGGGCCAGAAACGGTTCTGCGGGTGGCCGTAGTAGAAGGCCATCTCCCGGCTTTTGGGGCTGGGCCATGTGCCGAGGATGAGGGCGCGGCTGTTTTCAGAGTAAACGGGTGCGAAGCTCATCGTTCCATCGTCTCCCATGCAGAGCCGAAGCTGCGGTCGGAGGGCTCCGCCTTCGGGCCGTCGAACCACAGCTCTTCAATAAGGGCAGCAAGTCCGTCCTCCCGCACATCGCCGATGACGCGGTCAGCGGCGGCTTTGGCTTCGTCGGTGCCGTTGGACATGCAGCAGCCGAGGCCGGCTGCTTTCAGCATCCCCACATCGTTGGCGGAGTCGCCTGCCGCCACGGCCTCGGCGAGGGAGAGGCCCATCTTTTCGCAGAGGTCTGCGAGGCCCGCGCCCTTGTCGATCCCGCCCCGCACGATGTCATAGAAGTGGGAGCCGTCGGGCAGCTGGCCGCCCGTCTGCATGAAGTGAAGGCCGAGGTGGCCGTACTTTTCGTTGAACCGCTCCAGCGCCCCCTCGGGGAAGAGGCAGAACGCCGCGTGAGGCATATCAATGAGATGGCGGTCCTGGTCTTCGCCGTCCACGCAGTCCAGACCGACGCTATTCATCTGATTGTAGTGCTTGTGGAGGATGTCATACTCGCAGTAAACATAGTATGCATCCTTGAAGTTAAATTGCAGGGGGTAGTTGTAGTCCTCACAGAAATCCACCAGCGCGTACATCTCTTCACTGGTCATGGGGTGCTCTGCCACGATGGCACCGTTCTTGTCCACGACGCAGGCACCGTTGCAGGTGATGGCATAGTCGAACCGGATGCCGCCCAGCTGACCTTTCCGGTTGATGGCTGACCAGGCCCGGCCTGTGCTGAGCACGAATTTTCCCCCGGCGGCCTGAAGTTTCTTCACGGCCTTGACCATGGCCGGACGGGGCTGTTTTTCCCCGAAGGGGACGAGGGTGTTGTCGTAATCGCTTGCGAGAATTTTATATTGCATGGTGTTCTCCTTATATCTATATATAAGCTGAGTATATCACAAAATAGAGGCTTTGTCTCAAGAATATCAACAGTGAAAGCCTCTCCCTTTGGGAGAGGTGGCTGCGCAGCAGACGGAGAGGGCAAGGTCGTTTACAAGAAAGCTGTTTTTTTACGATAAAATAAAAACATCCGCATTCCTCTGTTGAAGAAGAAATGCGAATGTTAAAATGGAAAAATCAGGCAATAAAGGCCACCACGATTTGGATGCCCACGCCCACAGCGGCGCCGCAGGCCCAGGTCAGGCCGGTGATGAAGAGGTTCTGCTTCCAGGAGGGATTCACCCGCCACAGCACGGCGAGGCCCACGCCCGCGCCGGTGCAGAGACCGGCCACGAGGCTCGAGAAGCGGAGTGCGCCCTCGACGTAGAGCTGGGTCATCAGGACGCTGGCGGCACAGTTGGGGACAAGGCCCACCAGTGCGGCCACCACCGGCTGGAAGAAGCCCATTCGGCCCAGCACCGAGGCGAAGACATCCTCGCCGACGCCCTCGACGATGAGGCCGAACACGAGGCTGAACACGAAGATAAAGACAAAGATCTCGAGGGTGTGGCGGAGCGCGGCCTTCCAGATGGGCTGGGGATGGCCCTCTTCGTCGCTGTGCTCCTCGTGGCAGTCCACCTCGTCGGCGTGGCCGGTGTAGCCGCCGCGCAGGCTGCGGGGCAGGAACTTGCGGAGGACGAAATCCAGCAGAAAGCCCACAAAGACAGCGTACACGACCTTGATGACCATCAGCAGAATCAGCTTATCCCAGTAGGCGGGCATGGACACCAGCAGGGGGATAGCCTCGTCGCTGGTGGCGAGATAGACGGCCATCAGCGTACCCAGCGTGATGACGCGGGAGGCGTAGAAGTTGGAGGCGATGGCCGAGAAGCCGCACTGCGGCACACAGCCCAGCAGGGCACCGGGCACTGCGC
>ERZ772865.3262-NODE-3262-length-12581-cov-17.182580_pt1 | contig 12581 bp, 10 predicted proteins | sample MGYA00512133_ERZ772865 | MGnify/ENA primary metagenome ERZ772865 (study PRJEB29015, sample SAMEA2737722) | human gut metagenome | biome: human gut; feature: human-associated habitat; material: faeces | place: China | collected 2012 ...
AACAGCTGCATGTAGGGGTGATCTTCCGGGAAGTTCTTCATGTAGTCCACCGGGGAGTTCATGTACACCAGCTCGTCCATGTAATCGCCGAAACCGTAGTGGGCGGTATAAATGCCGCTGAGGGCCAAGCAGCCGCAGAACACGTCCGGGCGGCGCAGATACAGGTTGACGGCGTGGGTGGCACCCAGACTGCAGCCGAAGGCGATGACGCCGGGCAGGCCGTCCCAGCCGTTGCGCTCTTTGGCCATGTACTGAATTTTCGGTACGGCCTCGTCCACGATGTAGCGCAGCCACTGCTCATAGCGGCGGATGCGCCAGTAGGGGTCGCCCTGGGTATCCGACCAGGTCTCCTTGTCCATGGTGTCGATGGAGATCACCATGATCTTGCCCGCGTCGATCCACGGGGCCAGAGTGTCGGCCATATGGAAGTCCTCAAAATCGAAGAAGCGGCCGTCCTGGCAGGGGATGTAGAGCATCGGGCGGCCTGCATGGCCGTAAATTTTGCACTCCATGTCGCGGCCCAGCGCCGGGCTGTAATCCTTGAAATACTGCATTTCCATGGTGATTCCTCCTTTGGTTGTACTGGTCATTTTTAGCGTGCTCGCCCTCTCCGTCAAGCCGCTTTGCGTCTTGCCACCTCTCCCAAAGGGAGAGGCAAGAGCGTAACGGTCAAGTTCTTGGCTCCCCCTTTGGGAAAGACTCCCCCGGCCGGGGGAGGTGGCACGAAGTGCCAGAAGGGGAACAGCTGGCGTTGCAAAGCGCCTGAGAGGGGGTGCGCCCCGGAGTGCTGCCCGTTCTCTCCGCTGGCGCGATGCTCCCGCAGGGAGCCAGCGGCAGCAGATACCGTTCGCCGTTACGGCCCCTCCCGTGAAAAAGTAAATCCGAAACAACCGCAGTTGTTTCGGATTTACAAGTATAAAAATAATATTTCCGCTGATATTGCCAAAGCGAACGCGTCGGCAATTTTAAATCGTCCGGCGGCTGAAAGGATACACATGCAAGAACAAGCAGTTTTTACGCAAAAAACAGAGCCTGTACCGCCAACCGGCCGCTTTGCCCCCAGCCCCAGCGGGCGGCTGCATCTGGGCAATCTGGCCTGCAGCCTGCTGGCGTGGCTCAGCGCAAAAAGTCAGGGCGGGCGTATCGTGCTGCGCATTGAGGATTTGGATGCCGAGCGCTGCCCGCGCATCTATGCTGACCTGCTGGAACAGGATCTGGACTGGCTGGGCCTTGCGTGGGACGAGGGCGGCAGCACCGGCGGGCCGAACGGCCCCTATTACCAGAGTGAGTGCGCGGAGATCTACACCGCAAGCTACAAAAAGCTGGAAGAGCGCGGCCTTGTGTACCCGTGTTTTTGCTCCCGCGCCCAGCTGCACGCGGCCAGCGCGCCCCATACCTCGGACGGCAACGTGGTCTATCCGGGCACCTGCCGCGGCCTGACCGCTGCCGAAATTGAGGAAAAACGCAAAAAGAAGGCCCCTGCCTACCGTCTGATGGTGCCGGACGAGGACATCACATTTGTGGATGGCTGCATGGGCCCGCACACCGAAAATCTTTTGCATGACTGCGGTGACTTCTACCTGCGCCGGGCGGATGGCGTGTTCGCCTATCAGTTGGCCGTGGTGGTGGACGATGCCCGCATGGGCGTTACCGAAGTGGTGCGCGGTGCAGACCTGCTTTCGTCCACGGCACGGCAGCTGTATTTGTACCGCCTGCTGGGCCTGCAGGCACCGGGGTTTGCCCACTGCCCGCTGCTGCTGGCCCCGGATGGGCGGCGGCTCTCCAAGCGCGACGGCGACCAGAGTCTGGAAAACCTGCGGGAAAAGTATACCGCGCAGGAGATCGTGGGCAAGCTTGCCTACGCCTACGGCCTGCAGCCGGAGCCTGCGCCCCGCACACCGGAAAGCCTGATCAAGGACTTTTCCTGGGCAAAGGTGCCAAAGCAGGATGTCTGCCTGCCGGAGGATCTGTTCTGAACAAAAAAAGATGCGCTGTCCCCCGATGACAGCGCATTTCTTTTTTATAGAGATTCAGATGCGGCGCATCTGCGGCAGATCGTTGGTGTCCATCATACGGCTGAACGCGGTATCCAGTGCCAGCGCCAGCAAAGCGCCCAGCGCTGCATCGATGCAGCTGTGCTGCTTGAGCAGCATGGTGGAGCATACAATGGAGATGCACAGCACATCAGCGGCCGGGCGCATCCAGCGGAACCGGGGCTGCTCAAAGATGCGGCAGCGGTGATAGGCCAGCATCAGCGTGACCGAGTTGAACACATGGATGGACGGGCAGACATTGATGGGTGTGTCGGTGCTGTACAGGAACCGCACCGCACGGGCGAAGATGTCTGTGCCCGGCACATAGCAGGGGCGCAGATTCAGCCCGGTGGGCAGGATCACGTAGCAGGCCAGCGCAATGGTCATACCGCTGAACAGCGGCATACACAGCCGCCAGAAGTCCTCCCGGGGTGCCTTCCACAGAAGGAAGAACAGGGTGAACGGGATCCACGGAAACCATGCAAAATAGGGGATGACCGCATATTTGCAGAAGGGAATCAGATCGTCCAGCCGACAGTGCACGAGGATGTGCGGCATATGGATCTGGGTGTTCAGGAAATTGAATGCGGAAAGATAAAGTATGAGATACAGCGCCATGAAGCAAAGCGGATGGCGCGAAAACCAACTGCGTTTCATTGAAAAAGCCTCCTTTTTGCAGAAGTGAAAGCTCTTAGCACTGTGAAATTATACGCCGGGAATGTGACAAAAACAAGAATGAAAGCAGACAACATTGCTGAAAAACAAATAAATTATTTGTGCGTATTGCGTAAAAAAGAGCCTGCCTTCGCGGCAGGCTCTTATAAAATGCAGAGGAAAGATTCAGATGACCTGCTGTTCCAGCCACTTGCCGCGCACGAAGCGTACAAAGAAGCACAGGGAGCGGAACGCCCAGTCCAGATACATGCCCATCCAGATGGCCAGCAGGCCGCCGTGGAAGGCCAGCACACACAGGTAGCAGAAGCCCACCCGGAAGGCCCACATGGACACGATGCTCACGGTCATGGTAAAGCGGGCATCGCCTGCCGCACGCAGGATGTTGGGCATGGTAAAGCTGGAAGGCCAGATGAACAGCGAAACGATGTTGAACCACACCATCACTTCCAGCGCCATGGCGTAGGCTTCCGGCGAGAGGCTGAACAGGCCCAGTGCAAATTTGTTGGCAAACAGGAAGGCCGAAAGGTTCATGAACCATGCGCCGCAGTAGGCAAACAGCATCAGGCGGCGGGAGTAATACACGGCCTGATCTTTTTCGCCTGCGCCAAGGCACTGGCCCACCACGGTCAGCGCAGCCATGCCCACGGCGTTGGCCGGGATGTTCAAAAAGGTGGTGGTGGTGTTTGCCACGGCGTTGGCCGCAATGGCGGCGGTGCCCAGAGTGGAGGTCAGGCTGGAAACGGACAGCTTGCCGATCTGGAACATGCCGTTTTCAATACCGGCAGGGATGCCCACCCGCAGGATCTGCTGGATGAGCCGTGCCTTCGGGGCAAGGGCCTGCAGGCCGTCCACCCGCAGCGGGCAGGCGGGCCGCTGCAGCAGGTACAGCACAGCCACGCAGGCAATGGCGCGGGACACAAGGCTGGCCAGTGCGGCACCCATCACGCCCATTTTGAAGCCGTAGATCAGCACGGCGTTGCCGCCAATGTTCACCACATTCATTACAAGGCTGGACATCATGCTGATCTTGCTGTTGCCCTGCGCCCGGAACAGGGCCGCACCGGCGTTGTACAGGCCGATGAACGGGTAGCTCAGGGCCGAGAGCAGGAAGTAGGTCTCGGCATAGCGCATCACGTCCACGTCGATGGAGCCGAAGATGCCGCGCAGGATGGCATGGCGGCCCGCCACCACAACGGCGGCCACCAGCAGGCTGAAGCTGGACAGGATGAACAGGATCTGCGCCGCTGCATTCTTGGCATCCTTTGGCTCCTGCCGGCCGATGTACTGGCTGGTGACCACCGCGCCGCCGGTGGCAAGGGCGCTCATGATCTGGATCATCAGGGTGTTGAAGCTGTCCACAAGGCTCACGCCGGACACGGCGGCTTCGCCCACCGAGGATACCATCAAAGTGTCCGCCAGACCGATGGTCACGCTTAACGCCTGCTCCGCGATCAGCGGCAGCAGCAGCGCCACCAGCGCCTGCCGTGGAAACAGGGGAGTGGATGTGAATTTGGACGATTTCATGCTGTCCTCCGTTGCAAATGACAAAAAAGCTCGAATGCTTCTATCATACAGCGGAAGCTGTCGAAATGCAAGAGGTTGTATACAAGAAAGTGCCAAAAAGCAACAGCCCGCCGCGTTTCGTGCCCTTTACCCATGGGCACAGTTGTGTTAAAATAAGGTTGCAGCCCGCCCCGCTGTGCAGGAGAGGGGCGCTGCCTTGGTAAATGATAAGAAGTTGAGGACCCATAAGGGGGTACAGTATGCAGCAAACTGCGCATAAGGTCGTTGTCATCGGGCATCGCAACCCGGACACCGACTCCATCTGCTCTGCCATTGCCTATGCAGAGCTGAAAAACAAGACCAGCGATCTGGTCTGCGAGGCCCGGCGTGCGGGCAAAATGAATCAGGAAACTGAATTTGTGCTGAAAAAGTTCGGGGTCACGCCGCCCCGGATGTGCACCGATGTCAACCCTAAGATCCGGGATGTGGATTACCGGCAGGTGCCCGGCATCCCCGGCTCCACCAGCCTGCGCAAGGCGTGGGAGATCATGCGCGACCAGAAGATCGACACCCTCCCCGTGACCAGCGAGGAGGACGAATTGCAGGGTGTCATCACGGTGAAGGATATCGCCACCGCCAACATGGACCTGTTCGATACCGGCATCCTTGCCAAGAGCCGCACCAGTTACCGCAATATTCTGGAAACGCTGGGCGCTACCATGGTGGTGGGCAGCGAGGACGCGGAGTGCACCACCGGACACATCCGCATTGGCACCGCCACCCCGGAAATGCTGGAAAGCAGCATGGAAAAGGGTGATATCGTCATCCTGACCAACCGCTACGAAAGCCAGCTCTGCGCCATCGAGAAGGAAGCTTCTCTCATCATCATCTGCAACGGCGCAAAGGTGGGCCGCACCATCCAGCACATTGCCGCCGAGACCGGCGTAGCCATCATGAGCGCCCCCTGCGATACCTACGCGGCGGCAAAGCTCATCAGCCAGTGCGCGCCCATCTCCTATTACATGACCCGGGACGATATCATGAAGTTCACCCTCGTCACCCCGGTGGCAGACGTCACCCGCGTGATGGCAAAGGTGCGCCACCGGTATTTCCCCATTCTGGATGCAGACGGCAAGTACTGCGGTATGATCAGCCGCCGCAACATCATCAACCTGCGCAAGCGCCGCATCATTCTGGTGGACCACAACGAGGCCACACAGGCGGTGGAGGGCTTCGATCAGGCCGAGATCCTGGAGATCATCGACCACCACCGCATCGGCAGTCTGGAGACCAGCGGCCCGGTGTACTTCCGCAACCAGCCGGTGGGCTGCACCGCCACCATCGTCACCCAGATGTACGATGAAAACGGCGTGACCATCCCGCAAAAGACCGCCGGTCTGCTGCTGGCTGCCATCCTTTCGGATACGCTGGTGTTCCGCAGCCCCACCTGCACCCCCATCGACGTAAACGCCGCCAACCGTCTGGCAAAGATCGCCGGGGTGGACATCAACGAGTTTGCCAACGAAATGTTCGAAGCCGGCGAAAAGCTGGACGGCAAGACCGCCGAGGAAGTGTTCTTGCAGGACTTCAAGGTGTTCATGTGCGGTGATATCCGCTTTGGTGTGGCGCAGGGCAGCTACATGACCCGCAAGAACCTGACCGCCGCCGAGGCGCTGCTGAAGCCCTATCTCGAGGAGGCACGCAACAAGCAGAACGTGGAGGACATCTACATGCTGCTGACCGACGTGCCCAAGGAGGAGAGCGTGGTCATCTGCAACGGGCGCTACGCCGCCGAGGTGCTGACGGATGGCTTCGACACCCAGCCCGCCGCCGATGCCAGCTGGACGCTGCCGGGCGTGGTGAGCCGCAAAAAGCAGTTCATTCCCGCCCTGATGACCGCTTATCAGGAGCTGTAAAGGGACACTGCCGTGTTTGATTTTCTTTCCAAAAAGGACCGCACCCCGCCTGCACTGCCGGAAGGCACGGAGCGGCGGCGCTACACCATCACCGGGCAGGTGCAGGGAGTGGGTTTCCGCTATCGTGCGCGGTACGCCGCGCAGACCCTTGACCTGACCGGCTGGGTGCAGAACGAGGATGACGGCAGCGTGACGCTGGAGGTGCAGGGCGACCCGGATAAGTTCATGTCCCTGTTCGCTATGATCCAGAAAAGCGACTATATCCAGATCACCGGCATCCGCCAGAAGGACATCCCGCCCGACCCGTGGGAGCGCGGGTTCTCGGTGAAGGGATATTAAAGGAACTGAATAGAAACAGAGCGCCTGACACCGCAGTGTCAGGCGCTCTGTTTCTATCATATTATACTTTCACCCCAGCACCTTGAGGGGGGAGTTTTCCACCCACAGGGTATGATCCAGCAGGCGGGTGACGGCAAGCCGTCCATTTGCCGTTACCCGGGCGGGGTCGAGGGCGTAGAAGTCGCTCTCGGTCAGGTTTTCCGGGTCGGCGGTGGGGGAGATGCCCGCCACGCATACCCAGTGGCCGTAGGTGCTGCTGGTGGCAATGTGGGGGTAGTTCACCTCGTCCCAGCCGGAGGAAGTCAGGTGGTATTCATAAGTAGAGGTGCGGTTCGTGTGGCGCTTTACCCCGCTGACCGTGGTGTTTTTCAGGTGCACGATCACCGGATGCCCGGCGGAAAGCTCGCTGTACAGCTTTTTCAGGCACTCGGCGCGGGTGCCGGAGTACCCGGTGTAGCCCGCGGCGGACCACACCGCCCCGTTCGACCACATCCCGCTGCCGGAGCACACCTTGCCGTCCAGAATGGTGCGGGCATAGCGCAGCGCGTACAGGCTGCACTTGCCGGAGGTCTGGTTGCCGATGGAAAGAATGTGGCTGGTGTCGAAGCTGAGCAGCCGGATGCCGTTTTTCTCTTTCAGTTCAGCGGCGTGGGCATAGGGCAAAAAGGCGCACAGCAGCAAAACCAGCGCCAGAACTGCCGCCGCCAGCCGCTGTGCCGCGCGGGCGGGACAGTGTTGCATGGGTACTTCCTCCAAGTTCGTTTCAATCTGGACATGATTTTACCACCAAAACGTGGTGAAAATGTGTAAAAAGGCAAAATAATGGGGCTCCCTCCCAGAGGGAGCTGGCGCGGCACAAGCCGCGTCTGAGGGAGTTAATACCGCTAACACAACATATGTCCAAATTTAAGTGCTCCCGCACCCGGCAAAACCGCGCCGCCGGGGCAGGGAAACGGAGATTCCGTAGACTGTCGACAGAATTGATTCCAGAATATACCAGAACTGCAACAAATCCCGCTTATTTTCATCATTTTCACGAAACTGCTTCAGGAAGTTTAGCGATATTCCCGATTGACAAAACCGTCAGGTGTCGGATATAATCAGGGCAGAAAGGCAACGATGGTTGCGAAAGCCTTTCGAGGAAAAAGAAACATATCCACAAAAAACGCTGATTGGAGGGATACCCCTATGAAGAAACTGTCAAAGATCGTCGCTCTGCTGCTTGCAGGCGCAATGGCTATGGTGATGCTCACCGCCTGTACCGGCGGCAACGGTCCCAATACTCCCGGCAACCCCAAGGAACAGGAAATGATGAAGAAGATCACGAGCAGCTCGCAGGGCAAGGGGATCAAAGAAAATGACCCCGATCTCTACCAAACTGCATTGACGGATCTGAATACCGATATCAAGGCTCACAGCGAAAAGGGCGGCGCGTTCAAGGGTGATCTCCGCGTAAAAGGCACTGACCCCGCACAGGAGTATGTGACGATCACCGTGACTGCTGACTACAGGGTCGGTCAGTTCCTGACGAACCTGCTAGACTTCATCGGTGAGAACATCGGCATCAAGTACCCCGGCACAAAGGTCGACTTCAATACTAACAGCAGCTGGTCTAAGGCAGCCGTTGTCGTCCGGTCTGACAAATATGGCACCTACGTTGCAGTGGCTATTCAGGTCAAGAACCTCAACTACCCCAAGACCTGATAATATCAACATCGTTCCCCGGAGAGCACCCGCCCTCCGGGGCTTTTTGTTTTGACCGTGGCAAATGCCGTTTGCCTTTACGACCCCTCTTCGTGAAAATGGGATAGCGGAGCGTCCGCAGACGCTCCGCTATCCCGAAAATAAAAATAATTCTTCCGCTGAATATGCGCAAAGCGCATGCGGCGCGCATTCCAAATCGTCCTGCCCCGCCCGGGCTTTTTTGCGCCCTGCCCAAAAGTCCCGGCAAAAAACAGGCACACTTGCCATTGACGAACCCTGCCGCGCTGCTGTAAAATGAGAGCAGAATACCCCTGTGCATCCGCATGGGCCCCCTGCATTTTATAAAAGGAGCATTGCATGAAAAAGTTAAAGCGTCTTGCGGCTGTTCTGCTGGCCGGTATCATGGCACTGGCACTGTTCACCGCCTGCAGCGACAGCAGCGACCCCGGCAACCCCGAGTTTGATCCCAAGGTGGAAAGCGCCTATCAGAAAGCGCTGAATAATACATTCGGGACGAGCTTTGAAAACGATGCCGACATCAAGAGGCTGGCCATCGAGCACATCGAGGAGAAACATGGCGCGGACAGCCTGACCAGCATTGCACGCTGCAAAACAGAAGGCGACGAAAAGACCGTGGTGCGGCAGGTGCAGCTCTGCTTTGATACAAAAAGCAGCAAGCCGGATGCCTTTGTGCCGCTTTTCTACGAGGCCGCAGCCGCACAGACCATCACGGCGAACCAGCGCAATGTCCAAGTTCTGCTCCTCACTGTGAACAAGGAGCGTGGCAGCGCAGAGAAACACGGCATAACGCTGGAGCTTACCGCGCTGGGGGTCGGCGCAAAGACCATCGGCGGCAAGACCTATGTTGCCATCGGCTTTGAGCTGACCAACACCACCCCGCAGAACTGAACCCCACCCCGCCCCGAGGAGCACCCCGCTCCCCGGGGCTTTTTTTCGCCTTTTTGTGACAAACCCCGCCCGCTGTGGTACAATAAAAGGGTATCGAACTCACACAGAAAGGACGTTTCCATGCAGCTGTTTGAACTGGTCAGCCCACGGCTGTTCCGCCCGCTGGCGGGGCCCAACCGGGCGTTTTATGCAGAGCTTTTGCTGCTGCTCTGGGAGGAGTGCCGCCATACGGCAGATTACAGCATTTCCCGCGCCGAAGCCGTCTCCCGCGCCGAGGATTATTTTGCCGCGCTGGCAAAGCCGCTGGCGCTGGACGCCGACGGCGCGGGCGATGAGGACGAGCAGCCCACCCGCGACCCTCACACGCTGGCGGTGGGCTTTTTGCTGCGTCTGCGCCGCACCGGCTGGCTGGAGGAGCAGCCCGGCAGTTATGAGAGCGAGCCGACCCTTGCCTTTATGCCGGAGGTCACCCCGCTGCTGGACGCGCTGGAAGAAATACTGAACCCCCGGGTGGTCACCTACACCGGCAAGCTGTATAAGGCGTGGCAGCTGCTGGGCAGCATCGGACAGGAAAAAAGCCCCTACGAGAACGTGCTGCGGGAGGTGGCGGCAGACCTTGAAACTTTGAACAAGTCCCTGCGCGCCCTCAACGCTTCCATCGGGCATTATATCGACCGCCTGACCCATAACCGTACCCCGCAGGAGGTGCTGGAGCTGTTCGATCAGTACGAAGAAAAAGTTGTGGCGGCGGCGTACCATCGCTTTAAAACCAGCGATAACCTGTTCAATTATCGCGCCTATCTGGAAGAAGAACTGGACGACTGCGAGCAGAACCAACTGCCGCGCTTAGCGCTGGATTACGCCCGGGTGGAGCGCTGCGCTCCCGGCGAGGCGGCGCCCCGGGTGCGTGCCCTTATCCAGCAGCAGCGGGATGCGCTGGAGGAGATGAGCACCCTGATGAAGGAAATTGACGCCAGCCACATCCGCTACCGCAAGCGGGCGGTGCAGCGGGCACAATTCCTGCTGCTCAGCGACCGCTCGGCGCAGGGCAGCGTCACCGCCCTGCTGCGCCGCTATGCGGAGGACATCCGCAGCCCGGAGCAGCTGTTTGAAGTGGACGACGGCCCGGTGGCAGCGCGGCTGCACCTGTACCCGGCGGCAGTGTTCGGCACAAAGCCGCTGTATCCCCCCGCCGCGCCCCGCACCGAAGCACCTCTTGCTCCGGTGCGCACCGAGCCCCTTGACCCCGACCGGCTGCGGCAGGAGCAGCAGCTGCTGCTGGACTACGCCCGCCTTGCCGTCACCGAGGAAAACGTGGCGCTGCTGGCGCGGCAGGCACTGGCTGCCCGCGGGCAGGTGAACGCCTCCACCCTTGTGGAGGAATACCCGAACGATTTTACAGGCATCATCGGCCTGCACACCTATTCCCAGTCGCCGCACCGGGAGTATGATATCACCATGACCGGAAACTGGGTGGAGCGCGGCGGCTTCCGGTTTCAGGATTTTGTCCTGACCCGCCGCAAGGAGGTAAACACGGATGGCAACCATTGATCTGCTGGAGGAGACCGCAAACTATCTGCTCAACCACTGCTTCGTGCTGGGCTGCGTAGAGGAACAGCGGGCAAAATATCTGTATATTCAGGATCACCTCAACGAGGTGCGGGCGGTGTTCAAACCGCTGGGCTACGCGGTGCTTTTGTACCCCGCGCCCATGCAGGCGGCGGCGCTGGTCAACGAGCACGAGGGCAGTCAGGCACGGCTGCTCAAGTACGAGAGCATTTTGCTGCTGGTGCTGCGGCTTTTGTACCTGCAAAAGCGGGAAAGCCTTGCCGCCAGCGCGGACGAGGTGCTGGTGACCGTAGAAGAAGTACAGGCCGAATTGCAAAAGATGAACCTGCCCCGCAAGCTGGATCAGCAAACGCTGGAAAAGCTCATGCGCACCCTGCGCCGGTACAATCTGGCGCGTCCGGTGGGACGGCTCTCCGGGCTGGACAGCCGCATTGAGGTATTTCCCACGGTGCTGCTGGCGCTGCCGGATGCCGACCTTGCGGATGCCGCCGCCGAGAGCGCCCGCACCCGCACCGAGCTTGGCCTGTACGAGCGCCCGGAGGGCGCAGACACCGAAGCAGGGGAGGGTGAAGCATGATCGAACTCAAACGCCTGAAACTTATCAACTGGCACAACTTTGAAAATACCACCTTCGACTGCGCCCGCCTGACCTATATGATCGGCGTGAACGCCGTGGGCAAGACCACCATTCTGGATGCCATCCGCTACTGCCTGACCACCAACCGCAACTTCAATGCCCTGGGCAATAAGAAGAGCGGCCGCACCCTGCAGGGCTCGGTCCACGCGAAGCAGCGCGGGGAAAACGCTTACCGCCGCCCCGGCCATACCGTGGCCTACATCGGCGCGGAGTTCTACGACAGTCTCAAGCGCGCCCCCTTTGTCATCGCGGTGCGGGTGGAGTCGGAAGGCCCTATGCAGGAGCTGCACCCCGGCGACCAGACCTGGTACCTCTCCGAGGACGGCTGCACGCTGGAACAGCTGCCCTTCATCGACCCGCGTACCGGTGCCCCCAGCGCCAAGGAGAACTTCAAGCCCGCCGTCGGCCGACTCTCCTACACCCGCAGCCCCAGCGAAGCCCGTGACCGCATCTGCCGGGCGCTGGGCATCGGGCGGGCGTCCAGCCCGCTGGGCAAAAAGTTCAACGAAGTGTTCCAGATGGGCACCAGCATGGACGAGATCCCCAACTTCCGGGAATTTTTGTACCAGTACATCCTGCCGCAGCCGGAGCTGGATCTGGAAGCACTGCAGGGCGACCGGCTGGAGCTGGAAAACCTGCACGCTGTGCTGGCCGAAGCCCAGACCCGCGCCGATGCACTGGAAGAGATCGTGAACGATGGCCGCGAAGCCGCCGGAAAGCAGACCGAAGCCCTTGTGAACCGGGGCGCGGCCCTGCTGGCCCGTGCCGCTGCCGATGCCGGGGAAGATGCCACCTGGCAGGGCCATCTGGAGGCCGGAAACCGCCAGCTGGAAACCCTGAACGCCCAGTATGAGGCGGCCAAGAACGCTGAGGCCGAAGCCCGCCGGGCCTATCTGGCCGCCCACGGTGCGGCCTCTGCCAGCGGAGAGGGTGCCGCCCTCGACGCCATGACCGAGGAGCTGGCCCGGAAAAAGAGCGCGCTGGACGCTGCCGCCCGCCGTGCTGCCGGGGCCGAAGCCGCGGCAAACAAAGTCACAGCCCTGCTGCAGAGCCTTGGCCGCAGCGGGTTTGCAATTGGAAAAGATCTCTGGCCGGAAGCCCTCCGCGCGGAGACGCTCCCCGGCCTGACCGACGCCCTTTCCGGCGTGGAAAAACCGCTGGAAGAGCAGTATTTCGGGGCCCGGCAGGCGGTTGCAGACCTGCTCCGGGAGCAGGGCGCCAAACGGGCGGAACTGGACGCGGTCTCGGGCGGCAAGTGGGTCTACCCCCACGGCGACGCTGCCACCCGCGTGCGGG
>ERZ772865.3271-NODE-3271-length-12558-cov-20.084060_pt1 | contig 12558 bp, 9 predicted proteins | sample MGYA00512133_ERZ772865 | MGnify/ENA primary metagenome ERZ772865 (study PRJEB29015, sample SAMEA2737722) | human gut metagenome | biome: human gut; feature: human-associated habitat; material: faeces | place: China | collected 2012 ...
GGGAGAGGCAGCCCTGCGCTTTGAATTGCCTGAATACAGTCTGTGCGCCGCCAGCCCCAATCCATCAGGGGATATTGCTTCTGATATTTTTTATCCAGCAGATCATGGGCTACCGCCCCCTGTCTGCGGCGTTCCTCTCCGGCATCATACCCAATAAATTTGACCACCTTTTCTCCTCTTGTCCATGTATCCAGGCAGGGCTGGTATTGGTTGCAAAACCGCTCCTGTGGGGCCACCTTGTGTTTGAGAGAGCAGCTTTTCCGGCCATAGGCAATGGACGGAAGCGTCCCGGAGCGGAGGCACTCCTGTTCCAGAGTGAGCCTTTGCCCACTTTTCTCCTGATACCAGACGCGGGTAATGGGTGGCATATCGTGCTCTTTCAGCCAGCGATCCATGATTTCCAGATACGCATAGGTGTGCGGCTGCTCGCCGCCGGGATCCGCAAATAAAATGAGGTCTACCGGGATATGGTTTTTCCACAGGCCAATCAACATGGCGGTGCTGTCTGTCCCTCCGCCATATCCCACCACATTCATCGTCCGCCTGCCTTCCCGAACAGCGCCTCCTTATATGCAGGGGCGTGGACCTCCAGCAGATACCGTTCATTTCCGCAGCGGTAGAGACAGACGCCCCGCTGGGGGAAACGGATGAGGTTGTACTCCGACTCCTCCAGCTGCAGGGCCTCCATGTAGAACTTTTTATCCACAGCGCCGGCATTGAACAGGAACTGATGGGGTGGGATCGCGAAGAGAGGTTTGGTCAGCTCCCGGATTCCCTCCTGGTTGAAGTCCTCCAGATTCTGCGAAGCCAGCAGCATGGCGGATTCCTTTTTGCGGACACGCTTGAGGCAGTTGCGGATGTACTCAATGGCTGTGGGGTTGGACAGCCAGATATACAGCTCGTCCAGCGCCGCCACCGTATTGCCCTCAGTCAGCAGCTTGTCCGACAGGAACGACAGAATATTGAACAGCATGGCGTTGCGGACATTCTTCGCTGCGCCCAACAGTCCTTTCACACCGAAAACGAGAAAGCGGCTGGAGGTGATGTTGGTGTGTCCATTGAAAAACTGCGCGTCCGCGCCCCTGCACATGGAGTGCAGCCCCAGCAGCACCTCACGCAGGATCTGCTCGGTGTAGAGCTGGTGGGCGGCCATGTCATAGCTTTTGTACTCCGCCTCGATCAGGTCATAGAGATCAGAGAGGATGGGATAGTCCCCCGAGCGCATACGGCGGAAATTGGTCCGCTCTGTGATGCCCCATTTCCCATACAGCTTGGAGAGCATGATCTCAATGGTGTCGATATGAGCGTCGCTGAAGTCTTTGTAAGCTCGAAAGAAGTCCTTGAGAAAGGAAATGTGCTGTGCCAGCAGGGTGCTTTTTCGGAAGGCTTCCGGTGCTGCCGTATCGTCCGGGTCGCCGCCGTCATCCCAGCATTTCGGCTCCAGCACATTGATGATGTACTTACCGGCCATAAGGTCGGCAAAGCAGCCGCCGACAGCCTCGCACATTTCCTGCTGCTCATGCTCGGCATCCAGCGTGATAATGGATTTGCCGGACTCCAACAGGTTCAGGATGAGCAGCTTCATGAGGTAGGATTTGCCCTGACCGGAGTTGCCGAGGATAAGGATATTGGCGGAGGTCTTGTCCTCGTCGCGCTGATCGAAGTCCACGAGGATGTTGCTGCCATACTTGTCCCGTCCGACATAGAAGCCCTTTGCGTCCGTTTTACCGCTGTAATTGAAGGGGTAGAGATTTGCTACAGAGCTTGCCGGGAGGACACGCTCGAACTGCGCTCCGAAGGCATTGTATCCCACAGGGCTGGCGCAGCAGAAGCCCTGCTGCTGGCGGAGCAGAAGCCTGTCCACATTGAGCTTGCTTCGCACCAGCTCCGTCAGCACATCGGTCTGGAGCAGTTTGAGCGTGTTATGATCCGAAGCGATCAGCTCGATGTAAACGGCACAATGGAACAACGGCTCCTTGTTGCGGTGGCGGCTGCCCTCCATGGAGATCATGTCCTGCAGATTGCTTTCCGCCGTGATCGTCTGCTGCAGGTCATTTGAGTTAGAGCTGCCCATGCGGTTTTTGTTGGCGGCATTCTGGATGATGCGCTTTTCCTCGGCAGGTGTGAGCTGCCGGGTATAGATACGCAGGGTGATGCCGTCCTTCTCGCCCAGATGCCGCAGCAGAGCCTGCTCGTCGGTCTGGGTAGGATATTCCCGCAGAGCCCACACGCAGCGGAAGGTGTTGCCGCAGATGAAGTGGTCGGGATTAAACTGCACCACGGAGGGTGCGATCATATCTAGGAAGGATTTGACAGGTGTGTCCTCCGTGTGCCTTGCTGTAGCTTTTTTCTTGTTTGCTGCCAAGTGATATCCCCCCTTATTCTCCGAAAAGGACCCAGCGTTCGCCGTCGTGATCCTCGTACCGCTCGGTGGTCACGTTCTGCTCAAAGTAGACTCCCAGCATCCTTTTGAGTTCCTCCTCGGTGGCACGACGGACGGTGAAGCCGTTATCCTTGATGCTTTTTTCGATGCGGGAGAGGTAGCTGAACACATCGGATTCCTTTTTGCCCTGCAGCCGGACGAGGATATAGAACTCCCGGCTGGATGCCATGAGCACCTGAATACGATCCAGGTGCTTGCTGTCCTGCTCCAGCAGCTTTCGAATGACGGGCAGCCCCTCCTCGTTTGCCCGCTGGCGATAGAATGCCTTGTTGTTCTCAAAGGACTCCTTGGAATTTAACGCCAGCATCTCGATCTCCGCCATGCCCTTGACCACATTGAGCAGGGCATAGATCCTTGCGCCCACGCCGGCGTCCGGCAGAACGGAGATGTTGGTGGGCTTGATGGCAAAGAACACCAGCTCCCCCATGCGGGTGGCGATGCCATAGTCGGTAATGTCATCAATGCCCATGAGCTGCCGGGTGGACTGCTCACGGGCATCTTTCTTTTTCTGCTTTCTGCTCATGAGTCGAGCCTCCATTCGTAGTATTGTTGTTTTGTCAGCAGGAAGGTAGCGGCATAGCGGATGAAGTCCAGAATGCTGGTGCCCTCATGCCGGATCGTCAGGAAGGCGAAGACTGCCGTCAGCACCAGCGGCAGGGCGATGCCGGTCTGGGTCAGCGCCAGGACAGAGAAAAGAAGCCCCACGCCGATGATGCCAATGTCCCGCAGCTCCCACAGCCACAGCGTGGCCTTTGCGGACAGGTTGTCCGGGTAAATGTACATGGCTGATCACCTCCAATGAGAATGAGGGAGGCCGCAGGTGTTCCCGCGGCCTCCTATGATGAATGGTTATTCCGCTTCCGTGTCATCCAGCGCATTCTCGATGAGCTGGATGAGGAACTGCTTTTGCTTGAGGTTGCGGGCTGCCAGATATTCCTTCAGCCGCTCGAAGAGCTCCGCCGGGATCTGTACCGCCAAGGTGCGCTCTGCTTTCATGCTGATCTGTCCTCCTTCGAAGTGTTCGGCGAAGATGCGCTCCACATATTCCGCCAGTGTGTTCAGCTCCAGCTGTTCTTTTTCTGCCATGATTTTTGCGTGGAGATCGGTGGATATCATGGCGCAGAGGTTCTTTTTTCCCTCCATCGGTTCTGCTCCTTTCCTCGATTTTGCAAGCAAAGCATACCGGAAGAAGGCGCGGAAAGCTATTCACCAAGTCTAACGAAGAAGCATGGCAAAACAGAAGCGATACCACCAAAGCGGCTATGCCGTCCGCAGCCAACAGGCAAGGGAATGAAAAGATCAGCCGCCCTGCGATTTGCAAAGCGGCTGATCCATTGCTCTTACGCTGTATTTGCATTACAGCTCCATTTTTGGCGCGTAATCCGCGGCAACTTCCTCTCGGACATCGTCCTCGGTGGTATCGAGCTGCCGTGGCGTCTGCGTCATCGCAAGCTCCTGCAGATGACCGATCCGGCGCTGCACGCTTTCCGTGATCGCATGGATACGTCCCTCATCGATATAGTCGGCAGCTTCCTCGCAAGACAGTACGCCGGAGATCAGCTCGTCTACATCGGAGAGGCGATCAAAGTCGATCCAATCAAAATCGGTCACCAGCTTCAGCTGCTCGGCGTGGTGGTTTTTGAAGGGCTTGCAGACCACATCCTTTTCCGAGCGCATCTGACCGGGCATCTTATCATAGCCGAGGGAGGAACCGCTGTCATAGATCGGAGCCATACCGAGCCATTCCAGCGTTTCCGCGTTTCGCAGTGCCCCAAAGTTATTGAAGTGGCGATCCTCGTTTGCGATGATATAGTCCAGCACCAGCATCCGGTCTAAAAACGGCGTAATGTTCCCGATGCCGAGCAGCTCGCAGCACTCCAATAGATGCCGGTATCGGGAGGTGCTGTTCTTCTGCTTTTTCGCCTGCAGCAGCCTCCACGCCGGGATCAACTCCGTATTCTCCGTAACAAAATCCTCACAGACCGAGTAGGGTGCATCCTTGCTCCAGATGACTGTATACGATACATGAGGAATGCCGAGCCGCTCCATGATGCCGGAGGCGATCGCCTCGTTGAACGGCTGCTGCCGGAACGGGTTGCTGCCGCCCTTGATCAGGCATCGCTTCCCATCGATGATCTTCCACCGCTTTTTCAGATTGCCGTCCGATGTGCTGTCGGGGGAGCTGAAATTGAGTGCGTCCTTCTTCTTTCTTTCTCCGAACAGCACATCTCCGATGTCCTCCGAGAAATCATTTTGGAAAAAGTTGATATCCTCCCACCGAAGCTCCGCGCCTTCCGGACAGATCCAATACTGATCCGAGAGGCTCAGCCCGTAGCAGCGGACGAGCAGCATTTTGGTGTCTGCCACCCCCAACGATTCCAGTGCTTCCCGCACACCGCTGCGGCTTGCCGGAATAGAGCGATCCCGCCACCAGTCGTTAAACGCCGCACGGTCGGCGATCTCGTTTCGCACAGGGATGCCGATAGGCAGATGCTCCGGTGCGTAGACACTGCCAATTTTTTGTATAAAGCCGGTCACATCGTCCAGCTCGAGCTCTGCCACGGGGGTTCGTTTATGCATAAAGGTGCATTTCATACCTGTCGCCTCATTTCGTCTGCTTTTCTGTGATTTCAGTATGCGCAGCTGCGCCTGCAGTTCCTTGCGCTTTTCGATTTTATCTGCCAGCGGCGCGATCTCACTGTCGTGCAGATAGCGGCTCTGCTTGACGCCGTTTTCCGACCACTGGTGATAGTAATAGACCTTTCCGCCGATGGTTTTTTTGGAAAGATACCCCTTCGGCAGTCCGGCGATCTGCTCGGTCAGTTCCGTGATGCGCCTTAGCTGCTCCCTGTTATCCATGTCTGTCACCTCGTCTTTCAGAGGTATTATACCCCGACTTAACCCCCGTTGTCAACGCTGTGCTTCATAAAAGCGCGGCAGCGATGCGCGACATGATAAACTCCACACAGGGTATCGCCACGCTGTTGCCCAACGCTTTATAACGGGCGCTGTCCGAAGCACCGGGTATATCCGTCCAGCCGTCCGGGAATCCCTGCAGTCTTTCACACTCCAGCGGCGTGAGGCGGCGAATGAGTTGAGGTGTTTCCTGTATTGCCGCAACTGCGAGATTCTCGCTGCCGCCTCCATGGTCTCCGCCGCTGGCACGCAATGTTGAAATTCCTTCTTGATAGCCGCCGAATTGAGATTGTCCATACACAGAAGGCTGGCAGACGAGGTCGGTGGCATCCTTATGCTGGCGGGCACTCTGCGTGCTGACCACCTCACCGTCCTTGAACTCATCCACCCTCTGACGGGCATAGATGCAGTGCCGATCTGTGGCAGTCAGCGTATACGCCAGCTCGTCCTGACAGCCAAGACCGTTGCCACCATTTTGAGGTTGACGATCCACAATGTTTCCGGCAATACAGATAGCATTGGAATCCTGCTCGACCAGCGGCACATTATTACCGCCCGTGCCGTATCGCGCAGACATGGTCGGCGCGACCTTATGTGGCCCTGTGTAACGGCTATCAATGCCGTGGTTTTCGTATACGAGAGGTTGGTGTCCATGCTCCTGCGCCCGCAGAGTACCAGACACGTTCTCAGAGCAATCCATCACGCTGCCGCCCTGGTCGTTGAGGCATAAAACAGACGGCACCATGTTCGTGCCGCTTTCCGCTGCTTTCAGCGTAGGAGAGCACTCCTCCTGATACCCGATACCACCGGCCTTGCTGCCTTGACCAGCGGAGAAGGCAGCAGTCAGCACACAGGGGTACCCCTGTCCTGCCTGCCCACCTCCGGCAGTCAATGCCGTGTGCCATTCCGGGGTCAGAAAGCAATCGCCGTTGCCCTTGGTCACAACTCCTTCCGCCACGAAGGTCTGCTGTTTCATTCCCGGCTGTGCGCCCAGCGCACCAGCTACATCGTGAAGGTCGCGCACCTCATCCCGCTGATTGGCGGCAAAGGCCATAACTCCATTTCTTCCAGTAGACATCCCGCAGTTGACGCCGAGCGTGGCGGCTACATCGCCTGTCAGATCGCCGTTGTAGCCGTCAAAGCCCTCCACAGCTTCATCCGGCTGTGTCACGAAGGTCTGCATCTGCATATTGGTGGTTGCCATCAACGCGCCTGACACGCCGTGCAGGTCGATGCCCTCATCCCGCTGGTTGATGTGGTACGCTTCTAATCCTGTGGGCTGTCCGTCCGGGCGCATGAGCCCCGCCTGGATCTTTAGGGCACGCTCCAGCTTCTTCGGCAGTTCCTTGCCGCGCTCAAAGGCCCGGCGCAGGATTCCCAGGCAGGCTTTCGGGGACAAATAGTATTTTAGGGGCGGATCTGCCTGCAAAATCTGCGATAAGGAAGATTCTTTTGCGTCTTTGGGCGACACCCCAGTATTGAGCTAATGTATAGCAGAAAATAATGTAAAGTCACCTCCTGAAGTGTAGTAAAGCCAGCAAGAATGCTCCTGCTGGCTTTACATTATTCTGTGAAATTATTTAGTTGGAATATAGAGCTGAGTCAACCATTGCATCAAATTTTCGTCATCCGTCCAAGAGGGCTGCTGGTCACTAAGCTGCTGCGGATGCACTTGCTCCAACAGCTTTTGCTTCATTTTAATGTTCAGCCGGGCATACACCTCGGTAGTTTTAATGTCAGAATGCCCTAACAGGTCTTTTATATATTGCAAATCCACACCGGCCTCTAACCAATGCATTGCTCGGCTGTGTCTGAATACATGAGGATGGACCCGCACTGGGAACAAATCAGGCTTCTCCTTTTGTGCAAGGGAAACATATTTCTGTATGATGTAGTAGACACCGCCCCGTGTTAGAGGGGCCTTGCTTCTGTTGCAAAAAAGCGGGGCATCTATATCACATTGGCGATATTGGGATTCCTCAGCCAGATAATCCTTCAAGATCTTTGCAGGTACAGGAAGAACTGGTATATCTCGGAACTTTCTTCCCTTACCTTTCAGATGTACAACGGCCCATTTTTTATCAAAACGGATATCACCAAAGCGAAGGTTAGCGATTTCAGATGCACGAGCAGCAGATTCATAGATTAAGGTCAAGAAGGCAAAGTCACGCCGTCCCTCACGCGTTGTAAGGTTCGGCTGTCCAAAAATAGTTTGGATGGCTTCTTCCGAAAGATGCGGGACAACCCTTTGCTCACATTTCTTCGGAGGAATTTCCCGGATCTGTTGGCATAGCAGTACAAAGCCTGGATCTTCATACTGCAGGAACTTAAAAAACGCATTGATTGCTGCTCGCCGTTGGTTCCTTGTCGTAATAGAGTTACCTTTCTCCTGTTCCAGCCACCGAAAAAAAGCATCAATTAGCTCTCTATTGAAATCGCTAACTTCCAGCCTATCTCTTCGAATTTTGCGTTCCCGTTCACAGAAATCCAGTAGCAAGGACATTGCGTCTCGATAGGATTGAATTGTTTCTTGGCTTAGTCCCCTTTCAGATGGTAAATACTCAAAGAAATATCTTGATAACGTTTTGGCAAAAAAAGTCGGTCCACGATTAGCCATCCTGCAATCCCTCTCTTTCCATGGCAAGGTCAAACGGAGCATACATGCCGCCCAAATTCTGTTCACAAATATCCATGATATGGGGGAAGGATTGTGCGGTCAGGCGGAGATAGTACTGGGTGGAACTAATCGATGTATGCCCAACATAACGGGAAAGAATCAGTAGATTGCTGTATATTGGGAGTCCAGCTTCAGCCCATTTTTGGATATTATGGCAGCAAAATGTATGACGGAGATCATGCACGCGCGGCCCAAATTGCTTCCCTTTATATGGAATCCCCACATCCCACAAAATGCCGCGAAAGAACTTTCCAATGGTGGATTTTGTATAAGGGGTCCCGCCCTTTGCATAAAAGAACGGCGTTGATTCGACAGTGTTTTTATGAACAGCCTGCGCATATTTTCTACATTCTTCCGTCAATGTGGCAGACATTGGGACAATCCTCTCGCGGTCATTCTTTCCGTGCCGTATGTGCAAAATTCCGTCTTTCAAATCCACATCGTTTTTTAGTAACGCCAACGCTTCAGAAATTCGAAGGCCACAGCCATAGAGTACGCGAAATAAGAGTGGCATAGTAAGATGTCGGTTAGGGGATAGGTTAGTCGGAGAAAGTGAGTCAAGTTGTTCAAAAATGAGATGTAACTCATCCATTGAAAAAATATAGGGTACGTGTTGTTCTCCGCATTTGGGAAGGGCTGGAAGCAGGTAGGATGGATAACCTTGTTTGCACAGGTATTGGGCAAACCTCTGCATCTCACTCACTCGGCTATATCGGGTGGCGTCTGCCTCATTTGGGCGCTTCTTGCACCATGTCAATGCAATCTCTTTCGTAATTGTGTAACTCTGAATCTCATAATCTTTACAAAAATTATCAAATAGCCGCAGCAGTTTGGCCTGCTGGTTATAGTCCAGACCAGATGCCCTTTTTTGTGCCACATAGGATTCGCATATTGGAGCAAATGGTCCTGTAAAGAAGGGCTTCTTACTCATAGAAGCACCTCCAATGCACATCGTCTCAGCATTTCTGTATTGAGGCTAACGTATACCTGTGTGCTTTCCGGTGTGGCATGACCCAGCGTTTGCGCAATGTCAGTTAATTCTGCTCCATTATTCAGCATGGAGGTAGCGACACTGTGTCGGAAGCTGTGCATCCCAATCGGTTTATCCGTAGAGACATGAATACCTGCTTTAGAAACGAGTTTGGAAACCAACCTTTGCATAGAACCGCTCATGACATCAAACGGTGCAAGGTGCCGGACAAATATACATGGACAGTCTGTCTCTGGGCGGCCATGCTGGAGGTAATCAATGATTGCCCAGCCCACATCTTCGAGCAATGGAAGTTCTAAGGGTATCCCGGTTTTTTGTTGATGAATTGAAATTCGCTTGTTTTTCCAGTCAATATTCTCGAATCGAAGCAATCGCACGTCACTGATGCGCAGCCCCAGCCGGGTAACCAACAACAGGATCGCATAGTTCCGCTTCCCCAACGGATTGGATCGGTCTACCTGAGCCAGAATGCACTCTACCTCATCCGGTGAAAAAACAGTAGGCAGGCGATACTTATGCGTCCGTCTGATACAGGGCAAAGCATTGGCGTAACTGATATAATGGTAGCCTTTGGCCAATGCGTAATCAAACAGCTTGCCTAAGATGCGAATTGTTGCCGCAACCGTACCGGGAGAAAATCCAGTCAAAGATTCAATATAAGTATTTACATGGTGCAGCTCAAGCAGGTGGAAATGCTCAATGCCGGACTCCAGCAGAAAATACTCAAAGCGAAATAGCCTGCTCCGCCAAGTTCTGATAGAACCTTCAGCCACTTGGTTTTGGCGCAAACTGTCCAAAAAGCCTTCAAATAGCTCCTTATAGGCTGGAGAAAAGCCCTTCAAGGTGATACTTGATTGCTTAAAGACCATCCCATACTGTAAATAATCGTCCAACATATGAATAGCCCGGCTGACATTCTGAGATATATCCCTATCGCCAAGATCGGCACCATACCGTTCCCAGACAAATCTCCGCTCTAAATCCACGGTGAACTCAGTTGTCTGATGCGCTTCGCAGTATACAATCAACTCCTTCCATGTCGCGTCTAACCTTAAAATCGTGCTTTCACTGTAGCCAAGTTCCGCCAGATGCAATTTTAACTCATCAACTGTCTTGACGAGCCATTTCTTTGGCGGGCCTGTGTACTCCATTGTCATAAGCTAATACCTCCGATTCATTTGTATGGCAATTGCCACCACTTAAATTATAGGGGGTTATATTTAGCAGAACAATATAATGTGTTTTGTCTATTCTTGTTGAAAACAGGCTTAGCGTGACGTATAATATTTCCACAATAAAGCAAATGAAACGAGGTGTTATCATGGCCCAAATTGATTATTATAGAACCACTTTGCTCAAAAAAAGGGAGGAGTTGGCAAAACTAAATCAAGATTTAGCTCGTGAGCAGGCTAAAATTGCTCCTTTACAGAAAAAAATTATATCTGCTAAAAGCGCAATCAATCGAACAAAAAGCGATTCCACAATAAAATCCAGGCTTTCAGAGATTGACCGTGCGGAAAAGTCTATTGCCGACATACAAAAGAAATGCGGCGATATTCAAGCAAAAATAGCACAAAAAGAGAAGGAATATGCTACTGCCGACAAAAACTATCGAAATGAAGAAGCTAAGCTCAATAAAAAAGCAGCTGATGATGAAAAGAAACGTCTTCAGCAGTCTGCTCGGCAATCAGCCGCGATGGAGCAGGCTATACGGCGTCAAGAGCAACATCAGGCTCAAATGCAGAGGGAAATTGATAGTATAAAGGCAATTCCTGAAAAAATAACTGTGCTTTTCTTAGCGGCAAACCCCGTTGGCACACACCAGTTGCGACTTGATGAAGAAGCTCGGTCTATACAAGAGAAGATCCGACTTTCGGAATATCGAGATTCGGTACAATTTGAAAGTCGGTGGGCCACGAGAGCTTCGGATATATTGCAAGCTATCAACGAGACAAACCCGACCGTTGTTCATTTTAGTGGGCATGGAGCAGATACGGGTGAACTTGTATTAGAAAATCCTGATGGAACCGCTAAGCTTGTGTCTGCAGATGCAATTTCTACAGCTATGGCAACAGCTTCTGATACCATCCGTTTAATCGTCTTTAATGCTTGTTTTTCAGATACTCAGGCGGCGAGTGTAGTTGAGCATATTGAAGCTGCAATCGGGACATCTGATTCTATTCCCGATGAAACGGCCTGTACATTCGCCGCACAACTCTATTCTTCTATTGGTTTTGGGCATTCTCTTAAGAAAGCATTTGACCAGGCAAAGGCAGAATTGATACTCGAGGGGATTCCTGGCGAAGATATTCCTCAACTTTATTGCCGACCTGATGTTGACCCTGATGATATGGTTCTTGTTCAGCCTAATACTTAAGGACGAGGTCTGCCATCACTATGATGGTGGACCTCATTCTTACTTGAAGAGCATATAGATAATGTAAAGCCAGCAGGAGCATTCTTGCTGGCTTTACTGCATTTTCTACTATACATTAGCTCAATACTGGGGTGTGCCCCAGAGTCGTAAGAGGATCTTCCTTGTGGCAGATCTTGGAGCCCCATCCTCAGCGCAAATACTATTTGAGCCGGAAAGCCTGCCTGGGCATTCTCCGTAGAGCGCGGAAGCGCGGGAAGGAGTTACCTGCAACGCTGAAGTTGGCGTTGGAAATGCAGAGCGGCCTGCGGATGATCGATTTGGTAATATTGGCGCAGATGGGGCTTATCAAGGCGTACCATATCAACCAGAGGAACGAGGGTATCGACCTGGGCGATACGGCGGGGGCGTTGATGGCGACCTCCAATTTGCAGATGCAGACGTTCGTGGCGGGCTTCTCTGCCGGTGCGGGAGCCAGTGCGGGTGGCATCGGTTACCGCGAGGGCGTTGCGCCGACACTGAAGGCCGGCGGCAGCGGAAACAGTATGCCAACCGTCCTGTGCATCAACGATCAGGGTGGCGAGCGTATGGACGTGACGGTAGATAAAACCGTCACGCTTCGGGCGCAGATGGACAACCACCAGCCGCTGGTATTTGAGAGCCACGGTATGGACGCTCGCTATCGACAGATGGGCAGTGTGGCTCCGGCCATGTCGGCACGCTACGGTACAGGCGGCAACAATGTGCCCCTTGTGGGAGAGCAGGTGTTCTGTATCACCGGCAACGCTATTGACCGCGAGCCGGAGAACGGTGGCAATGGCATCGGGTATCAGGAAAACGTATCCTACACACTGACCGGCTTCGACCGCCACGCGGTGTGCTCTGTCTCGGAGGTGGTCGGCGCACTGTGCAAAGGCGACGAAAAGGGCGCAGGAAGTCAGTATGTGGAGCAGGGCAAATGCGTTGTGGATCTCTATACCTGCGAGCCTGCCGGCGACAAGGATCTACCCATTCTGCTCATCCGCCGCCTTACGCCGTTGGAATGTGAGAGGCTGCAGGGCTTTCCGGATGGCTGGACAGATATCCCCGGCGCGTCTGACAGCGCACGATATAAGGCGCTGAGCGGGAATCCGGAAGGGTTCCCGCTTTTGTTTTAT
>ERZ772865.3274-NODE-3274-length-12552-cov-8.059134_pt1 | contig 12552 bp, 14 predicted proteins | sample MGYA00512133_ERZ772865 | MGnify/ENA primary metagenome ERZ772865 (study PRJEB29015, sample SAMEA2737722) | human gut metagenome | biome: human gut; feature: human-associated habitat; material: faeces | place: China | collected 2012 ...
CAGCTGGATAGAGCACTTGGCTACGGACCAAGGTGTCGGGAGTTCGAATCTTCTCACGCACGTGGAAAAAGGACTTTGAATCTTTGTTTAGCAGAGATTTGGGGTCTTTTTATTATATAAAAAAGGGTGGCGCAGGTATGATACAGGATATTGCACCAATGAAATTTCACAATGAATATCAACAGAGAGAATGCCGGGATAAGGATATCGTATTTTTATTTTCGGGAAATAAACTCCTGGTAAAAAAAGATTCTAAAATCAGTTTCTTCTATATAAAAGAGTTTTCAAAAGAACTTATAAAAGAGACAGAACAAGAGGCTGACGGATTCGGTAACAAAAGATTGCAATATCTGTTTTCTATTGATGATGTACAGTATTATCTGCTGAATGTATGGACAAAGGAAGAAGCAGAAAAAGAGGTAGAAAAGCAGCTTGATGAGCAGGTCAATAGGCAGAGCAAAAAGCAGAACCATAATATTGGAAATATGGAATGGGTTACGATTCGCAGCCTGCGGGAAACAGTTTCAAAGAAAGATTGTTTTGCTGCGGCAACGGCATATCATTTGTATGTGTGGTATCGGGATAACCGTTATTGTGGCAGATGCGGAAAGGAATTGCAGCCGGATACGAAGGAGCGGATGATGCGTTGTGCATGCTGTGGCAATATGGTTTATCCGAAAATTGCTCCGGCAGTAATTGTGGGAGTAATATACGATAATAAAATATTGATGACAAAATATTCAGACAGGGAATATAAGAAATACGCATTGATTGCAGGTTTTACAGAAATTGGCGAAACTGCGGAAGAGACAGTTCGCAGGGAAGTCATGGAAGAAGTAGGATTGAAAGTAAAGGATATTGTATACTATAAGAGTCAGCCATGGGGCTTTGATTCCAATCTTCTGATGGGATTTTATGCCAGAGTGGAAGGAACAGATGCCATTACTTTAGATAAGAACGAACTTTCACTGGCAGAATGGGTACCAAGAGAACAGGTTGCAGGCATGGATGATAAAATCAGTCTTACCAGGGAGATGATGGAGAATTTCTATCAGAATGGCGAAAAATGTTTGCAATAACTACATTTTCTTGACAGTTTTGCATAAAAAATATATGATATAGAAGTGAATAATCTTTTCAGAGAGGACTGATTTATTAATGAAGAATGAGAGTAAAAAGGCGAATGCAAAGCTTACATCAGTTCTTGCAGCAGTGCTTATTATAGTAGTAGCCATTGTAGCGGTAATTGCTGTAAAGACAAAGGATAGTGGAAGTCTTGGAACTTATTCATGTGAAATTATGTCAAGCGATAATTCATCGACTGTTTTTGAAATTACATTTAATGAAAAGAATAATACTTATAAAGAGAATATCAGTGTGGGAGACAAGGCAGTAGAGCTGGCATCAGGAACATTTGTCATGGATGGAAATAAGCTTACACTGACCTCCGATGGTGGCGATGTACAGAATCTTGTAAAACAGGGAAAATACCTGATTGCAAAAGATTATTTATATGAAGGTGAGATACCGGATGGAGATACTTTTGATGCTACCTGTACATTTAAGAATAGTAATAATGTGGTATATTCCATTACCTTTAAAGCGGATGGAACTTATGTACAGGATGATAATGGAGATGTATCGGAAGGAACTTATACGCGTGACGGAGACTGGATTAAACGTGAGAGCAGTTCTGGCACAAGCGTAGGAATTGATTATTTGATTTATAGCGGAAGAATAACTAATTCCTACTATATAAAAAAATAAAACAAAAAAGTAATGGAATAGAAGAGTTGAGGAAAATAAATGTCAAGAGAGGAATTCCTAACAGAATTAAGAAAGGCTTTGCAGGGAAGGGTAAGCCAGCAGGCGGTGAATGATAATCTCCGCTATTATGAAGAATATATTCTTACAGAATCTCATAAAGGAAAGACGGAGGCTGAAGTAATTGCAGAATTAGGAAATCCAAGACTTCTTGCAAAAAGCATAATCGATGTAGAAAATGCAACGGCAGAGAAAACTACAGCAGAACCACAAAAGGGAATGGATGGGCAGGAAACAGCTTCCGGAGAGTATTCTTTTAAGAAGATTAAAATTCGAATCTGGCTTATATTAGCGACAGTATTTCTGTTTGTAATTTTGCTTATAATTCTGCTTGCACAGGTAGTTGCATTTTTACTTCCGGTTCTGCTTCCGGTAGCAATCATTTTCTTTTTATTTATAGCAATGGGGATGAACAAAAGATTTTAATAAGCAAGTATAATAAAGTAATTTTAATATAGAAATAACAGAGGAATTTGTGTTATGGCAATGATTAAGGTCCCGGCAGGGAAATGCTTTATCAAGCATGGAACAGCGGTAAATGCACTGTATATGGTAATTCATGGAACAGTGAGACAGGTGTCTAAGCTGGAAGAAGTGCAGATTGGAAGCGGTAATATAATAGGTCTGATGGATTGTGCAGAAGAAGAATATATAGCAGATTATGTGGTAGCGGATGATGTAACACTTTATCCGTTTCATTATCATGCTCCGGAGGACTTTGGTAAGATATTTATCAGTCAGCCGAAATATGCAGCAGCATTTTTATCTGTGGCAATTCGTGAGGCGGACCATATGCTTGGACGAAACCAGAGATTTCAAAACAGTACAGAAAAATATTATAGCTTTGCACTGGCAATGTATCAGAAATATCAGGAGTTATGTAGAAAATATTGCATTCAGGAGAAAAGTTTCCGGAGAATAGAGAGCCTGCAGCCTTATGTAAGAACCAATATGGCACCGAAATGGGAAGCGGATTATTTCCATGAACTGGCAGAACTTGGGAATAGTGGAACTATGGATTTCTTTCAGCAGAAAGAGGATTTGCTGACGGGACAGATTATGCAGGCAGCAAGAGCTATGTGCAAAGCGGTAAGAGAGATTGACCATGCAAAAGAATATTTACAGGAGCATGTAAATCTGTATCTGGATACCAATCGAATGGATTTATTACAGCTTTATTTTGACATGGCAGCCCGTGCAGCAGCAAGTGGAGCTGACATCGAGGAAATACGACAGGCAATAGAGCCATTGTTACAGTTTATCAAGGACAACCGTCTGGGAGATGCAGGAGAACGGGACAAACGAATTACGGAATATCAGACTTATGATTTTAGCAATATAAAGATAAAGACAGATGCAATATATAACTTTGCAGGAGAACTGATTGGTGAAGTACCAAAGCCGCAGGCAGAGGATAAGCTGGTTCAGGGAACGGAAGATTTACTGGAACAGGAATATGCGGAAACCGATGGAGAAGAGGAAGAAGAAACAGAGGACTGTCTGGCACATATCTTAGAATATGCAGGAGTGGCAGCAGAGGATGTACATAAAATTCGAAGCAAAATGCATGAATATGATGCAATTCCGGATAATTTTGATAATGATGAGAAAACGAGAAAACTTCGGAAAGAGTTGACAGCATTATTCTATGCTACTTATAAAAATGTATTTAAGCATGCCATGAAAGATGCGGATGACCTAGACCCGGTTATTCAGATGTTTTTGAATTTTGGATTTATGGATGTGGGAATGGTAGGAGAAGATACCGCTAATGAACTTTATGATTTGACAGATAAACTGTTCAAGTGTAAAAGCGACCATGTCTATACCATGTTTGAGTGGTTAAAGAGCATCTATGAAGGAAAGAATGAACCAAGCCGGAATGAATTTGACCTGGATTATAATGGATATCTGGCAGAGCAGAAGCGGATGGGTAAGCTGGATGCAGCAGGAATGGAGCGGTTGAAAACAGACTGCTGGGAAAAGACCAAATATGAGATGGATAATATGTTTGTGTCAACGAACCGGGCAACTTATGGAAAAGTAAGTACCTTCTGTCCGATTCTGAGCAAGCATGACATGGTGCAGGAAGCAGAGAAGATGCTGGTGACTGCAGAGCGGATTGAGGAGGCAATCAAAAAAGTCCGTGAAGTTGATTATTCGTTGTTCTACCGTGAAGTGATTTTTTCAGATCCGATGCATGGTGTAAATGCTGAACCGGTGCAAAAAGAAGTATTTCCAGATGTTATTCTGATGCCGAATGTGGGAATGAAAGCAATGATGTGGCAGGAGACTGCCGGAGTAAAACGTGATACATCCGCCCGATTTGTTTTCCCGGTTATGACTATCTACAGCCTGCAGGATATGATGATAGAGACCTGCGGAAGATTCCGTTGGGAAATGTGCCGTAAGATACAGGGAATGCGTTGGAATGATATTACAGAGAAATCCCTAACTTCAGAATATTGTGATTATATCCAGTACTATCGGAAAAATCGTGATTTATCCACAGAGGCAAAGGAGAAGATTAAGAATACACTCTGGAAGTCAAAGAATAACTATCGTGAAGTATTTATTTCTGATTATATCGGATGGATTAAATACGAGGCAGGCGGCAGTTTCCGCCTGAACCGTGTAGCAAGGGATATTCTGTTCCGTTATTGTCCGTTTGCCAAGAAATACAGGGATGCATTAGAGGCAAACCCGATGTATCAGGATATGATCAGCCGGTTTAAAATATTCCAGGAACGTAAACTGCGTCATATCGATGGATTCCGTACCAGATATGAGAAGAACGGCGGCGAGATGAATATGGAACTGCAGGAAAATATGAATTTCTATAATATGTAAAGAATAATAACTACGAGAAACACGCTTTGCGAGCTATCGCGGTGCTCGCAAAATCTGAGTAGAAAAGAAGTTTGCTCAAGCGAGCTTGGCTCCTTCTTTTCTCCCAGATTTTTCTCGCTACTCGCGTAAATAAGAAAGCCACATGAATCTTAGGATTCCTGTGGCTTTCTTGAGGGGAGTATAAATAATTAATAAGGGGTATAACTGTATAAAAAAACAATTCTTATACGAAAAAAATTATAATATAAAAGTTTTTAAAATGCAATGCAAATGAGAATAATAATAAGAAATTAAGAAATAATATCACTGTATCAGAGAATCAAAAGAAAAAGTATCTGATAAAAAAAGGAGGCGATATTATGGCAAAAAATGCAGATAATGCAAAAAACAAAACAAGCAATGTAAACCGCACAATGAATGCTGATAATGACTTTGAAAATGCGGATAACAAAACCGGCAACAAAGCAGGCAATAGGACCAGCAACAGAAGTGATAACAAGGCGGATAACAAGACATCCAACAAATGCAATTACTAGGTCAATCTTATTGAAAAACTGCATATATTAAAATAAGAAACAGATTACAAGGAACACTTTGTAATCTGTTTTTTCATAGCAGAAAAAGTCAGGAGATTTTTGGGGGAGATGGCATATGAGATTTACGGCTATCAGTGTAGCGGAATTATGGAAACTAAAAGATGATCCACAGATATATATTGTTGATTTGAGAAGCAGGGAGGATTTTCAGGTATTTCATTTGAGAAATGCCCATTGTTATCCTTATGATGAGATAGAACACTGGGAGCATAAGCTGCCGAAAAATCGCAAGATACTGCTGTGTTGTGAGTATGGAAATACAAGTATGTATGCAGCAAAAAGACTGACGCGGCAGGGATATCAGATATATACTCTGATTGGAGGCCTAAATGCACTAAATGGATAGAAAAGAACATTGACAGTGTCATTTAGAACAGATAAGATAGTAGTGATAATGGAGAAAGAACATATGAAAACATACGAATTAACAGTGCCATGTCATTTTGGCTTAGAATCAGTTTTGAAAAAAGAAATATATGATCTGGGATATGAAATCTCAGAGGTGGAAGATGGAAGAGTGACTTTCATTGGTGATGCAGAGGCAATCTGCCGTGCAAATATTTTTTTGCGTACAACGGAGCGTGTGCTGCTTCGGGTAGGAAAATTTAAAGCGGAGACATTTGATGAATTATTTGAAGGAATCAAAGCGCTTCCATGGGAAGAGTATATTCCTGAAAATGGTAAATTCTGGGTCACCAAGGCTTCTTCCATAAAGAGTAAATTATTCAGTCCGTCAGACATCCAGTCTATTGTTAAGAAGGCAATGGTAGAACGGCTGAAACAGAAATATCATACCAATTGGTTTGAAGAAAGTGGTGCATCCTATCCGGTACGAATTTTCCTGTTGAAGGACGAAGTAATGGTAGCATTAGATACCTCCGGAGAATCTTTACATAAGAGAGGCTACCGGACTCTGACCAGTAAGGCACCAATCACAGAGACCCTTGCAGCAGCATTGATAATGCTGACTCCATGGAATAAGGACAGAATATTAGTAGATCCATTCTGCGGAAGTGGGACATTTCCGATTGAAGCAGCAATGATTGCAGCCAATATAGCGCCGGGCATGAACCGTAGTTTCCTAGCAGAGCAGTGGACAAACCTGATACCGTGTCAGCTCTGGTACGATACGGTAAATGAAGCCCAGGAAATGGTGGATACCAATATTAGGGTGGATATCCAGGGATATGATATTGATGAAGAAATTGTGCGTGCAGCAAGAGAAAATGCAAAGCGTGCCGGTGTGGATGGCATGATTCATTTCCAGCAGAGACCGGTAAGTCAGTTGAACCATCCGAAAAAATACGGATTTATCATATCCAATCCGCCATATGGTGAGCGGCTGGAAGAAAAGGCAGCATTGCCGGAATTATACCGGACAATTGGTGAGGCATACAGAAGACTGGATTCATGGTCTATGTACCTGATTACCAGCTATGAGAATGCACCAAAGGATATCGGAAGAAAACCGGATAAGAACCGCAAGATTTATAATGGAATGTTAAAGACATATTTCTATCAGTTCATGGGACCGAAGCCACCAAAACGGAAAGGGACAAAAGAGTGAGGGAAAAAGTACGTTATTCTAAGAGATATGTAGTATTTACGTTACTTTTAGTTCTTGCATTGATACTGAAATTTGCCAATTTTAAGGGTGTAACCGAAGAAATCGGACAGTTCCGTGGCGCAGATTTGCAGAGCAGCGACTGGAACCCTCTGATTGCAAAAAGCATCAATGAGAAGAATCTTACGGTAGCGATTGATAATAAAGTATATACCAACAAGGACAATGGAATCTATATGGATGAAAATCTGAATCTGATGGTACCATTGGACTTAATCCGGGACAGTTATAACTGCAGCGTGCATCTTTATGATGACACGGCTCTTTTGATAGAAAAATATTCAGACAGCTTGTGGATGAGCTTAGATGACCAGGAAGTACAGATAAATGATGAGAAGGAGAAATTTTCTTCTACATTGACACGGATTGATGACCGTTATTATGTGCCGGCAGAGGTCATTGCCTCGAAGCTTGGTTATTCTTATGCATGGGATGTTAATAAAAATGAAGCAGTGGTGGTGAATACTTCTTCTGAGACAAGCATTCTGCCATCTCATTATGACTTGCGGGAGAAAGGAAGAGCACCGCAGGTGAAGAACCAGGGAAATAAGGGAACCTGCTGGGCTGCATCTTCTCTGGCAGCACTGGAATCCATGCTGCTTCCGGAAGAAAATGATATATTTTCCACCGATAACATGAGTCTTGGAAACAGTTTTGGCTTAGGACAGAATGATGGTGGGGAGTATACTATGAGTCTGGCATATCTGACTGCATGGCAGGGTCCTGTATTGGAAAAGGACGACCCATATGACGGTGAGCTGACAAAGAATTTAGCTCCGGTCAAACATGTGCAGGAAGCACAGATTATTGAAAGCAAGGATTTGGAGAAGATTAAAGAGGCAGTTTTTAAATATGGTGCAGTCGAGACTTCTATTTACAGTACATTGCAGAATGTCAACAGCCGTTCCGAATATTTTAATCAGGAGACCAATTCTTATTGCTATGTTGGTTCAGAAAAGCCGAATCATGATGTGGCGATTATTGGCTGGGATGACAGTTATGCAAAAGAGAATTTCCCGGGAGATTTAGAGGGAGACGGTGCATTTATCTGCCAGAACAGCTGGGGAAAAGATTTTGGAGACAATGGGGTATTCTATGTCTCTTATTATGATACCAATGTAGGAATTCACAATCTGGTTTATACCGGAGTAGAAGATACCGATAATTATGATACGATTTATCAGTCCGATTTATGTGGCTGGGTCGGTCAACTGGGATACAACCGTGATACCATTTACGGAGCAAATGTATATATAGCGGAAAACAATGAGAATTTAGAGGCAGCAGGCTTCTATGCAACCGGAAAAAATACGGAATATGAAGTATATGTAGTAAAGGACTATGATGGAAGGGAAAGTCTGTCCAAACGGCAGAAAGCAGCTTCCGGAAAGTTTGATAATGCAGGTTTCTATACCGTTACTTTTGATAAGAAAGTTGCAGTGAACAAGGGAGAAAAATTTGCCATTGTACTGATGATAAAGACTCCGGATTCCGTGCATCCAATGGCAATTGAATATAAGGCAGATGAATCAACCAGAAACGTAGATCTTTTCGATGGAGAGGGATATATCAGTACCAACGGCAAGAACTGGGAAAATGTAGAAGAAACCCAGTCTGCAAATCTTTGTATAAAAGCATATGCAAAAGAAAGGTAAGTCAGAGCGGGATGGAAGAGAAAGTTATTAAAGCAGCTACCGTGATTATTACTGCCATAAGCATTATTGTGGCAGGAACGCTGCTGTTTTTTCCACAACTTCATATCCGGGCAGAGGAAAACAGGGAACTTCGGGCACAGGAAGCCATCGAGCGCAAGGAAAATATGGATGCGCTGGAAATGCTGCAGTATAATACGGCAAATGTAGACAGCCAGGAGGGCATCAGCTTTGACCAGCAGCTTCGTATTGCGTTACCGGAAAATGTGACACCGGAAGATGTCAGCGTAGAAAATGACTATTTGACCCAGACTATTACCATTAAAATTCCGGGAGCAGATGAGAATTATCTTTATAACTATCCAATGATAGGAAAGAGCTATCATATAGATAATCTGACTTATGAAAGTGAGTCGGAATATGGTGTCATTGAGATTACATTAGACAGTGTGGTGGAATTACAAAAGACATCTGACGAGCATTATATTTATATGGATTTTTTGACACCACATGAAGTCTATGATAAAGTTGTGGTAATAGATGCAGGACATGGTGGAAATGCACCGGGAGCTACAAAGCAGGGCATTAATGAGAAAGATATTGACCTTGCTATAGTGCTTAAAGTAAAGGAATTATTTGATCAGGCAGGAGATAAAAGCGTTGGTGTTTATTATACGAGAACGGATGACAGCAATCCAAGTCTTGAACAGCGTGTAGATATGGCAAATAAAGCCGGGGCAGACCTCTTTATCAGCGTACATAATAATTCTACCAAGAGTGGAAGAATGTCCAGTATCAACGGAACCGCAGTCATGTATGATGAAGAGAAGGCATCTGAAGAAAAGGGAAGTATGCAGTTAGCCCAGATTTGCTTAGAAGAAATGACAGCGGCGTTAGGAAGTACCAGTAAGGGAATTGTAAAAGGACACGAGATTTATATTATACGAACAGCAGAGATGCCGGTAGCATTGATAGAAGTAGGCTTTATGACCAATCAGGATGAACTGAACCGGTTGAATGATGAAGCATATCAGAAAGAGGCAGCGCAGGCAATTTATAATGCGATTTACCGGGCATTCCAGGAGGGATATTAAGATGAATAAAATAATATTTGCAACAGGAAACAAGGACAAGATGAAAGAAATCCGCATGATTTTATCGGATCTTGATGTAGAGATTCTTTCTATGAAAGAAGCCGGAATCAGCGTGGATATTGAAGAAAATGGAACTACTTTTGAAGAAAATGCACTGATTAAGGCAAAAGCTGTGGCAGCATATACAGATGCTATTGTTTTAGCTGATGATTCTGGTCTGGAAATTGATTATCTGAATAAGGAACCGGGTGTATATTCTGCCCGTTATATGGGAGAAGATACCTCTTATACCATAAAGAACCAGAATCTTTTGGACCGTCTGAATGGAGTACCAAAGGAACAGCGGACCGCACGCTTTGTATGTGCAATTGCGGCTGTATTACCGGATAAAGAAACACTGGTAACCCGTGAGACAATTGAGGGATATATTGGATTTGAGCCTCAGGGTGAAAATGGATTTGGCTATGATCCAATCTTTTATGTGGATGAATATAACTGCTCAACAGCAAGCTTGCCACCGGATAAGAAGAATGAAATGAGCCATCGTGGAAAAGCATTACGCGCAATGAAAGAAGCACTCATGGGAAAAGGTTTATCATAAAGGAAGATAAAAGATGAGAGTATTGATAGTAAGTGATACCCATAAGAAACATGCAAATCTGATAACGATTATGGAAAAAGAAAGACCTTTTGATCGTATGATTCATCTGGGAGATGCAGAAGGTTATGAGGACTATATTGCGGAACTGGCAGGATGTCCACTGGACATTGTGGCAGGAAATAATGACTTTTTCTCTGAACTTCCGAAAGAAAAGGAAATTGAAATCGGAGGATTAAAGGCATTGATTACCCATGGACACTACTATTATGTTTCTGCCGGTCTGGAGGATATCAAGAAAGAGGCAAGGGGAAGAGGCATGGATATTGTAATGTTCGGACACACCCACAGACCGCTTATAGAAAAGGATCATGGTGTAGTGGCATTGAATCCGGGCAGCACATCATATCCTCGTCAGGATGGACATCTGCCGTCTTATATCGTGATGGAAATCGACGCAAATGGTACTCCGGACTATCAGCTCAAATATCTTTCTGAAGAAGAAAAACCCAAAAAACCTTTATAAATTGGGGCAAGATTCGGAGTTGTAAAAATTTTTTGAAAAAATTTAAAATTTGTATTGACAAAAATAATAACCTATGGTATTATAATAACTGTCGTTAGGAAATACACAAAAATGCAGGTGTAGTTCAATGGTAGAATTCCAGCCTTCCAAGCTGGCTATGCGGGTTCGATTCCCGCTACCTGCTCCATAGTAGAGAAAAGTTAGAGTTTTGTAACTCTAACTTTTTTGTTTTAAATAATTTATTTATATGTACTTAAAAGCATTTTCAGGTATATTAAAATCAAAGAAGGTACCAGAAATTTTCTGATACCTTCTTTGATTTGTTAATAACAAGGACTATGCTCAGAGCATCTGTAGCACCCTAAAGTGCATCCCACACTCTCTTTTTGCAGAGTTTCCAAACTGCATCTTGCGTTGGAATCCTTTGATTCTTGACAGCTTCTGCAATGACATTTTTCCTTGCAGTAGCACAGTTTACCTTCCTCTTGAACCTGCTTTTTACACTGTTCTACAGCATACTCAGTATTACGTGAAGGAAGGGAATAGTGCTTAAGTTCTGCTTGGATTTCTTTACTTGTTTTTTTCGTTTTATTCCGTTTCTTCATTTTCGGGAACTTGTTTTTGCTAGGTCTTGCAGAATCACATCTTACGGACATTGTTAATCCTCCTAAAAAATTATTTTTCGGATATTTAATAAATTTGCAAAACTAAGAGTTTTGGCAAAATCAATGTAATTATTATACTATGGTTTTATGCAGAATGCAATATTTGAAAGTTATAAAAAATAATTGATAGAGGAGAATTGCTACGAATGTGATATAATATAAATATATTATTAATTTATAAATGAGGTGTGAAGAATGGTATATATAAATATAAAAGAATTACTAAAAGAAAAAGGCAAAACGAAATATTGGTTAATAAAGAATATGGAAGGTAGTTATCAAAGCATAAGTCATATGATGAATAATGAAACCACTGGAATAAAATTTGAAACAATAGAGAAATTATGTAAGTTATTAGAATGCACGCCAAATGAATTATTTAAGTTTAAATAGAGAATTTATTTTGTAAATAAAAACATTTAAAAATTATGAATAAGAAAAATATTACTTAGTGTAATATTATTATACGCCACGAGGCTCCACTATCATATATTGTTAGTGAAGCCTCGTGATGTTGATTGCTTAATTAAGCTACTGCAATCATGTCATTTTTTTGGTAGAGGAAAACCTCCACATAGCGTTCTCTGTTGAGAACAGCAACAAGGAACTTGTCATCCTGTAACAGAATGTAAGGCAATTTTGCTTCCTTGATGACAAAGGTTCCATTTTCCTGGATTGAAAAAGAAATGTCAGGAATTGCACGGATAGAACTGATATCATGCAACATAATCTGTCTAAAGGTATCATGGTACATTATGTCAGAGACCAAACTACTAATGGTCTTTGCCAATTCAATTCCAAGATCCGGCGTGGTTGTCAAAATTTTGCTGAAATGCGAATTTCCCTTTTCCACTTCAGCGTTGAAGTAGAAAATAGAGTTGGTACGCCTGCCTAAAATTCGAAGGGCTGTCCGGGCAGATGCAGTTATCTGCTCAGAATAACGGTTTTGGAACTCGTTAAGTTCTTCCTGAGCCCTATAAGTTGCGTTTGTGAATCTTAACATTTTGTTTTACCTCCAAAAAATTTTGTGATTGCAAATTCATAAAAAAATGCATAATTACAGTATATCACACTTTACATAAAATGTAAATAGACGACTAAAAAAATAATATAAAAAAATAAT
>ERZ772865.3275-NODE-3275-length-12549-cov-122.892188_pt1 | contig 12549 bp, 10 predicted proteins | sample MGYA00512133_ERZ772865 | MGnify/ENA primary metagenome ERZ772865 (study PRJEB29015, sample SAMEA2737722) | human gut metagenome | biome: human gut; feature: human-associated habitat; material: faeces | place: China | collected 2012 ...
GACATTCAGAACCACAATCTGACGCTCTAACCAACTGAACTACGTCCACCATATTCTTGTTAAGCGGGTGCAAAGGTACGAAAAAAAAATGGTTCTACCAAATTTTTTCGTACCTTTTTTCTTATTTTTTATTTTGCAGGGCTTGTTGGAACAACTGGAGCTGCCTTCTGGGCATCTGCACCAGCTGCAGGAATAGCCTTCTGCGCACCTGCTGCTGCATCCTTGCTAGCACCTGGCATAGCAGGAAGAGCGGTCTGCTCCTGAGTGGCTCCCTCCAAAACACTGCTTTCGCCAGCTGCCTGAGGGGCTACATAAGCACATGCCACGCTGATGACAACCAAGGCTGCAGCGAGGCCCCATGTTAATTTCTCAACAATGTCAGTGGTCTTGCGAACACCCATGATTGAGTTGGTTGAAGAGAAGTTACTTGCAAGTCCACCTCCCTTTGATTCCTGGATGAGCACGATGAAAATCATCAGGATAGCTACCAGGACGATTAATACTACTAATAATGTGTAAGCCATTTTTTAAAACTAGTTTTATTTATTTATTATTCTTCTTTATTTCTTCTTGCTGTTCAGCATCAGTTTCTCAAGGAATCTGAGCTGGTCAACATAATATCCGTTCTTGTTAGGATGCTGCTGATGCAGGCGGCTGATGATTTCGTAAGCCCTCTGATACTTGCCCTGCTTGATGTAGATGCGGGCGAGGGTTTCGGTGAATACACCGCTGTTTTCCTCTTCGCCATCCTTGCCGGAATCGGTCTGAAGTTCGGGAGTAAATTCTGGTTTGTAATCTTCGTCCTGCTGGATTTTAGGCAGTTTGAAACCGCCATCCTCCATAAAGTCGTCGATGAGACTCATGGTGCGCGAAGTATCTTCTGGCTCCTGCTGGTCTTCGGTCTCCATGAGATAAGCCACATAGTCTACAGCCGCGTCAGCAGGTGTAGGCTTACGTTTCTCCTTCTTCTCTTCTTCGTCTTCTTCCATAGGAATGGATCCCAGGAAGTGATCGATGAGGTCGCTAGTACGGTCTCCGTGTTTTTCTGCTCCTATTCCTCTTACGCCTTGCTGCTTGTCGGATTCAGCCTCTTCAGGGGCGTTTTTTATCTGATAGTGGGCTGCTTCTACCATCTCGAAGATAATCTTACGGTCGGTGATGTAGATGGCTGCACGGCGCAGTTCTTCGTCGAAACTCGGGTCGTGGAGCAGGTACAGATTCTTCAACATCAGCAGGCGTGCCGTCTGATAATACGGATATAAGGCCAAGAGGGCGCGCAAGTCGTAGAGCGTCTCTCGGTTCATTTCCTCCGGGTGTTGTATCAATCTGTTTAATTCCACGATATTTTTACTTTATTTTGAACTTTAAACATTGAGTTTTGAACTTTATGATTAGTAAAGCCGTTAAATTCTTCACTCTTCGTTCTTCACTTACTTTACCAGTTAGCTACCGTAGCGTTGAATATCTGGTCTACCAGGTCTTTGATAATCTGGGTTACCAGTTCTTCCTGCACCGAGGCAAGGCTCTGAGTGGTGTCGTAGGTCTTGGCAGATGTAAACTGCTTTTCGAAGTCCTCGGTATGGTTCTTGGTGTTGGTGAAACGTACGTTTACGGTGATACTGAGCTCGGTCTGTGCTGAGTATCCCTCAGAACTAACCGACTTGTTGCGCTGAGAATATTGGGTGATTTCGCCCTCTATCTTCAGGTCTCCGTTGCGTGACACCTGTATGAGCTGGGTGTTGCTGGCAAACTTATCCTTGAGTTCATTGTTGAACATTGGACCCATCGGACCCCACACATACGAACTTCTGATAGGGAAGTCGGCTATCTGTATGGTCTTGGTTTTGGTGTAGTCGATGCTGGCACCGTTGAACTTGTAGCTCACGGAGCATGCTGCCATGACCGCCACCATCAGTGTGACTCCTATTATATATAGGTACGCGCGTATATGCTTCATAACTTATATTTGTTAATCTTTCTGTACAGAGTTCTGTCGGAGATTCCCAGTTCTTCTGCCGCTTTCTTGCGGTTTCCGTTGTTTCTCTCCAGTGCCTTTTCTATCATCTGCTTGCTAAGATCGCTGAGGTTCAGATTCTCGTTTTCTTCCTTGATCTCCTCAATCTCAGCATCCTCGGCTTCGGGTTTGTAAGTGCCCCTCATGCCTCCTGTAGCTATTTCCTGACGGATGTGTTGTAGCTCGTCGAGATCGGTAATCGGAGGTACGGAAGATACCGGAGAAACCGATGAAACCGGAGATACGGATGATACTGGAGCTACCTGGGTATTCGGCTGAACCGAAGAAACATATCCGCCTGTACCGCCCAACTGGCGTGCTTCATCGAGTTGCTTGCGCAGGCTGTTCATCTCTCGTCTCAGGTCGCTCACGTTGCCCCTCAGTTCGTAGAGAATTTTGTATAGCAGTTCGCGCTCGCTGGCGTAGCTATGGTCGTCCTTGCCATCCTTCTGTATGGTGGCGAGCTGTGTAGTCTCCTCATCTCTCGGAATAAACTGGGTGAGAGTCTGTGCATCGATTTCTCTTTCTCGGCTTAGCACTGACATCTGTTCGGTAATGTTCTTGAGCTGTCTCACATTTCCCGGCCACTTGTATTTCAGCATGATCTGCTTGGCCTCATCTGAGAGTGAAATCTTAGGCAGACGGTATTTTTCGGCCATCTGCATGGCGAAGAGGCGGAAGAGCAGGAGAATGTCGTCGCCACGCTCTCTCAATGCAGGCATCTGTATCGGGATGGTGTTGAGGCGGTAGTAGAGGTCCTCGCGAAAGCGGCCTTCGCTCACAGCCTTGCGCATGTTTACGTTGGTGGCTGCCACGATGCGGACATCCGTTTTCCTTATCTCAGTTCCACCCACGCGGATGTATTCTCCCGTTTCGAGCACGCGCAGCAGTCTTGCCTGCGTCTGTATCGGGAGTTCGCCCACCTCGTCGAGGAAGATGGTACCCTTGTTGGCAATACCGAAGTATCCTTCGCTTTCGCCTATGGCTCCAGTGAAGGAACCCTTCTCATGTCCGAAGAGTTCGCTGTCAATGGTTCCCTCCGGAATGCTTCCACAGTTGATGGCGAAATATTTCTCTCTGCGGCGTGGCGAATTGTCGTGAATCACCCTTGGAATGATTTCCTTACCCACACCGCTCTCGCCGATGATGAGCACGGAGAGATCGGTCGGCGCTACCTGTAGGGCTACGTCGAGCGCATGGTTCAATCCGTCGCTGTTACCGACGATATTGTAGCGTTGTTTTATCTTTTGTAGTTCGGAAGTATCCATTTAGCTGCCAAAATTACTCATTTTTTCTGAATTATCTGCATTTTTTTTTAATTTTAACGTTCGGGAGGTCTGATTACAGGGCAGATTTGCCTTTTTTGCGTCATCTGCCCTCCCGAATCTTTCTTTATTCCGCTTTTTCTCGGGAATAGGGAATCTTTCTCTTATCCCTTTTTCTTAGGGATGGAGAATCTTACCTTCTCACTCTCGTCACGCTTCTCGTGGTAGAGTTTAGGCAGTGGATTCTCGTAGGCCTCATCATAGTCTTCGCGGTTGCAGAAGGCATCCAGCGCCAAGTAGATGGCGTGGCGGAAGGAGTTTGCATCGGCTTCGTTGCAGCCCGTGATGCTGTAGCTAGGAGTGGTGTTGGCAGCGGTGTGCACGAGTGGCAGGCCGGCAGTAAAGAGTACGCCATCCTCGGTGTAGAGAGAATGGAACGGGGTAGTAGCCTGATCATGATACATGGCCATGATGCCGTCGAACTCTACGAAATGGCCGTTGCCGAAGAACTCGTCAGCAGGGTAAGGACCAAAAGCTTGTATTTTCTGCTCGGCAAGCTGGTCAATGGCTGGGATGATGATGATGGCTTCCTCTGGTCCGCAGCTCTCCTCACCGTTGTTGCTAGGATTCAGGGCGAGCACGGCGATGCGCGGGTTGGTAATCATGAAGTCTCGCTTCAGTGATGTGTGCATCTGCTTCACCTTCTCGATGATGAGCTCCTGGGTGATAGCTGCCGGCACGTCCTTGAGCGGAGTCTTTCCAGTTACGGATGCGATGCGAAGGTCGCCGCCGCAGAGGATGGAAAGGCCCTTGGCACCTTCGCCCAGGCAAGTTTCAATGTATTCCTTGTGGCCCTTGAACTGGAAGCCCTCAAATTGTGCGTTCTGGTTGTTTACCGGTGCGGTAACGAGCACGTCGAAGAGCTCGTCGCGGTAGTCGGTCATGGCTCGGTCAAGTGCCTTGATGGCTGCCGTACCCGATTCCTGAGTAGGCATGCCCATGTCAACCTTTACCTCCTCGTCTACAGCTGGCAGGAGGTTGATTCTTCCGTCTTCAGCATCTTCTGCTTTCTGGATGATGGAGAACTGGGCAGGCAGATTCATCGCCTTGCGGTAATAAGCTGCCACTTTAGGCGAACCGTAGATGATAGGGGTACAATACTCCAACATCTCTGGCTCACTGAATGCCTTAAAAATGAGTTCGTATCCGATACCGTTGGTATCTCCGTGAGTGATGGCCACTCTAATCTTTTTGCTGTCCATTTATCGTTTTATTTTATAGTAGAAATCGCAGCTTCTAGCTGCTTGATTAATATTTTCTTTTTCATTTCGGGCGCATAGACGAAGCCGATGATGATGATTTCATCCCCCGTTTTTCTCAGGCGGATGCGCCTCATCACGTAGGGACCTCCCATGGCGTCGCCCTTCATCTCCCAGAGTCCTTTTTCTGAAAGGACCGGGATTATCATGTACATGCTGTCGGTTTCGCCGGGCATGTTTGTGCGGAGCATGCTGTCAATCTGCTGCTTCTCTTGAGCAGGAAAAGCATCAGAATTAGCTTTCCCTCTTCGTTCTTCCCTCTTCACTTTCATGAGGATGAGGTTCTTCATGCCCGAGCTGGCGTTGTTTGAGATCCAAATGAAGTTCTTCGCCTTTTTGCTTGCCTGCATTTCGGCAGGGATGTTCATGCTGATGCCGAAGTTCTTCTTTACCAGTTGTTGCATCTCGCGGTTCTGCTTGCTCGGGTTGGTGGAGATGATGGATGCGAGGTGCTCCAGTTCAGTCTCATCTACGAGCTGGCGCAGTTTCTCGGGGTTGAGTTTCTCTCTGAGTTGCTGCAGCGAGCGGGCAGAGATGCGGATGACGGTCTGCGGTGAAGCATTCTCGTTGCGGCTCAGCCTGACTGAGAATTCCGCTGCCGGGATGTTCACTACGATGCGAGTTCTTACGAGCAGGTAGCTGTCGTGGATCTTGCCCTTCTTAACCTGGATGAGCCGGCAGAGCGGTTCGGGTTGGGGCAGGGCTGGCACCTCTTCCGTCAGTATCTTCGTAACGATGCTGTCGGTATCTCCCTTGAGTACCACCTCGTAAGGCTGTCCTGTGCTCTTGGGCAGTTTTCTGTTTCTTCCTCCTCCCGGGCTGCAACTTGCCAGAAAAAGGAACAAAAGACAGCCGGCAAGTAGGATCTTTAAAGATTCTCTAACCATTTTTCCCCCACCTTTCCTTACTTATTCATCTTCTCTTCATCCTCGTGCTCACGGATTTCTCCGATTTTCTTCGAGGTGCTGAGCAGACCGCAGGCGGCGTAGATGTCCTGGCCGCGGCTGGCACGGATGGTGGTGAAGACACCATGCTGGGTGAGGTAATCACGGAACTGCTCCATCTTCTCATCATCCACACCTTGCAGAGGAATGTCTGGAATTTGGTGGAAACGAATCAGGTTGAAGCGGCAGTCAAGTCCCTTCACCAGCTTGATGATGGCCTTGGCATGCTGCATACTGTCGTTTACGCCCTTAAAGACGATGTATTCGAAACTCAGGCGGCGTTGATGAGAGAAATCATAGTTCCTCAGCAGTTCTACTACCTGCTCAATGCCCATGCCCCTTTCGGCAGGCATCAGTTCAGCGCGCTCAGAAGGGATAGGGTCGTGCATGCTGATGGCCACATGGCAGTCGCTCTCTTCCAGGAACCGCTTCAGCTTGTTCTTCACGCCCACCGAACTTACCGTGATGCGCTTCGGGCTCCATGCCCAGCCGTAGTCGGCGGTGAGAATCTCTGTGGCGCGCAGCACATTGTCGAGATTATCCATCGGCTCGCCCTGACCCATGAACACAATGTTGGTAAGCTTGTCTACCTCAGGCAGCGAGTAAACCTGGTTCAGAATGTCGCCTGCAGGCAAGCTGCCCTCAAACCCCTGCTTGCCGGTCTGGCAGAACAGGCAGTTCATCTTGCATCCCACCTGCGAAGAAACGCACAGCGTGGCGCGGTCTTTGTCGGGGATGTAAACCGTCTCGACAAATTTGCCGCTTCGGGTAGGGAAGAGGTACTTGATGGTACCATCCACCGAATGTTGTGCATCGGAATATCCGAAGCATCCTATTTCGTATTCGGCAGCGAGTTTGGCACGGTTCGCCTTCGAGATGTTGGTCATCTCATCAATGCTCTTCACATGCTGCTCATAGAGCCACTTCGCCATCTGCCCACCGGTGAAGGCGGGCATGCCTAAGTCCTTTGCCACCTGCTTCAATTCGGCAAGTGTAAGGCCCAAAAGATATTTTTTTTCATTATTCATACTGCAAAGATAGTGTTTTTTGCCGAAAAATTAGTATCTTTGCCACATATTTTAATATAATAAGATAAAATAAAGATAAAAAACACAGATTTAGCCCCCCGAAAAGGGCTGAAGTGAACAAAAATAACGTAAGAAAATGAGAGAAAAAATAGACCTTTTCTTGCCTTGCGAATACATCGACGATGCGCAGAATGCCTTGTCGGTGCTTCATGAGTACAAGACTGTACAGCATATCCACTTCCTGGTGAGTGCTGATTTTGCCGCTCATCATCAGGTGCCCGAAGGATGTACGTTTGTCATCACCGACCGCCTGGAAAGCAGTAACACCATTGTCAGCATCGCTGAAAATACAGATGCCGACTACGTGATGATCTGTACCCGCCACACCACCATAGGATGGGGAAACAACACGCTGGAGCGATTCCTCAGAGTGGCAGATGATACGGATGCCGTCATGGTTTACGCCGACCACTACAAGATGGTGGAAGGCAAAATGGAGAAACATCCGGTAATTGACTACCAGTCAGGTTCTTTGCGAGATGACTTCGACTTTGGAAGCCTCTGGTGCATCAAGGCACAGGCGCTGGCCGACTACATCGCCCAACCCGACCGCGAAGAGTATCAGTTTGCCGCCCTCTACGACCTCCGTCTCTATCTGAGCCGCGTGGGCGAAATCTTCCATCTCAACGAATTCCTCTATTCAGAAGCCGAACTCGACACCCGTAAGAGCGGCGAGAAGCAGTTTGACTATGTAAACCCGCGCAACCGCGAGGTGCAGATTGAGATGGAAAAGGCATGCACCCAGCATTTGGGCAAGGTGGGCGCCCTGATAGACACCACCTTCTACCGCCAGCCCGACTTCGGTGAGCAGGATTTTGAATACGAGGCATCTGTCATCATCCCCGTCTTCAACCGTGAAAAGACGGTGGCTGATGCCGTGAAGAGTGCGCTGGGACAGAAGGCAAGCTTCAAGTTTAACATCATTGTGGTAAACAACCATTCTACCGACCGCACCGGCGAAATACTGGATGAACTTAAAGTCGACAACCTGATACAGATTGTGCCGGAGAGAACCGACCTGGGAATAGGCGGATGCTGGAACGAAGCCATCAACAGCAGTTTCTGCGGAAAGTTTGCTGTACAGCTTGACAGCGATGACCTCTATTCTTCCCCAAAGACACTTCAGAAGATAGTAGATGCCTTCTACAAGCAGAAGGCAGCCATGATTATCGGCTCGTACCGCATGTGCGACTTTGACCTCAACACCCTGCCACCGGGACTGATAGACCACAAGGAGTGGACCGATGAAAACGGATGCAACAATGCGCTGCGTATCAACGGATTGGGTGCTCCGCGCGCCTTCTTCACTCCGCTGGTCAGACAGATCCAGTTTCCTAACACCTCGTATGGTGAGGATTATGCGCTCGGCTTGGCATTCTCACGCCGTTACCGCATCGGCAGAATCTACGACGAACTCTACCTCTGCCGCCGCTGGGGAGGTAACAGCGATGCAGCCCTCAGCGTAGAGAAGGTGAACGCCAACAACCTGTATAAGGACCGCCTGCGCACCATGGAACTGAAGGCACGCCAGCACCTGCTGCAGGGCAAGGCCGACATTATGGAAGACAGCAGCATCTCGCGTTTCTTCAACCGGCAGCTGGAGGTTTGGACCGATGCGCGCCACCGCTTCCGCGACCTCAAGCATGTAGAAACCCGCCAGTTCTCCGACCAGCTGAAACTGCAGTGGAACCCAGCCCGCATCGTAAGTACGGGCGCCAAGATAGATAAGAAAACCCTGGGCGAGCGCCCTTGTTTCCTTTGCGACAAAAACCGTCCTAAGGAACAGATGTCGAAGCAGATAGACGAAAAATTCCATCTTCTGGTGAATCCGTTCCCGATTCTGCCAGTCCACTTAACCATTCCGGCACGCAAGCATCAGCCTCAGCTCATCTACAAGAACTACGGCGAGATGCACCGCTTCATCAGTCTGCACAGCGACCTGATGGTGTTCTACAACGGTCCGAAGTGTGGTGCATCGGCTCCAGACCATCTTCATTTCCAGGCAGGAACCAACGGCATCCTTCCTCTTCAGACCAACTGGCAGCGTCTCTCCCGCAACCTGACCGACATCATCTCTCTCAATGATGAGGAGAAGATCTCAGTGGTTCGCGACTTCATCGTTCCCGCCTTCGTCATCATTTCGAAGAGTGCTGAGAGCGATGAGACCCTCTTCCGCCGTCTCTACAAGGCAATGCCTCAGCGTGGCGATGAAACCGAACCGATGATGAACATCATCTCCTGGCGCAAGGGCGAGGAATTTATCAGCGTGGTCATTCCGAGAGAAAAGCACCGTCCGGAAGCCTATTTTGCCGAAGGCGACGCCCAGTTTGTGGTTTCGCCGGGAGCACTGGATATGAGCGGACTCATCATCACCCCTCGTGAGGAAGATTTCCGAAAGCTGACCGAGGAGAAAGCCCTCTCGCTGCTGCAGGAATGTGGCGTTTCGGAAGAAAAGATGAACGCCATCATCGCCAAACTGAAGGCATCTAAGGATGCCGAGGATGCAGCCGAAGCCTCTTCCACCTTATATAATAAAGGTAAGCAGCCCGACGTAACGGTGGGCATCGTGAGTGCGCAGAAGATTCATTTCTCGCTCAACAAACCTTATCTTGCCAAGGGCGAAAAGGTGCTGGGCGAACAGGTGGTAGAATTCTCTGAGGGCGGTGTGCTTTGGAACGGCAACCAGTACAGCCAGCTCACCTTCCATCCGCAGAGTGCCGACGCCTCGTTTTCGCTGAGCGACGTAACCATCGGCGTCAACTTCCACTGGGAACGCAAGGAAACTCAAACCTTCCTGGGAACGCTCCGCTTTGTGGTAGAATCGGATAAGATTGTGGCAATCAATGAGTTGCCTGTAGAGAAATATCTGGAGAGCGTCATCAGCAGTGAGATGAGTGCCACTTCGAGTCTCGAACTCCTGAAGGCGCACGCCGTCATCTCCCGTTCATGGCTTCTGGCACAGATGAAGAAGCGCCGAGAGGTGGCTGAGAGCGGCAACAACTTCTTCTCCTTCACCAAGAAGGAAGATACGCTCATCCGCTGGTACGACCGCGAAGACCACACCCTCTTTGATGTATGTGCCGACGACCACTGCCAGCGCTACCAGGGTATCACCAAGGAAACATCGCCCCATGTAGCTGAAGCCATCCGCCAGACCAAGGGACAGATTCTGATGGACGGCGACGAAATCTGCGATGCAAGATTCTCGAAATGCTGCGGCGGAATAACCGAGGAATTCCAGTATTGCTGGGAGGACATGCCGAAGACTTATCTCACGGCGGTTCGCGATATCGCCCTGGGCGTGGAACATACACTGCCTAATCTGACCAATGAGGAGGAGGCAGAGAAATGGATCCGCTTCAATCCGCCAGCTTTCTGCAACACGCAGGACAAGAAAATCCTGTCAGAAGTGCTCAACGACTATGATCAGGAAACCGTCAATTTCTACCGCTGGAAGGAAACGCTCAGCCAGGAGAAGTTGCAGCAGCTCATCGCCGACAAACTGAAGATGGACCTGGGTGCCATCCTTGACATGAAGGCCGTGGAGCGCGGAAAGAGTGGAAGAATCAGCAAACTCCAGATCATCGGAACCGAGAAGACCTTTACCATCGGTAAGGAACTCGAAATCCGCCGTACGCTGAGCGGCAGTCATCTGCTGAGTTCAGCCTTCGTGGTGGATAAGTATGATAAGGATGAACAGGGAGTGCCTCAGCGTTTTGAACTCATCGGAGCCGGTTGGGGGCACGGAGTAGGCCTCTGCCAGATTGGTGCTGCCGTGATGGGCGAGCAGGGTTATCATTATGATGCCATCCTGTTGCACTACTATCAGGGTGCTGAAATCAAGAAACTTTATAAATAGTGATGTAAAATGGTAACAAAGAAAAACAGTCGGAGTCCATGGGCATGGATTCCGACCCTCTATTTTGCCGAAGGACTCCCCAACGTCATCGTAACCGCCCTCTCTGTGGTGATGTACATGCAGTTGGGGCTGACCGATGCTGAGGTGGGTCTCTATACCGGATGGCTCGCCCTTCCCTGGGTCATCAAGCCCTTGTGGAGTCCGTTCATAGATTTGCTGAAGACTAAGCGCTGGTGGGTGCTCACCATGCAGGCACTCATCGGAGCTGCCCTTGCCGGCATCGCCTTCTCGCTGCCTACAGCCTTCTGGTTCCAGGCAACGATGTGCTTCTTCTTCCTCATCGCTTTCTGTAGTGCCACTCACGACATTTCGGCAGATGGTTTCTACATGATTGAGCTGGATGAACATACGCAGACTAAGTTTGTAGGCTTGCGAAATACCTTCTACCGCCTCGCCATCATCTTTGTGAATGGGTTTCTGGTGATGCTGGCAGGTGTGCTTCAGGTTCTCTTCCGCAACCAGATTCGCTTCTCATGGGCGCTTATCTTTTACGGACTGGCAGGTATCTTCATCGGTTTGTGGCTCTACCACAGCCGCTTCATGCCTCGCCCGAAGGATGATGTGCAGACCGACAGAACGGTGGGTGAAGTGGCTCATGAACTGAAGAACATGTTCCGCACCTTCTTCGTGAAGTTCGGATTGGGTGAAACCGTCTGTGTGATGCTCTTTCTCTTGCTCTACCGATTCCCTGAAGCGCTTCTGAACACCATGACCAAGACCTTCATCCTCCGTCCTAATTCGCAGGGTGGACTGGGACTGTCACCTCAGGAATATGGCTTTGCCAACGGTACTGTGGGATTGATAGGTTTGCTGCTGGGTGGAATTCTTGGTGGTATTCTGGTGAGCAGGGATGGAATGAAGAAATGGCTCTGGCCTCTGGTTTGCGCCATCACCTTGCCTGATGTGGTTTACATCTATCTGAGTTACTCGCTCAACAGCAACCTCATCGTGGTTTCCAGCTGTCTTTTTGTCGAGCAGTTGGGTTATGGTTTGGGCTTCACGGTTCTTACCCTCTATATGCTGTTCTACAGTCAGGGAAAGTTCAAGACCTCCCATTATTCCATCTGTACGGGCATCTCCTATCTCGGATTGATGCTGCCGGGCATGGTTTCTGGATATCTGAAGGATATGGTAGGTTACCGCATGTTCTTCATCATCGTGATGGCATGTTGCGCCATCACCTTCCTGGTTACTGCTTTCCTGAAGATTGATCCTAATTTCGGAAAGAAAGAGGAGAAGGAAGAGGATGAAGCGGAATTGGACGCAATAGAATAAATGATGATGTTAACGTAAAAACGAGGATGTGCGAACATCCTCGTTTTTATCTTTATTCCCCGATAATCGTTGCGATGAGGTGTCGGCTTCCGCCTCCCTCTCTGAATTCGCAGAGGTAAATTCCCTGCCATGTACCAAGGTTCAGTCTGCCATTGGTAATAGGAATGGTGAGCGATACACCCACCATGCTCGATTTGGCATGAGCCGACATATCCGTCGGTCCTTCATCCTGGTGCAGGTATCTTGGGTCGCCATCCGGAACCAGTCTTTCGAAGATACCCTTCAAGTCATGTCTCACATCTGGGTCGAAGTTCTCGTTCAGCGACAATCCGCAACTGGTATGTCTTACGAAGAGATTTAGAATTCCTGTCTTAGGCAGCGCTGGCAGGTTCCTCATCACCTCGTTGGTTACGAGGTGAAAGCCGCGAGGAAGTGGACGTAATGAAAATTCTACTTGCTGTATCATATCATTCTTTGTTTTTATATTTCAATTGTTTTTATCTTTCTGATTGTCAATTTACAAAGGTAATTATAATTTTATTATTATAATACTATTATAATACAAATATAAGGGGGATAAAACGAAATGTGTAAATTAGCACTGACCCCTAAATCAGAGTAACGTCCTAATATAGATAGAGTTAGATAGAAATAGAGGGAGGACAGAATGAAAAACGAAATGTGACATTCACCTAACATTCATGTAACATTCAATGAGCATTTGA
>ERZ772865.3281-NODE-3281-length-12510-cov-12.497310_pt1 | contig 12510 bp, 10 predicted proteins | sample MGYA00512133_ERZ772865 | MGnify/ENA primary metagenome ERZ772865 (study PRJEB29015, sample SAMEA2737722) | human gut metagenome | biome: human gut; feature: human-associated habitat; material: faeces | place: China | collected 2012 ...
CGGGATGCTGCGCCGCCAGATGGTCAACCCGCAGGTGCGCACCGCCGAGCAGATCAAGGCTTCTCCCTTTGAAGCGGTCTACCCCCAGACCGAGGGCCTGACCAGCAATGCCATCGCCAAGTGCGTGCGGCAGCTGCTGCCCCATGCAGAGCTTCTGCCCGACCCTCTTCCGCCGGAAATGCTGGCAAAATACCGTCTGCTCTCCAAGGCAGATGCTGTGCGGGCCATCCACTGCCCTGCCACCGAAGAGCAGGCCTATGCAGCCCGGCGGCGGCTGATCTATGAAGAACTTCTGGTTTTGCAGCTGGGCATTGGCCGGATGAAAAACCGGGGTGCCGCTGCCACCGGTGCGCCCATGCAGCTTGCCGACCCGTCCCTGTTCTGGGCCAGCCTGCCCTTTTCCCCCACCGGAGCCCAGCGCCGGGCCGTGAGCGAGATTCTGGCCGACATGGCGGGCGAGACTTCCATGAACCGCCTTTTGCAGGGCGATGTGGGCAGCGGCAAAACGCTGGTGGCGGCTGCCGCCATCTGGGCCTGCATCCGAGCGGGGTATCAGGCCGCGCTGCTGGCCCCGACAGAAATTCTGGCCACCCAGCACGCCGAAGGCCTGAACCGGATGCTTGCCCCCTTCGGGATGCGGGTGGCTCTACTGACCGGCGGCATGAAGGCCGCTGCACGCCGCACCACCCTTGCCGCCATCCGGAACGACGAAGCCGACCTTGTGGTGGGCACTCACGCCATCCTCAGCGAAGGCGTAGAGTTTGCCCGGCTTGGTCTTGCCGTGATCGACGAGCAGCACCGCTTTGGGGTACGGCAGCGCGGAATGCTGGCCGAAAAGGCCGCGAATCCGCACCTGCTGGTGATGAGCGCAACGCCCATTCCCCGCACGCTGGGCCTGCTCATCTACGGCGATTTGGACATCTCCATTCTGGACGAGCTGCCGCCGGGCCGCACCCCGGTCAAAACCCGCTGCATCACCGGCAAAAAGCGGCGCGACCTCTACCATTTTCTCGATCAGGAGATTGGGCGCGGGCGGCAGGTGTATCTGGTCTGCCCCGCCATCGAGGACACACCGGATGGCGGGCTGAACGCCGTTAAGAGCTACTACGAGGACATTGCCAAAGCCCTGCTGCCGGAGCGCCGGGTAGGCCTGATGCACGGCAAGCTCAAACCCAAGGAGAAAGCTGCCGTGATGGAGGACTTCAAAGCCGGACGGCTGGACGCACTGGTGTCCACCACCGTCATTGAGGTGGGTGTGGATGTGCCCAATGCCAGCGTAATGGTGATCGAAAACGCAGAGCGCTACGGTCTGAGCGCCCTGCACCAGCTGCGCGGCCGCGTGGGACGCGGTGCAGCGGAGAGCTGGTGCTTTCTTGTCAGCGACAACCAAAGCGAAAACGTACAAAAGCGGCTGAAATTTTTGTGCAGCACCACGGACGGCTTTGCGGTGGCGCAGTACGATCTGGAGACCCGCGGCCCCGGCGACTTTTTCGGCAGCCGCCAGCACGGCCTGCCCACCCTGCAGATCGCCGACCTGATGAACGACACCCGCACCCTGCACGCTGCGCAGGCGGAAGCCGTTGCCATGCTGGCCGACGACCCGCTGCTGGAAGCGCCGGAGCACGCACTGCTGGAACAGCAGGTGCAGCAGATGTTCGAGAAAGCCGGAGCCATGAACTGATCCGGAGGTTTTTTGCGCACAAGCAACAGCAAATGCAAAAGCCGCTGCACGGCTGGTGCAGCGGCCCCTGTTATCGAACGGAACGCTTTGCGTGCCGTTCGCCCATGCTTATCACATCGCAGAACACGCAGCGGCTTTTGGTGGAAAGCTGGGTATCCTTATGGTAGCAGCCAAAAAACCACTTGTCGTAGGTCAGCTTCAACAAAATTTTATCCAGAAAGCTGTGCAGCTGGTTGGTCTCGCCGCTGGCAAGGGCGGTAAAATCCAAAAATCTGCTTGGCGCATCGTGGGTCAGCACATAATCCACTTTGTAATCGCAGGCTGCAAGGTTCTCCTCACAGAAGGCGTATTCCTCATCCGAGGGCATTTCTTCCTTCCACCAGTTCACGCCGGGTTCCCGATCCTCCACATCCTGGCTTTCCGCACCGCCAAAGCACAGGTATTTTTTATTCTCCAATTCCAGCACACTGCCGCGGCACACATGGTACACATTGCCACCCAGTGCCTGCACCTTCCCGCCAAAGCGTTCCTCGGTGGGATACTGCTTTAAAAGGTCGTAGTTTTCGTGGCTGCCGTCCAGAAACAGCAGGGTATACGGGCGCTTGCGCAGCCAATCCAGCTTTTTCTGTTCCTCCTTGCTGCCGTCCCACACAAAGCCAAAGTCGCCCAGTACCACCACGGTATCCCGTTTGCCCAGCCAGCGCAGCTTGCCGTGCTTGAAGCGGTCGATGTCGCCGTGGGTGTCCCCTGTCAGATATACCATTCCTGTCCTCCCTGACCGGATGTGAAATCGGCACAATAAGCCTTGTCACACCCCGCCAAACCTGTTATTATAAAGAATACAGCCTTCCGCTGTGATCTCGTTCTTACCCGGCGCACGGCGCTTGTGCCGTGCTGCCTGTTGTTTTATATTATCGCTTTTTAAAGGAATTGTCCACATGAAACGTATTTTTGCGCTGGTTTTGTCGTTCGCTGTCCTGTTCAGCTGCCTTGTGCTGCCCGCCGGGGCTATGTTCGACCCCACCCCGGTCTATCAGGTGCAGGCACAGAGTGCCTATATCGTCAACACCGATACCAATATCATCGTCTATGATAAGGACAGCACAAAGCAGGTATCCGCCGGTGGTCTGACAAAGTACATGACCATTGCCCTGCTGCTGACCAACTATGCCGACCATCTGGACGACACCTTCCAGATGCCCTTTGCCATCTCGGATTACGTTTATAACACCAACAACGCCGATATGCGCTCCAACGAGACCTTTACCTACCGCGAAGCCATGTACGCCATGCTGACCCGCAACGCCAACGAAGCCGCCATGGGCCTTGCCTATGCCCTTTCCGGCGGCGACCTCGCGGGCTGGGTAAGCCAGATGAACATCCTGTCCCAGCGCATCGGCACCACCGGCAGCACCTGGACGGATGCCTGCGGCATCGACAGCGGCAACGTGACCTGTGCCGTGGATATGTACCTGATCCTGCGCTATCTGATGAGCTTTGATGCCTTTGTGGAGGTTTCCGGTGCGCCCAGCTTTACCATGCCCGCCAAAGAAAAACACCGTTCTTCGTCTGTTCTGGTCAGCCAGAACGCCGCGCTGAGCAAATCCAGCGGCGGCAAATACTACCGCAGCGCCATGCAGGGCGGCATGTGCGATGTGACCGCATTCAAAAGTGACAGTGGCAATCAGAGCTATGTTTCATGGGCCAATAAGGATGGTGCCACCTATATTTTCTGCGTGATGCAAAGCCCGGACACCTGCGACGATTTCGGCTACGCCAACCGTCGCCCGGCCCTGTGCGAGACCGTGAAGCTGATGGACTGGGTGTTCGACAGTTTTTCCATTCAGGCCGCACTGGACACCGACCTTACGCTGGCCGAGATCCCGGTGAAGTATTCCTCCGATACCAGCTCCCTGCAGCTGTATCCCGCCGACAGCATGATGACCCTGCTGCCTTCCACCGGCGACGGCAGCGTGACCCAGAAATATTTCCACCTGCCGGATTCCGTGTGTGCCCCTGTCCAGCAGGGCGATGTGGTGGGTACCGTGGAGCTGAAGCTTGCCGGTGAGACCATTGGCGTGGTGGACCTGATCGCCGGGCAGGATGTCAGCCGCAACCCGCTGCTGTTCACTGTGGCGCGTTTTCAGGAATTCTTAGGCAGTCTGTACCTCAAAGTTGTAATAACATTGAGTATTATTTCCATCATCATCTACTTTGCGTGGGTCCTTTTGAACAACTGGAACCGCCGCAAGCCCACCAGAAAGATCCGCCGCCGCTGAGCTTTGCACCGTTCAGCCGCATTTTGTGGAAAAGTGATGCAAAAAGCCCCGTCAGCCTTTTCAGGATGACGGGGCTTTTGGTTGCGCCAGCAGGAGTCGAACCTACGATGGGGGAGTCAAAGTCCCCTGCCTTACCGCTTGGCGATGGCGCATCATGCAAGACAGTATAGCATATTTTCCGCTGTTCCACAAGAGGTGCGCCGCATTTTTGCAGCTTTTTCTGTGCGCTGTCTGCCGCACTTGCGGCGGTTTGGGTCGGTTTTTGGGCTTTGCGGCCGGGCCCCTGCGTTTTCCATATTCTTCCATGTTTTTACGAAAGGCAAGTTTTGCGGGACGCGTTTTTCAAAAAACACAGTCCGCAGGGGGCACAAGATTCATATTGCAAAGGTGAAATTTATTTTTTTCCTGATTTTTCTTATTATTTTCTCAAAAGACTGTATTTTTTGTTGCGGTTCTGGTACACTGGATGTGATAAAAATAAGTTGAAGAAACTACGCCGATGTCCGGGCTGTCCCCGGGCGGGGCAGTGTCTCCATCTTTGTGAAGGAAAGCGAGGGATCTCATGAAAAAATTCCTGAAAACGCTGGTGGTCGGGCTTTGCCTGTTCACGCTGCTGTGCTGCGCACTGCCGGCTGCATTTGCCGCCGACAAAACTTCAGGGAGCAAAAAGGAAGAGAACGTGTACGCCATTGGTATGGATGCCCAAGGCGGCATCTGCTCCACCGTGGTAACCTACACGAACCTGTCCGGCAAACTGGAGAGCACGCCCGAGCAGCCTACCATGACGGGCTACTCCTTTGATGGCTGGTACACCGAGCCGGTGGGCGGCAGCAAGGTGACCACCTCCACCGTGTTCACCTCCGACGCCACCATCTACGCCCACTGGACTGCCAAGGTCGGTACTTCTACCGTGCCGCAGCCCACCACCCAGCCTGCCGCCCAGTGGCAGAAGTATGTAGGGCCTGCCCTTGTGGCCGGTGCCCTGCTTACTACCCTGCTGGTCGCCACCATGTTCTGAACACTGCTGTAAACGCAATGACACCATTGAAGAAAGGGATTTTACCATGACTACTTCTACCATGAAAATGCCCGCCAGCTATTCCGCTATCGAAGCCGAGGAGATGACCTATCTGGACGGCGGCGCCAGCAACGCTTATCAGTCCTTCCTGGACATCGGCAAGGTGTTCAACTACATTGCCCGCATCTTCTCCGGTGCAAGCTCCATCATCAACAACGTTAACGTCATCTACCAGTCCTTTGTATCGCTGAACAGCCTGCTGGGCAGCTTCGGCAAGTAAAAGCATCACCCCAAAGTTCAGATCCGGGAGCCGCGCTTTTTTCGAAAAGTGCGGCTCCCGTTTTTCGTACACGCTGTAATTCAGTGCATTACTGCGCAGCACTTCACGTTCCAGAATTGTGAACAAACTTTTTAAGCTTTTGGGGGGGTCAGTGGTCGTTTTTTGGGCTTTTTCTATATAAAAAGCAAAAAAATGCGATATTTTTTGGGCTTTATCTCTTGATTTTGTGTCTGATTTGTTATATTGTTGTTACATGGAATGTGCTAAAATAAGATAGTTTATAAAAGGTCTCTCCAGCTGCGCAAATTGCGTGGCAACAAGTGAATTATCAGGCATTTCCTTTAAGTTGTTTCGGTTTTTTCGAAAAAATTTTCGTTATCTTTACATTCGGGAGTTTGTACACAAATGGCAGATCGTGAACTGCGGCGGATGCACCGCGCTGAACTGATAGAGATCATCTATGCGCTGAAGCAGAGCGAGGACCAGCTCAAGGCGCAGAACGCCGCGCTTACCGCGCAGCTGCAGGACCGGCAGCTGCGGCTGGAAAGCGCCGGTTCCATCGCGCAGGCCGCGCTGGAGCTGAACAACGTGTTCGCCGCCGCGCAGGCCGCCGCCGATGACTATCTGCACTCGGTGCAGGCCAGTCTTGCGGACACCAACGCCACCGCCGCCAATACCCTTTCGCAGGCGCGCAGCGAGGCCAAGCGCATTCTGGAGCAGGCACAGGCAGACGCCGACAGCCTGAAAGCGCAGGCGCAGCAGGAATGCGACGCCATGACCGCCGCCGCCGCGCAAAAACGCACCCAGACCGAGGCCGACTGCAAGGCCATGGTAGAGCGCGCCGAGCAGGAGGTGCAGCAGCGCTGGCAGGCATTTGACCACAAGGCCAACGAGCTGCTGGATCAATACCGCAGCACAGACGGCCTGCCTTCGGAGGAAACATGAAAAAACGCGATATCCGGTTTGCTTCCATCCCTTCCACCGAGGAAGTGGCCGCAGAACGTGAGCGTCTTGCGTACCAGAGCCGCTACCAGCGGGTGCTGCGCAGTACGATCAATATTCTGGTGGTGGTGGCCGCAGCAGCCGTGCTGCTGGCTACGCTGTTTCTGCCGGTGCTTCAGGTCTCCGGCGACAGCATGTACCCTACATTAAATGATAAAGACATTATCCTGCTGGTAAAATCCAACCACATTGAAAACGGTGAGTTATGCGGGTTTTACTGGCAGAACAAGCTGCTGCTCAAGCGCATCATCGGGCAGCCCGGTGATGTGATCGATATGGACGTGAACGGCGTAGTCTCGGTAAACGGCGTGGCGCTGGACGAACCCTATGTGGACGCGCTGACCGTGGGCGAATGCGACATCCGGTTCCCCTATCAGGTGCCGGAAAACCGCTACTTCGTGCTGGGCGACCACCGTGCCACCTCTATCGACAGCCGCAGCAGCGTGATAGGCTGCGTTGAAAAAAGCCAGATCGTGGGCAGGGTTTTCCTGCGGATATGGCCCTTGTCCAGTTTCTCGTTGATCCATTGACCCCGGGAGGAGGTATTTCGTTATGAACGACATTCTTAAAACGTACATGGAGCGGTTCCGTGAGAACCGGCACACCCTGCGGCGCTACACCGCATTTGTGCTGGCGCTTGCCATGATCACCACCCTGTTCGTCAACTGGCAGCTGCATGGCGTGGGCATCTCGATGACCGCGCAGTACCAGTGCGGCGAGGAGGAGCACACCCACACCGCGGATTGCTACACCAAGGTGCTCACCTGCGGTTACGAGGAAGGCGAGCTTGAAAATGCGGACGAGGTGGCCGCCGCTGCTGCGACCAGCCAGCCCACCGTTGAGGCTGAGCCCGCGCCGCTGTCGCTGGAGCCGCAGATCGAGTTTGTGCCCCACGAGCACACCGAGGACTGCTACACCGAGGTGCAGACCCTGACCTGCATGGAGGAAGAGCACGTCCACGGTGACGACTGCTTCGACCCCGAGGATGGCAGCCTGATCTGCGACAAATTTGAGCATACCCACGACGAAAGTTGCTATACCACCGAGTACGAGCTGACCTGTGGACTGGAAGAGGGCGAGCTTGTGGAGCAGGTGGTGGAGCCCACCCAGAGCGCCGAGCTGGCGGCTATGGCTGTGGCCGAGCCTGTGGCACTGGAGCCGACGGTGGACACCGTGGAGCCCATCTACCACCACCACACTGACGCCTGCTACGAGGAAGTGCTTACCTGCCCTCTGCCGGAGCATCACCACACTGTAGCCTGCCTGAGCGACACCTCCGCCGACGTTGAGACCCCCGAAGAGTGGCAGGCCGCCAACGCCGAGGCCGTGATGACCGGCAACTGGGACGAGGACCTGCTCAGCGTGGCAAAGACCCAGCTGGGCTACGAGCAGAGCGAGAAAAACTTCGAGATCGACCCCGCAGACGGCGTGACCCTGCACTACTACTCCCGCTACGGCCAGTCTTACGGCAACCCCTACGGCGAGTGGGACGTGATGTTCCTCTCCTACTGCCTGAAGTACGCCGGTATCCCCCAGAGCGCCATCCCGCAGGAGGCCAGCGTGCTTGCCCTGCGCAGCTCCATGAGCGACATGGACTGGCTGCTGGACGGCGAGGACGGCAGCGCCGCCAATGTGGGCGACATCGTTATTTATAATAAGTACGTCACCCGCACCGTGGCTGTGGACAGCAGCGCCGATGGTGCAGCGGACGATCTGGACGACCAGTTCAGCATGGACGCTGAGGGCGAGAACGGCGCAGAGCTTGAAACTTCCGGCGCTTCTGCGTTGGATGCAGCCCCTGCTGCCGAGGACACCCCTGCCGCCGACAGCGTGATCACCCCCGATCTCCCCGACACCGCCAACCCGGAGCAGCCCGCCGCAAAGCCGGTGGACAGCACCGGCACCTCTGCATCCGGCACGGACACCCTTATCCCCAGCGTGGTGTCCCCCGCTGCCGAGCCGCAGACCACCACCGTGACCGATGCTGAACCGGTGGAGACCGTGGGCATCGTGAGCGAGACGGACGAGAACACCCTGACCGTCATCTCCGGCGACGTGAACGGCAAGGTGGCCGAGGTCACCCTTTCCAACGCCGAGGTACTGGGCGTGGTGGATGTTTCCGCCGCCCAGTACGCCGACACCTACGGCGGCCAGCTGCCTACCATCTCCGCCAGCCGTCCGAACCGTGCGCCCACACTGATGACGACGGAAGAACCGACCTATTTTGACTACTTTGTGGAAACGCCTGAGGGCACGAACAAGGGCGGCATTACCGGTATCACCGTAAAGAAGGGTAGCCAGATCCTCGAGCCGGGAACTTCTTCTATTGAGTTGATGGATGGCGATAAGCTTAGTCTGAGCTACACCTTTAATATCCCTGAAAATGCCCTTAAGGATCCAAAAACCCTGACCTATAAGCTTCCTGACGGCATTGAATTGACCGAAAATAAAGACTTCAAGCTGATCAACCAAAGTGACGAGAATCAAGAAGTTGGTACTGGCGTAGTTGATACGGATGGTGTTGTCCATCTTACTTTCTATAACGATTTTGATACTTCAAAGCCTTTTACCGGACACTTTGATTTCGATGTAGAAGCTTCCACAGTCGGCTTTGAGGAAAGCTCTGAGATTCACTTCCCGACCGGGCTGGATCTTCTTGTCAAGCTGCCGCGCGATCTTGCTATTGAAAAGAAGGGCGCTACCCCCGTTGTGGATAGTGACGGCAGAAAGAGAATCCTAGCCAACGCTGCGCCGTCCGCACCGTTATTGCCCGTTCCGCAAAATACCAGAAGCCTCTGCCCTGAAAGCTTTCCATACCGTTTTTCCATCTCGTCTGCAACCGCCAGCGCCGCTCGCTCCATCAGTACCAGAGAGGGTATCCCCACTTTCCGGATTGCATATCCATCTATCTCTTTCATCTGTTTTCCTGTCACCAGACGTCTCATTTCCATTCCCCCTCTCCGACTGCGTAAGCGGATGCAAGACTGCCTGTATTCGTGATCGACACGTGAATCCGGGTGATTTTTAGGCTGTCCGCAAGTTTCTTTGCTCCCCCGTGAAGCCGCACCCACGGTTTTCCAAGCTCATCCCGGAGCACTTCTATATCCAGCAGTCCAAAGCCCCGAAAGCCTGTTCCAAACACCTTCGAGACTGCCTCTTTTACCGCAAAATCGCCGGCGAGCCGGGACACCTTCCCCCCAGCCTGCCGACGCTCTTCTTCTGTATATACACGCACCAAAAAAGCCTCTTTTTCACAGGCTTTTTTGATTCGCTCTATCTCTATCAGATCCGTACCAATTCCGACGATCATTTTATTTCTCCAGCACCAGCTGCCTCTTCCTGCTTTCTCTGCGCTTCTTCTCTCGCTTTCTGATCCTGCATGCTGCATACGCGGTAAGAAAGGCGCATCAGGCTCTCCGACAGATGGACATTTTCCACCACAACGTCATCTGGAACCTGTAAATCTGTATGGGCAAAATTCCAGATCGCCTTGATTCCGGCTTTGACAAGCCGATCCGCAATCTCCGGTGCTTTCGACTTCGGAATCGTCAGCGCTGCGATCTGCACTTCATTGTCCTTGATAAACTGCTCCAAATCTTCAATACCACGGATCTCCACTCCTCGGACTACCAGACCGACCAGACGCGGATTCACATCAAACATGCCTTTGATTAAAAAACCACGCCGCTCAAAATTCGTATAATTCGCGATCGCCTGACCCAGATTTCCCGCACCGATAATAATTAGGTTATGCTGACGGTCAATTCCCAGAATCCGGGCAATCTCCGAATATAAATACTTTACATTATAACCATATCCCTGCTGACCAAATCCGCCGAAATTGTTCAGATCCTGCCGGATCTGGGATGCTGTTACCTGCATCTTTTTACTCAGGTCATTGGATGAGATCCTCTCTACACCCGCTTCAAGCAGGTCTCCCAAATATCTATAATATCTTGGAAGCCTGGAAATTACGGCACGTGATATTTTTCTTTGTTCCACTTCCATTGCCCTCCACATCATAATCTACCCAACATTATATAGAATAGTTAAACTTCTGTCAAACTTTACTTTCCTACTTCTTGTATTTTCGGCTATTTTCGATATAATAGATACTTGGAGTTTTATAATAATGAAGAGCCATTTTAAAATAAGAATTATGATATAAGGAGTTTATTGATTATGATTTTAGCCTGTCACAATCTGAATAAAGCATTCGGCGAACATACCATTGTCTGCGACGGTTCTTTTCATATTGAAGACCGGGAGAAGGCAGCTCTTGTCGGGATCAATGGTGCCGGGAAATCTACGATTCTGAAAATGATCATCGGGGAGGAACCCCTGGACGGTGGCGATGTTATTCTTGCTAAAGGGAAGACTCTCGGTTATCTTGCACAGCGTCAGGATCTGACATCCGGCAATACAATCTATGAGGAAGTAAAAAGTGCAAAAGCCGATATCTTTGCAATGGAATCCCAGCTTCGTTCCATCGAGCAGGAACTGAAATCCTTAACCGGGGAAGATCTGAAAAACCGGCTGGATACATACAACCGGCTTCAGTCTGAATATGAGGCCAAAAATGGCTATGCCTGCGAAAGTGAAATCACCGGTGTCCTGAAGGGGCTTGGATTTACAGAGGATGATTTTTCCAAGCAGACCGATACCCTCTCAGGAGGTCAGAAGACACGAGTCTCTCTTGGAAAACTGCTTCTGACAAGCCCTGATATCCTCTTACTGGACGAGCCGACCAACCATCTGGATCTTAATTCCATTGCATGGTTGGAAACGTATCTTTTAAATTATTCAGGAGCCGTATTGATTGTTTCCCATGACCGGTATTTTCTGAACCGTGTCGTAACAAAAGTCATTGAGGTCGATCAGGCTCATATTCGTATGTATATGGGAAACTACAAAGCCTATGCAGCGAAAAAGCAACAGATCCGTGATGCCCGCCTGAAAGAATACATGAACCAGCAGCGTGAAATAAAGCATCAGCAGGCAGTCATCGAGAAACTTCGTTCTTTCAACCGGGAGAAATCCATCAAGCGGGCTGAAAGCCGGGAAAAAATGCTGGACCGTATCACTCCTGTTGAAAAGCCTGTTGAAAGCGTCCGCGAAATGCACTTTTCTCTTGAGCCGTCCTGTATCAGTGGATCGGACGTCCTGACAGTTGAACATCTGTCCAAACGCTTTGACAGCCAGCAACTTTTTCAGGATATCAGCTTTGAGATCCATCGCGGGGAACACGTTGCCATCATTGGTGATAATGGTACAGGAAAAACTACCCTGTTAAAAATTATCAACCAAGTAGTCTCTGCAGACGAGGGATCTTTCACGCTTGGATCAAAAGTCAAAATCGGATATTACGATCAGGAACATCACGTCCTTCATGATGAAAAGACGATTTTCGATGAAATTTCCGATGACTACCCATCCCTGACTAATACACAGATCCGCAATACACTTGCTGCATTTCAGTTTACCGGGGAGGAAGTCTTTAAACAAATCCGTACACTCAGCGGTGGCGAAAAAGGACGTGTATCCCTCGCAAAGCTGATGCTGTCCGAGGCAAATTTCCTGATTCTCGATGAACCTACCAACCATCTGGATATTACCTCCAAGGAAATCCTGGAAGAAGCCCTGAACAACTACAGCGGAACGGTTCTTTATGTCTCCCATGACCGGTATTTTATTAATCAAACCTGTTCCCGCATTTTGGAGCTTGTCAATCAGACTTTTGTAAATTATATCGGAAACTATGACTACTATCTTGAAAAGAAAGAAGAACTGACCCGGGCATACGCATCTGCCCCTGCCGTATCTGCCGGTATTGCTCCCTCGGAATCTTCTTCCGAGAATCAGACAGAATCCAAATTGAGCTGGCAGGAGCAGAAAGAACAGCAGGCAAAAGAGCGGAAACGCAAAAACGATCTGAAAAAGACAGAAGAAGAAATTGCAAAGCTGGAAGAACGAAATACCGTAATCGATGAAGAACTGACAAAAGAAGAAATTTATTCCAACTCCATTGAATGTCAGAAACTTTCTACCGAGCGGGCTGAAAATGAGGAAAAGCTGGAAGCCTTGTACGAGCGGTGGGAAGAGTTGGCGGAGGAAGTGTAATAAATTTGTAGTTGTTGGGGTGAAAATGATTCGGTATCAGGAAGGCTTTTTGACAGAAGAGCGTCCATATCCGCCCTTGCTGTTGCATCGCAGTGCAGGACCCGCTTTACCTCAGCCCGTTGACAACTTG
>ERZ772865.3293-NODE-3293-length-12477-cov-3.248994_pt1 | contig 12477 bp, 10 predicted proteins | sample MGYA00512133_ERZ772865 | MGnify/ENA primary metagenome ERZ772865 (study PRJEB29015, sample SAMEA2737722) | human gut metagenome | biome: human gut; feature: human-associated habitat; material: faeces | place: China | collected 2012 ...
GTCGCTGGCAATTATAATCAGCGAATTGTCATAGAGATGGTTTGCCTTCAAGAAATCAATATACTTGCCCAGATACTTATCCATATAATGTATATCAGACAAATACACTTTCAATTCATCGGAGTACGATTCCGGAAAAGGAATGGCATATTCCTCGAACATCTTCTTGTAAGGCGAGTGCGTAGACGAAGTGAGGATCATCGAGAAGAAAGGCTGCTTGCCCGTTTTGTCGATGCTTGCCGCATACTCGAAGAGCAGCTTGTCATTCAGCCAACTGTCATCACATTCCTTCAGCGCATATTCCTTTCTCGAATAGAGTCTGTCAAATCCATACCGTATACATATCCCGTCCTGCCTCCACATTTTCGACGACGTAGGAATCACCATCCGGCACTCTGTTTCCGGATTCTTTCTTTTCAGTAATTTGGGGATAGACTCAAACGTATTATCAAAATAATCATAAACAGTCACCCCTCTCTTTTTGGGTAAGAGTCCGTTCAAATAGGTGAACTGCCCGTCACTGGATTCGCCCAGCTGGATCAGTGAGGTCATATTCTTATTGTAATACGCCCCCTCTCTCGCCAGTCTGTTGAGGGTAGGGGTGATCTCCACACCGCCTATGCTCATGCTTGTGGGAAATGCCAGAAACGACTCCACCAGGATGAAGATGATATTTTTCTTCGGTTGTCCGGTGCAGTATCCGGCTGCATTAAAAAGAGGCTCGAGTCTGGCAAAGTCTTTCGGATCATAATCCTGCTTGTTGTTGGAGATAAACTGCATAGCGGTTCCATACAGAATGCCGAACTTGAAGATACACTCTGTCGGGCTGTTCTTGAATGGGTGTATATACTTATATTTCAATGACGACCAATGTATAGTGGCAATACTCACCAGCACCCCGATGATGAGGACGGCAGTTCCCAGTATGCAGGCGGAGACGATTCTCCGTACCTTGTCTGCAATGCCGTAGTAGCCGACATGATAAGCCTTGTAAAACAATATGCCCGCTACGGTCGTTATCACTATCGTAATGTCGCTCCACCTGAACATAGACAGCACGCTGGCAGAAATCCCTCCCAGATTATTGACCTCGCCATACAATACAGGTGGCATATACGTATAGAAGAATCTGCTGTACAGCACGTTGACAATAGTAAGAAGCGTGATGAGGGCATAGGGAATAAAGAAAAGATATGTCTTCTTTTTGATCAGGAAAAGTGGGAGGAAGAAAAACAGGCATACGTCGGCAAGCGTATGGAAAATATTCTCCACGTATGAGAACGTGGTAAGGGAATACTTGTCCATAAGAACCGTGTAGTGCATATATTGAAGATTGATATAGCACAACAGCATCAGCAGCATGGGGAATGCCAGTTGCCTCAATAAAGTTCCGGTTTTCTTGTTCATATTATATACCCCATACAGGCTTCTTTAATTAATACGTGCTTTCAGTTCCTCTTTCTTCTTCTTCTTTTTCACGAGATTGCTCTCCTCATCCTTATATTCCTTCTTCTTGGTGAACAGTCCTCCGAGCCCCCTCAGCCCGTTGGCCACACGAACCTTGAAACTGTTGAACAGCGATCCGTCGGCTCCCACCGTGCCATACCCCGTGACGGCACGCGCGCGGTGTTTTCTCACAAAAGCGATTTTCCCGAACTGTTTCAGTTGCAGTGCCAGATACCCGTCCTCGCCCCGGATGATGTCCGTGCGGATGCCCGTTTTCCGTGCCAAATCCGTGCGGTAAGCGAACACCAGCCCCCGCACACTCAGCTCCGGACGCTTGAACGATTGCAGCCACAGATGCAGGTCGCGGGTAGCCTCATACAGCTTCAGTCCCCACCGGGAATGCTCCTCGTCCGGAATATAGCTCCATAGCGAGCTTACCCCGACAACGCCCGGACGCTCCAGCGCATCCACCATCGTCTCCACATACTTGGGCGGGTACATCGTGTCCGAATCAATGTTGATGTGATACTTCCCCCGTGCGTGGTTCAGCCCGCAAAGGCGGGCAAAACCGCAACTATGCTGCGTCTCCGTATAATAAGGTACGCCGCACGCCTGAAAAATATCCGCCGTGCGGTCCTTCGATTCATTATCCACCCCGATGATCTCTACGGGATACTTGCACTGCATCTCGCTCAGCGACCACAGACAAGCCAGCAGATGTTTTTCCTCGTTGTAGCCTATCAGCGAGACGGTAACCACCGGATTCTCGCTCTGAAGCCCGGCGATCTTCTGCCGCACTTCCTCCACCACCGCTTGGGGAGCTTCCGCAAACGGTCTCTCGTACACCTGCAAATATTTCTTATACCAAACTCCCATAACTCACTTCCTGATTTATTTATCGTACCGCTTATCTGTTTATTTTTCCAAAGCCTCCTCGAACAACTCTTTCCATTGCTCCGCGATATGCTCAATCCTGAAACGTTCCACATCCACCCGTGCCTGCCGTCCCATCTTCCTGCGCAGGTCCTCATGCTCAATCAGATAACAGATCTTCTCCGCCAATCCCTCGATGTCACCGTTCTCCACCAGCAACCCGTCGCGGCCGTCTGCGATAATGTCTCTCGGTCCGCACGGGCACGTGAACGAAACGGGGGGCACCCCGCACGCCATAGCCTCGATGATGACCATTCCGAACCCCTCATAGCGCGAGGACAGGACAAAGACAGAACTCTCACAATACTTATCCACGATATTCTGCACCGTGTGTTTGAGCAGGCAACTCGAAGCCACCCCTTCCTCATCCACCTGCCGTTGGAGTTGCTCGCGCATACCGTCCCCGTAGATCGACAGCGTCCAGTCCGGATGTTTCCGGCTGACGATGCGCCAGGCACTCACGAGGCGGTCGAATCCTTTCTGCGGCATATACCTTCCTACGGCAATCACCTGTTTTTGCGTGCCGTCCGACTGTTGGTCGGGGAGGAAAGGAAGCGGGTTGTGAATCACCTTCACGTTGTCCAGTTCCGTCCATTCGGCTGCGTCCTCGTTGCTCAGCACGACGAAATAGCGCACTTTCCGCAGTTGCCGGATCAGTTGCCGCATCCAATACTGCTTCACCATCCGCTGCACGAATCCGGGAAGGCGGTTGTCGGTGAACTCGCGGTAGTTGGACTTGTTGAAATGGATTTCTCCCAGCTTGACACTGCCGTCCTTCATTTCGCAGATGAAGTTGATCTCACGCCGCAGCAGAGACACCGTGATGTCCGGACGGATTTCGCAAAGGCACTCGTTCAGCCGCTTCTTGTAAAGCCGCTGTTTCTTCGAATATCCCGAAATACGTTTCATCAAAGAACGCCCGTACATCTCGTCGTAATTGATACTGAGTTGATGAAGCGTGATGGACGGATGCAGCGGATAGTAAGGCTCTTTCCCTTTTCCGTCCGTCAGGATAATATGTATGTCATAGCCGAAATGCTCTGCAAAGTAATTCGCTTTCAGAGTCAGTGCCCGTTCCATACCGCTGGGATAATAAAGCGAAGGAATGCAGTAGGCTATTCTTAATTGTTTATTCATCAGTTGTTTTTTTAAGTCCGACCTCCTCAATCACCTTTTGCATCTGTGCTTTCCATGACAGCGGGCGGACCGACTCCCGGATCTCAACCGGCGAAGCCTTCAACGACCGTTGAAACGCAATCAGCTTCGGGACGTCCACCGCCGACTCGTCCGCAGGCACCTTCCACACATACGGCATAGCGTCAAAATCCGCATCCGTCTCCGAGTAAGTGAAGGCAAACCCGCGTGCCGCGTACTCCCGGTTTTTCAGTGTCTTGATTTCCGTGATACCGCTCCGGTGGCGTCCCAGACTGCCGATGGCAAAGTCCGCGCGTTCAAACTGCTCATCGAGTTCCTCTCCGTGCAGGGGTCCGTGCAGAATCACGTACTCCTCCAGATGATGGTCGCGTATCACGGGAAGAATCTCCTCCCGTTCCCGTTCGCCCGACAGCGGACCTACGATATGGAAATAAACCTTATATTCCGGATTCGTCCGGTAATACTCCGCGAGGCCCCGTACCAGGCGGTCGAACCCGTGCCAATAGTGCACCTCCGCCACACCGATCAGGTGCAGCTCGTGCGAAGTGTCGTTCTGTCCGCTCCGCATCGGGGTAGCGTCGAAATCGATCCCGTTGGAAATCCGGATCGTCCTGCCTCCGAAAATCGTTTCCGCGTTGGAGAAAGTCACGATGCCGTCCAGCAGCTTTGCCATCCGGTGGCGGAAACAGCGGTCCACAGCGAGCGAAGCCCTCATAGACCATGAGATGTACTCCTGATCGTAAGGATATGTCGGTATCTCCACCGCCACTTTCGCCCCCGTCTTTTTCAGGCGTTCCACCAGCCGCAGCGTGAAAGGGTTGGCGTTGTGATAGGAACGGATGTACACAAAGTCGATCTTCTCCCGCTGCGCATACTTCACGATAGGCGAGTAGTAGACACGTTTCAGCAACTTCGCCATCGTCCCTTTGCCGAAATCGGCCATCACCTCGTCGCCGATCATCAGCCTCCGGTTGCCGAAGGGCGTGGTGTCGTAGTAACACAAGCGAACATCCGCGCCGCACTTCTTGAGGGCCTTTACTTGGTAATGTATCTTCTTGCTGATTCCGTTTGCTTTGTCGAAACCGTGAAATATCAGAAATAAGGTTTTCATGCGTGCTCTTTGTCTTGATGTATGTTGTCTATTCCGTTCATTTATTTTCCTTTTCCCGCCATGCTTCGTATTTTCCCCAAGAGGTCGTACTCCCGCGTAACTTGTATATATCCCCCAAAGATAGTAAAACTTACTATACTTTTTACAATTATTGTAAGAAAAATATTAATTCCTTCCGTCGCGTACTGTATCGGCAGGAGAATGACCGCCATCAGCAGGCTTACCGCCAGCGGAGAAAGGAGCTGACGGACGAACGGCAGGACACTTCGCCGGAAAGTCACCCGGTACATCTGCCAGTAGCATTGCGCGAAGTTGACGGTGAACGTGACGGCGATGCAGCTTGCCACTGCCGTCAGCGTGCCGAAATAGAAGATTCCGAGCAGCATGCCCGCCACGTTGAGCGCGGACGAGAACAGTCCGCACACGAACAGGCTCTTCGTGTCGCCCGCCGCCTGGAAGATGGAGCCGGAAGAAGACAGTATGATCTGAATCCCTACGGACAGTGACAGAATCCGGAAAACGGGTACGGACGGCAGCCATTGGTCGCCGAAGATGATCAGCGTCACTTCCTCCGCCGTGAAAAAGAGCAGCACGCTGAGCGGCAGTCCGATGAAGGCGAGAAAGCGCAGGATCCGTTCGTAGGAGGTGGCGAGCTTCCCTTTGTCGTCTTGAAAATCGCTGAATATCGGGTGCATCACGGGGGTGATCACTTGTGTGATGTTCTGCAGGGGAAGCATCATCAGACGGTAAGATTTTTCGTAGTATCCCAAGTCGGACATTCCCATGTATTTGCCGATCAGCAGCTTGTCAAGGTTGCGGCTGAAATAGTTGATGACATTGAACAGGAACTGGTAGGCGGAATAGGAGAATATCTTGCGCAGCACCGTCAGCCCCAGCGTGAGGCGCAGGCGTTGCGGATAGCGTTGGTAGGAGATGGCGAATATCAGTATGCTGGATACGATCGGGTTGATAATCAGCGCATACAGTCCCGCTCCGCAGAGTGCTGCGGTGACGGCTGCCGCCCCTGCCGAAATCTGAATGACGAAGCTCCGCACGGCAATGAACTTGAACTCTTTGTTGCGGTAGAACAAAGCCCCCGGCACGATGGTGGCGGAAGCGAAAAACAGGTTGACGGACAGTAGCTGGCACAGTGTCCGCAGGATGTCGCTGTTGTAATAACCGGCTATCAGCCATGACGCGGCGAAGAAGAGGGCGCTTATGCCTATGCCGGTCCACACGGTGAACGAGAAAATATCCGACAATTCCTCCCGTGTCAGCGTCTTGTGCTGCACGATGGCGGGGGATACACCCATGTCCGTGAACAGGTTGAAGAAGGCGATGATTACGGTGGCTATCGCCACAATGCCGAAGTCGTCCGGCGAGAGCAGGCGTGCCAGTACACCCGCCACCACAAGCGAGATGACTACACCGCTGTATTTGGCGAGCGCCGTGTAGAATACTCCGGAGAACAGCTGACTTTTGAGATTACCTGCCATTTATCGCGTCTTTATAGACTTGTGCATACTCGCGTCCCGTTTTTTTGATATTCATGTTGTCGATGGCGTAGTCGTAGTTTGCCTCCCCGTGTTCGTAAGCGGCATACCGTGCGCCGGTTTCGAGCGCGTGGACGATATCTTCCCGGTCGTCGGGGTCGAACGAGGGGTTTCCGGTGATGGCCAGCAGCTCGCCGTTATTCCCCGTGTCGGGACCTACCACCACTTTGTGGTAGAGGAAGGCGAGGGGGATGTTGCCGGAATTCAGGATATCTTTGCGTGGAATCATTACCAGGTCCGAAGCCGCTATATAATAAGGTAGGTCGCAACTGTCCACCAGGTCGTCGTTGCCTCCGGCTCTCAGATGCAGCCAGCGGTTGAGCAGGGGCCTGACCACGTAGTAGCCGAAGCGCGAGAGCCATCTCTTGAGGAAGTTCTTGCCGTACCCGTTGCGTCTGGAGAAAGGGTAGAGACGGGGAGCGAGCAGCAGTTTATGCGGCCGTTTCCATGCATGGAATGCTCCGAGCACCATGCGTATCTCTTCCCGGTTGCGGAATTTGCCGAAGGCGGTGACGATGAACGCGTTCTGCGGCAGATTGAGATATTGGCGTGCGCGCGCCTCGCTGATGTCCTCCTGATAGGTATATTCATAGATATGGTGGAGAATGACGACATTCCGGCTTTGGGGGTATCTGGCGGCAAAGTCATCCGCGCTGAAATGCCCCATGTGTACCACGATGTCGCTTTGCGTCTCGATGATGTCGTAGGCGCGGCTGATGATGTCGTTTGCGTAGTGCGGGCGCACATTGTGCCGCGTGTATACGAAATGCGCCCCTCGCGAACGGAAGAAACGGATGCGCTCTTCGAGCCGGCGTATCACGTCGGGGTCGTCGCAGTTCCAGCCTACTACTTCTTCCGGCCATTGGAAGTGTATGATGTCATACGCCGTGTCTGATTCCCAAAATGCTTCTTTGGAACATCGTACGTCAATACCCGTCATGCGGATAGCATCGCATAGAATAGGAGCGAACAGATTGTCCGTATCACTTATTTCTCTGAATACTATGAGCGCTTTTATTGCCTTGCCATTCGTCTCTTCACAATCGTTCATGTCCTTGCTTTTGTATCCTTCTTGTGCTACAAAGGTAGTAAACTTATGATAACTTTCTCTGTTTTTCCGATTTCTTTTTTCCCTTATTTCCTTTATCTTTCTCTTTTTTCTTCTTTTCCTGTTCTTTTTTCTTTCCTTTTCCCTTTTTCTTCTTTTCATTTTCCTTTTCCTGTTCTTGACTTTTGCTTATCCGCAGGTGCATGGATTTGCTCAGTAACGCCTCTCTCGCCTTTGTCCTCCGCTCCAGTTCTTCCGCGTCGGGGTGCTGTTCGAGGAGGATTTCGCCGGGAAGGTAGTCGTCCAGTTCGTCGGGATCTACGGTTTTGATGATGACGCACTGCCCGTTTTGAATCGCTTTGATCATCGCCTTTGAGAGATGCAGGACGTAGAAATTGCACTTCAAGGCTATGAAATGCGTGTAGATCACTTGCGCGTACGATAATATGCTGTAATTCCGGACTTGTTCCATGTTCCATGTCGTGCTGGAATTGATGGTGGTCTGTCCCGCCACTTTCTCGTGCGACAGGGGCGATACGGTGCGCTGGATGTTCAGAAAACGTCCTAACGTGATGTGGACACAATATTTCAATCTCTCTTTGATTACTTTGTCGTCATTCAGGATGACATTTGACTTCATTTTCATTTAAAAAACATTTTTATTTATGGTTATTATATTGCTGCAAAGGTTGTTAAAAGAATCGTAATAGCCCTCTGTTTTTTTCAACAAGTGTAACCGAAACATTTAAAATACCTTTGCGCTCACTGAGTTAGCTCGTCCGAAAAGGATGATTTTCGTGAATAATTTATTAAAATAGAAAGAATAATGAAGAAGGATCAGTATTTTAATCTGGAAGTAAATCTGCTGAATGACGATAATATCGCCGGTATGATGTCGGAACTGGATGCGGCGGAAGCGCTCGGCATTTATGTGATGTTGCTGTTGCACCTGCGCACGAAAGATAATTATGAGGCGTCGTGCACTCCGCTTCTGTTGAGGGCGTTCGCGCGGCGGCATGACCTTGAGTTGGATATGCTGGAAAAGGTGCTCCATGATTATAATCTTTTTGAGGTGGACGAGGAGCGGCAGACGTTCCGGGCTCCGTATCTCGACCGGGTGATGCAAAGGCTTGAGGAAAAGTGGAGAATGGATACCGAAAACGGTAAAAAAGGAGGGCGCCCGAAGAAGCGTGCGAAATGCGCTGAAACGCCCGCCACCAAAGGGCGAAAACCCAACGAAACCCAAGAGAGGAGAGAAGAGGAGAAGATAGGTATTACTCCTGTTGTAAACAACAGCAGCAATACCCTCGCGGGAGGAGCTGCTGACGCTGCTACGGTTGTGGCGGAGATTCCTGCTGCGGGGGCTACGGGGAATTCGGAGAGTTCGAGAACTTCGGGGAGTTCGAGAACTTCGGGGAGTTCGGGGAGTTCGAGAACTTCGGGGAGTTCGGGGAGTTCGGAGAGTTCGAGAACTTCGAGGACTTCGGAGATGACGGTTATTCCGGAAACGGAGGAGAAGATTTCTGCTTCGGGGACTTCGGAAACTTCGGAAGTCCGAACTGCTTCTTCCGTTCCTGTTGGAAGGGGAATGAGGATTCGGGCGGTGGATGAGGAGGGGCAGCAACCGTTGCAGCCGGTGCTGTCTTGGGAAACGCTGGTAGACCGGCTTGCCGACTCACGCTTGTATATGGAGCTGGCGGGGCAGCGTTCCGGTCTGGGACGGCTTTTTATCGACCATCAGCAGCAGATTATCGGTCTGTTCAAAAAGCATATCCTTCTCTACGGAAAGGAGAGCGGCTTGCTCTTTTTTGAGGACGTGAAACGCTATTTTTCCAATTATATCGCTGCCGGATCGCCTACTTGCCGTATGCTGCGCGAAGAGTTGATGCGGGAAATCAAGGAGCGGGAGAGCAGGGATGTGAGCCGTTTTGAAAGTGTTGTGGATGGAAAACGGATGTATCTGGGACGTCTTATTCCCGACAGCGCACCGCCAAGACCCGACAACTCGGCGGTGTGGGATGATGCGCACAAAAGATGGGGGCATTAGTTCATCCCACGTCTGAGTGCCGTTCACCCCATGCTTGAATGTCATTCATCCCACGCTTGAGCGTCATTCATCCCACGTCCGAAAGCGGTTCATCCCGTATTTGAAAGTATCAATCTCTCCGTGTTCTACACGAAGCGTTTGTCTTCCTTTCCCTGTGTGTGGGAAATATAATTATTCATTTAAAAATAAAGCAAGTTATGAGAAATTTTGCCAGTTACGATGTCGATGTCCGTCGGAGGACAAGCGGCGTAGTGAAAACTGTTTGTAATAAATGTCAGGCCACGCGCCACAACAAACGCGACCGTTCGCTGCGTGTCAACGTTGATACGGGGCATTGTCACTGTTATCATTGCGGGGCGGACTTTTACGTCCCCGACGAAGCGGAAGAGCGTGAGAAAGCCGAACAGCGTGCTGCCCGCCAGCGTCGTGCGGCAGCCGTTCCCCGTCATTTCCAGCGTCCGGTGTTCGATCCGGCACGGACTACGCTTTCCGAATCTGTAGAACGTTGGCTGGTGGAGACACGTTGCATCCCGCAGGGCGTCATCGCCGGACTGCGCATCACGGAACAGGAGGAATTCATGCCGCAATCCGGTCAGAAGGAGCGTTGCGTCTGCTTCAACTATTTCGAGGACGGACAACTGGTCAACACGAAATTCCGTAGTGTGGACGCGAAGCATTTCAAGATGGTTCAGGGTGCCGAACTGATTCCCTACAACATCGACTCCGTGCTCGGACAGACTTCCTGCATCATCCACGAAGGCGAACTGGATGCCGCCTCTTCCCTTGCCGCCGGATTCAAGAGCGTGATTTCCGTCCCTGCCGGAGCCAACTCGAACTTGTCCTGGCTCGACCGTTTCATGGAGACGCATTTCGAGGATTTGACGGAGGTTATCATTGCCGTCGATACCGATTCAGCCGGACTGCAACTGCGTGACGAATTGATCAACCGTTTGGGTGCCGAGCGTTGCCGTGTGGTGGCGTACGGGCCCGGCTGCAAGGATGCGAACGAGCATCTGTGCAAATACGGGGTTGCCAGTCTGCGGGTAGCCATCGAGCAGGCGGCGGAGGTTCCGCTCGAAGGGGTGTTCACGGCCACCGACCTGCACAGCGACCTGCTTGCTCTTTTTGAGAATGGTTTCGGACCGGGCGCGGAAACCGGCTGGGAGGAAATGGACAAAATCTGCACTTACGAACGGGGGAGGCTTATCATCCTCACGGGAGTGCCGGGCGCGGGAAAATCGGAGTGGCTCGATGAGCTGGTGTTGCGGCTTTGTTTGCGCCATCAGTGGAAGATCGCTTTTTTCAGTCCGGAGAATACGCCGATTGTCTATCACATCCGAAAGTTGGTGGAGAAGCTGACCGGACACCGTTTCCAGAAGGGGTGCGGCATTTCGGAAGGGCTGCTGATGCGGTCGGAGGAGTTTCTTACCGATAACGTGTCGCATATCTCTCTGAAGGGGAACGCCACGCCGGAGCGGGTGCTTGCGAAGGCGCACGAGCTGGTGGTGCGGCGGGGGTGCCGTATTCTGGTGATCGACCCGCTCAACCGGCTTGACCACACTCCGCAGCCGGGACAGACGGAGACGCAGTATCTTTCCAATTTCCTGAATATGATTACGGAATTTGCGGTGCAGCATAATTGCCTGGTGGTGCTTGTCGCCCATCCGCGCAAGATGAACCGTAACCCGGTGACGAACACTACTCCGCGCGTGGAGATGTATGATATCAACGGCTCTGCCGATTTCTTCAATAAGGCGGATTATGGTATTGTGGTGGAACGTGACAAGGGGGTGGGGGTGACCCGTGTGTATGTGGATAAGGTGAAGTTCAAACATCTCGGAATGGGTGGGATGGTGACTTTCGCGTATGATCCCGTGAGCGGGCGGTACCTGCCGTGCGTGGAATCGCATGATCCGGCTGTTCCCGTAGAACAGCGCGTCGGAGGTGTGACGTTCGACTCCAGTTGCTGGCTGCCGGATAAGGAGCTGTTTGAGTCGTAAGCGGCACTCGTACTCAGGGTTCTTGCAGTAGTCGTACTCAGGGTTCTTGCAGTACTTCTACGATTAGCCGTACTTGTGCGGGGGTATAGCTTCTGCTTCGGGGATTCATGCCGGTGGCGATGAGTCGTTCTTTCAGTCCCGGAGCGGCGGCTATCCATTTGTTGAAACGGTCTACCGCACTCTGTTGTTGTATGTCGGGGAGGTACAACATGGCAAGCTCCCCTTTTCCGTAGCTTCGGTATTCAAATGTTTTCTCTTTCTTTTCGTCATCGGTCGGCTCTGCATCTGTCTTCATTTTCTGATTGTTTTTAGTCCGTATTTATAGAGTGTAAAGTTACGCTTTTTTACCGGATTTGCCAAGCTGTTCAGGCTGTTTTTGGGGATGAGATAAAAAGAAAATGAAAGAAAATATAGGTTTTAGCTATTCTTTTCTTAACTTTGTGGGAGAGGAGGAAAATAGCTTATGAAACGTACAGATATTGTTCATCGTATTGCAGAGACAATGCATCGCATAGCGCCTACGGCACGTACCATACTTTATGGCTCGGAAGCTCGTGGGGAAGCCCGGCATGATTCTGATATAGACTTGCTTATCGTAGTGGATGAGAAGGAACTGACACCGGAAACCGAGCTTACTTTGCGCCGTCCTTTAAGCGAACTGGAAGCGCAAACGGGGGTAGCTATTAATACATTGGTCGTGTTGAAACGTGTATGGGAAAATATTACTACACCACTGACACTTAACATTAATCGGGAAGGCATTGTGTTATGAAAGAACAATTGGATGATGAAACCCGCACCGCTATGGTGGATTATCGTTTGGAACGGGCTAGGCAGACGTTAGGAGAAGCGGATTTATTACGTACGGGAGACTATTTTAACGCAACGGTCAATCGGCTGTATTATGCTTGTTATTATGCCGCGTCTGCTCTGTTGTTGAACCGTCATATTGAGGCTAATACCCATAATGGAGTAAAAACACAACTTTCAATGCATTTTGTCCGGACGGGTTTGCTTGATTTGGAACATAGTACAACTTTCGGTTTGCTTTTTGATAAACGCCATAGTAGCGACTATGGTGACTTTGCCTATTGTGACGCTGCTCTGGTGGATGTGCTTCGTCCGCGTGCGGAAGCATTCATTAATGCTGTGGAGCAATTGGTAAGAAGTGAGCGCACAGCTTA
>ERZ772865.3303-NODE-3303-length-12446-cov-4.243483_pt1 | contig 12446 bp, 11 predicted proteins | sample MGYA00512133_ERZ772865 | MGnify/ENA primary metagenome ERZ772865 (study PRJEB29015, sample SAMEA2737722) | human gut metagenome | biome: human gut; feature: human-associated habitat; material: faeces | place: China | collected 2012 ...
CCCGCACCCTGCTGAAACCAAGACAGAAAGGCGGAACTGCCATGACCGAAGCCATGCTGACCCCCTGGGGAGAGGCACTTGACCGGGAGCACCCGCTGCCGGAATACCCCCGCCCCCAGCTGAGGAGAAACAGCTACCTGAACCTGAACGGCATATGGGAATATGCCATTACCAAAACGGCCGAAAAGCCCGCTGCCATGCAGGGGGAGATCGTGGTGCCCTTTTCGCCGGAGACCCCGCTTTCCGGGGTGGGACACATCTTGCAGCCGGATGAGTACCTGTGGTACCGCCGCAGCGTCACCCTGCCGGAGGGCTTTTTCCGGGGCGGCCGGCTGCTCCTTCATTTCGGGGCGGTGGACCAGTGCTGCACCGTGTGGGTCAACGGCCAGGAAGCGGGCAGTCACACCGGCGGCTACCTGCCCTTTACCCTGGAGCTGACCGACCTGCTGCCGGCAGACACCCTTACCCTGGAGCTGCGCGTCACCGACCCCACCGATACCGGTTCCTTTTCCCGCGGCAAGCAGCGGCTGAAAAACACCGGCATCTGGTACACGCCGCAGTCTGGCATTTGGCAGACGGTGTGGATGGAATGCGTACCGGAAAATTATCTGCGGTCCCTGCGCATTACCCCAAAGCCGGAGGAAAATGCGGTCCACATTCGGCTGGAGGCGGATGACCCTGCCATGGCCGCTGTCACGATTTGCAGGGATGGGGGCATCATTGCCAAAGGGCAAACCGACGAAAATGGGGAGAGCACGCTTACCATCCCGGCGGAGGAACTGCGCCTGTGGAGCCCGGAGGACCCGTTCCTTTACGATGTTTCCATCGTCCTGCCGGGCGGCGACCGGGTGGAAAGCTACTTCGGGATGCGTTCCTTCGGCATCGGGCGGGATGAAAAGGGACTGCCCCGCCTGCTGCTGAATGGAAAGCCCTATTTCCAGAACGGACTGCTGGACCAGGGCTACTGGAGCGACGGCTACTACACCGCCCCCAGCGATGAGGCGCTGATCCATGACATTGCTGAAATGAAGCGGCTGGGCTTTAATATGCTGCGCAAGCACATCAAGGTGGAGCCGCTGCGCTGGTACTACCACTGTGACCGGCTGGGGATGCTGGTATGGCAGGATATGATGAACGGCGGCGAGAGCTATTCCCCGCTGTCTATCTATGTATTCTCCAACCTGGGGCTGCGGGTCAAGGACGACCGCTACCGCTATTTTTCCCGGAGCGATGAAGCGGGGCGCACCCACTACTACGAGGAGCTGGGACAGATGATAGACCTGCTGTACAATACAGTGAGTTTGGCGCTGTGGGTGCCCTTTAACGAGGGCTGGGGGCAGTTTGACGCCCTGAAAGCTGCGGAGTTTATCCGAAAGCGGGATGATACCCGGCCGATCGACCACGCCAGCGGCTGGTACGATCAAGGCGGCGGGGACATCAAGAGTATTCACTGGTATTTCCGGCCGTATCACCACAAACAGCCGCCCAAGGAGCAGCGGCCCATCTGCCTGACGGAATACGGCGGCTACAACTGCGCTGTGCCCGGCCACTGCTGGGGCGAGGGAGCAGAATTCGGCTACAAGAAGATCGCTGACCCGACGGAATTTAACCGAGCGTTCCAAAAGCTGATGGAAGAGCAGATCATCCCCGCCAAGGAGAGGGGGCTGGCCGCGGCCGTTTACACCCAAGTGAGTGATGTGGAGGGCGAGCGCAACGGCCTGCTGACCTATGACCGCAAGGTATGTAAGGCGAATGAGGCGATTTTCCGGGCGGTGAATGCCAAACTTACCGGGGACGCTTGATTTTGACATGGCCAGTGTGTTATACTCGTAAAACCGAAGGAGTGAGCTGGACAACAGCGGGCGGGTGTCCGAAAGGCCCCGCATGAGGAAAGTCCGAGCTCCACAGGGCAGGATAACTGCTAACGGCAGCCGGCGGCGACGCCCGGGAAAGTGCAACAGAGAGATACCGCCCCGCAAGGGGTAAGGGTGGAAAGGCGAGGTAAGAGCTCACCAGCTTTGGGGTGACCCAAAGGCTATGTAAACCCTATCCGGAGCAACACCAAGCGGGATCACAGGGGGCTGCCCGTCCCGATCCCCAAAAGAGTGGCTGGAGCCTGCTGGCAACAGCAGGCCTAGATAGATTGTTGTCCCAGACAGAACTCGGCTTACAGGTTCACTCCTTCCATTTACAGCAAAAAACGGACTTATCCCAAAGCGGATAGGTCCGTTTTTCTTGCTTTTGTCATATCAACGCCATGGAGGTAAGAACCCAGATGGTGAGGAACATGGTGACGACTGAAAAGAGTGTGGTGACCACAATGAGCTGCGCCGCCAGCTCGCCATCGGCGCCGCACTGGTTGGCCAGGGTATAACCGGAGACCGCCGTGGGGCAGGCCAGCATAACTGCCAATGCCGCCAGGGCATCCCCGCGGAAGCCAGCCAGCACCACCAGTGGAATGAACACAAGTGGGATGATGACGCTTTTACCCAGCACCGCCAGCCACAGAGAACGGCCGTAATCGCCGAAGCGGGAAAGGTGGATGCTGCCGCCCAGCACAATAAGGCAATAAGGGGTGGCCATGCCGCCGATATCGCTGACCGTTTTTTCCACCGGCTGGGGCAGCGGGATGCGCAGCAGCAGGAAGATGAGCCCCAGCGCCGCGCCGATGAGGTAGGGGTTTTTGATGATATTGAGCAGCAGCATAGTGGGCTTTACCCGGCCGCCGCGGTAGACCTCAAACAGGATAGCGGAGATGGTGCTGGTGAGCGGGATGATGATGGCCGCCATAATGGCGATAAGACCGGTATTTTCGCTGCCGTACAAGGAGGCGATGATGGCCATGCCGAAGATGACGAAGTTCACACGGATCTCGCACTGGATGACCGGGCCGCGGCGCTTGGGGTCGAGCTCCAGCCGACCGAAAATGAGCAATGCCAGCACCAATATGATGAGGATAATGACGATGGAGGCCAAAAGCGGCTTGCCGTAGACCGAGACATTCCATTCCGCGCGGTACAGGCTGTAAAAGAGCTGGGTGGGCAGCAGCAGCTTAAAGCCCAGGCGGTCCATGACATTCAGCGTTTTTTCATCCACCCAGCCCAGCCGCCGCACCAGCATGCCGACGCACAGCATCAGCAGGATGGGGGTCACGACCCGGATGGAGAGCAGAAATCCTTGCATTTTATTTATCCTTTCCCCTGCGGCCATCCACCAGCCGTGGAGTGTTTTTTCATTGTACCATAAGAATTTGGGGAGAACCGTGTCGGATTCTTCCTAAGTATAGCCGCTTTTCACCCACATGGCAAGCCCACTAAGGGCGACGCCCCTCTGTTTGCCGGATAGACGCCGCCCTTATGTTTTTTAGCCGACCGGCCAGTAGCTGCCCTGCTCCACCCGATACAGCGTTTTGACCGGGGCCAGCGTCAGCAGGATATCCACCGGCTGACGGCTGGAAAACCGCACCGCCGTGCCGCAGCTGGCCTCCAGCGCGCGGGGGCGTGGCATCATCCGGCTGGGGATGCCGCTGCGGGTGAGGGCCCGCGCGTATTCCATCGCCTGCAGCTGGTTGGGGAAGGTCGCGAGATACTCCATGGTACTGCCCCCTTTGGGCATATTGGGGCCGTGCCCCGTATCATTCTATGCAGAAGGCGCCCGGCTGCCCTGCCCGGCACCCGGATGGGCCATGCCGCATAGAATGCGGAAGTACTCTACTTGTTTTTGCCGGTGGGGAGTGGTACAATAACTGCGGATACACTATTCCCGCAAAAGGAGAACGGAGGCCTCTATGAAACAAATCTATCTGGATAACGGCGCGACCAGCTTCCCCAAGGCACCGGGGGTTGGCCAGGCCATGAAGGACTACATCGAGAAGGTGGGCGTCAATGTCAACCGCTCCAGCTACCGGGCCACCGCGGAGGCAGCGCTTTCTACCCTGACGGTACGGGAGGACCTGTGCCGGCTGTTCGGCGCCGGGGAGGACCCCAGCTATGCCATCTTTACCAGCGGCGTGACCATGAGCCTGAATATGATCATGAAGGGGGCGCTGCACCCCGGTGATCATCTTATCATCAGCGGGATGGAGCACAATGCGGTGGCGCGCCCTGCCATGCAGCTGGAGGCGGCGGGCGTGGCGGTTTCCATTGCCCCGTGCGATGGGGACGGTGTGCTGCGGCTGGAGGAATTTGAACGGCTGTTTACCCCCGAAACCCGGTTGGTGGTGATGCAGTACGCCAGTAATGTCAGCGGAACCATTCAGCCCATCGGGGCGATCGGGGCCATCTGCCGCCGGCACGGGGTGCTTTTCGCGGTGGACAGCGCCCAGGCAGCCGGGCATTTTGCCTTTGATATGCGGAAGTTGCAGATAGACGCCCTGTGCTTTACCGGGCACAAGGGGCTGCTGGGGCCTTCCGGCATTGGCGGCTTTGTGATGAATGAGGCGATGAACAAGGCACTGACCCCGCTCATTGCAGGCGGCACCGGCAGCATGTCTGCCTCTCTGGAAATGCCCCCCACCCTGCCCGACCGCTATGAGGCAGGTACACCCAATCTGCCCGGCATTATGGGATTGGGCGTGGCGCTGCGCTACTTAATGGAAGTGGGGCCCGACGCTTTGCATAAGCGGGAAATGGCTTTGACCAATCGTTTCCTTGACGGGCTGCGGGGGGATGAGCGCATCCGGGTCCCGGGACCTGCCGAAGCCAAAGGGCGGGTCGGGGTCATCTCGGTGGATTTTCTGCGGCAGGATAACGCTGAGGTGGCGTTCCAGCTGGAGGAGCAGTATGGCATCCTGACCCGCTGCGGGCTGCACTGTGCCCCGCTGGCACATAAGACACTGGGGACCTATCCGGAGGGGACGGTGCGCTTTTCCATCGGATATACCACCACCGAGGAGGAAGTGGATGCTGCCATCCGGGCGATCCATGACCTGGCGTAAGGTTTTCGAAAGGCAATGGGCGCCCCGCAGGGGCGGCGGTGAAACCGCCGGGACGGGCGAAGCCCGTCAGGCCCGTTCCCGAAGGGAACGGGTCCCCTGCGGGGCGCCCTTCCGGCGGCTGTCACAGATTCTGTTCAGATATTAGTAAGCCTTACCCCAAATGATCATGTGCTTGGCGGGGCGGCCGCAGCAGACGCAGGTGGCACCGAGGTCTTCCTGCTCCAGCGGCATGCAGCGGCTGGTAACGCCGATCTCATCCTTCATCTTGAGCTCGCAAGCCAGCTCCCCGCACCACATGGTCTTATAAAAGCCGTTGGTGCCATCAGCGACCTTGTGCATCTCGGCCATATCGTGGGCAACATAGGTATTGGCTTCGCGGTTGGCCAGGGCTTTCTGATAGAGGCTGTCGTGGATCTCGGCCAGCAGGCGGGTGATCTCGCTTTCGAGATTCTCCAGCTTGACAAAGGTCTTTTCACGATTATCGCGACGGACCAGCACGCACTGGCCGGCTTCGATATCCTTGGGGCCGATCTCCAGGCGAAGGGGTACGCCCTTCATCTCATACTGGGCGAACTTCCAGCCGGGGCTGTTCTCGGAAAGATCTATGTCTGCACGGAAGTTCTTTTTGAGGCGCTCACACAGGGCGGAAGCGGTCTCGGCAACGCCCTCCTTATGCTGGGCGATGGGGACGACCATGACCTGGATGGGAGCGACAGCGGGGGGCAGCACCAGGCCGTTATTATCACCGTGGGTCATAATAATGGCGCCGATGATGCGGGTAGACATACCCCAGCTGGTCTGGTGAGGATACTGCAGGGTATTGTTGCGGTCGGTGAACTGGATATCAAAGGCACGGGCAAAGCCGTCGCCGAAGTAGTGGGAGGTACCGCTTTGCAGGCTCTTACCGTCGTGCATCATGGCCTCGATGGTGTAGGTTTCTTCGGCGCCCGCAAATTTTTCCTTATCGGTCTTGACGCCCTTAACAACGGGGATGGCAAGATATTTCTCGCACATCTCTGCGTAGACATTCAGCATGCGCACGGTCTCAGCCTTGGCTTCCTCGGCGGTTTCGTGCATGGTGTGGCCCTCCTGCCACAGGAACTCGGCGCTGCGCAGGAAGGGGCGGGTGGTCTTTTCCCAGCGCATGACGCTGCACCACTGGTTATACAGCTTGGGCAGGTCGCGGTAGCTGTGGATAATGTGGGAATAGTGCTCGCAGAACAGCGTTTCGCTGGTGGGGCGCACGCACAGGCGCTCCTCCAGCTTTTCCTCGCCGCCCATGGTGACCCAGGCGACCTCCGGGGCGAAGCCTTCCACATGGTCCTTCTCTTTCTGCAGAAGGCTCTCCGGTATGAGCATAGGCATATAGACATTCTGGTGACCAGTCGCCTTGAACATGCCGTCAAGAATATGCTGGATATTTTCCCAAATGGCATAGCCATAGGGACGGATGATCATGCAGCCGCGGACGCTGCCGTAATCGACCAGTTCGGCCTTTTTAACGACATCGGTATACCACTGCGCAAAATCGTCCTCCATCGAGGTGATCTCGGCTACCATTTTCTTTTGATCTGCCATAGTATTTCTTTCTCCCTTTCAGTAGGATATATACCTTTATATTATACGGGTTTTTGCGTCATTTGCAAGGGATTGCGGGGATTTTGTGGGGAATTGGGAGGCGGGAGGCCAAAAGAAACGGGCGGGGGGAGGTACGGCCCGGACACGGTAGAAGCTTGCGGAGGATGCCGGCAAAAAACCGCCGCGGGCAGGGGCTTCAAAATTTATTTACAATATTTCACCTTTTCGTCACGGCATTTTTACCGACCTTAAAAAAACAGGTCAAGCATTGTTCACAATTTAACGGTATACTAGGAAGCAGTCAAGGGGCTAGGCACCCCACAGAAAGGCAGGTCAGTTCCATGACATATCCGAACGACAACTTTAATGACCGCAACTTTACCACCGGCAATACCGATCTTCCCACCGGGGAGTATCGCTATGATAAAGACAGCATCCATCAGGATGCCGCGTCCGGGCAGGCGCAGCAAACGGCTGCTTCGGGGTATCATCCCTCGGACGCAAACAAAAAATCCACAGGACGGGGCGAGAAAGGGACGGCGCTGCTGCTGGCAGGCTGCCTGGTGCTCTCGATGGTGGGCGGCGCAGGCGGCGCTGTGATCGCTGCCAAGAGCGGCCTGCTGGGCACCGGTTCCACCGTTCTGTATCAAGGGGTAGAGGTCCCTTCCACCAACGGTTCCACCGTCGGCGTCAGTTATTCCGGTGTGGTGCAGCAGGTGGAGGACAGCGTAGTGGCCATCACCACCGAAAGTGTGGCGACCAACTACTTCTTCCGGCAGTATGTCACCCAGGGCGCAGGCTCCGGCGTGGTGCTGACGGCGGATGGCTACATTGTGACCAACTACCATGTGATAAAAGGCGCACAGCAGATCACCGTGACTGCCAATGACGGCAGCACCTATGCCGCCACCCTGGTGGGTACCGATGAGGATAACGACATCGCGGTGCTGAAGGTGGACGCCAAAGACCTGACCCCGGCTATTCTGGGCGACAGTGACACCCTGAAGGTGGGCGACGCCGTGCTGGCCATCGGCAATCCGCTGGGTACCCTTTCCGGCACCGTCACCGATGGTATCGTCAGCGCGCTGGAGCGCCAGGTAACGATAGACGGCAACAACATGACCCTGCTGCAAACCAGCGCGGCGGTCAACCCCGGTAATTCCGGCGGCGGTCTCTTTAATGCCAGCGGAGAGCTGATCGGCATTGTCAATGCCAAATCCACCAGCGATTCCAGCGGCAATGCCGTGGATAACATCGGCTTTGCCATTCCTATCAACAGCGTCAAGACCATCATCGAGGATCTCATCAGCCACGGCTATGTGACCGGTCAGATCGTGCTGGGTGTCAGCCTGGTGGATATCACCGATGAGCGCACCGCCCGCTACTACGGGCTGGACAGCACCGGCGTGTATATTCAAAGCGTGGAGTCCGGCTCCATAGCGGATAAAGGCGGCCTGCAGGCCGGCGACCGGCTGCTGAGCTTTGGCGGGGTGGAGGTTTCCACCGCGGATGAGCTGAAGGCAGCGCTGGCCGCCCACAGCGTAGGCGACCGGGTGGAGATCAAGGTCTCCCGCAATGGCCGGGAATACACCCACAGTGTGGTACTGACCGAATATGTGCCCAGCAGCGCCACCCATTAACTTGCCAACTTCTCCATACTCCTTTTCAATATCACAGCGAAGCCTCCCCCGTGAAGAATGGGGGAGGCTTCGCTGGATTTTGTACTTTTCCTCGGCAAAAAAATATGTTAGAATAGAACCAGAAGAAAGAGCTGCCGTGCGGCAGCGCAACGATAGGAGGAATCCCCCATGAGATTTTGCCCGAACTGCAACAGTGCCGTATATGATGACCGGGCGGAGCTTTGCCCAGAGTGCGGCAAGCCGATGAACCAAAATGTATGCCCCAGCTGCGGCCGGCGGCTACAGCCTGGCCAGAAATGTCCCCACTGCAGCGACTGCCGCGCCCACGGCGAACGCTATACCGTGCGAAACCAAAGTCCCGAACAGACTGTCAGCGGCGGACTGAGTATGTGGGCCTATATGGGGCTTATTCTGCTGGCGATGGTGCCGGTCATTGGGCTTATATTTATGATAGTGTGGGCGTGCGGCGTGAGCAGCAACCCCCAGCTGGCCCGCTTTGCCCGCGGCATGCTGCTGGCCAAGGCCGCACTGTTCCTCATCGGGATCATCTTCTTTTCTGTGATGATCGCTGCCATGCAGCCGCTGCTGAATGAGCTGGAGGACTGGCTGAGCTACTACGGCGATGAATACGGCTACTATGATAACTTTGATGATTCCTACAATTACAATTTTGGCGATGACTATAATGCTGGTGATAACGGCGATCTCTTTGGCGATGACTGGCCCGATTTTTACGGGGAGGAGGCCCCGGCTGCCAATGCCGCGTAAATCATAAAGCAAAAGCCCCCTCCGGGTGTACCGGAGGGGGCTTTTTTATGTGGGATCACTTTTTGAGGGTCTCGCGGCTGCCCTTCCTGGCAGCGGCTGCTACCAGCCCGCCCAGTGCTACGATAGCCAGAAAGTTGGGAATAACCATCAGCTGGTTAAACATATCGGAAAGCTCCCAAGCTAGGTCATTGGATACGCAGGAGCCGAGGAAGATGAGCGCCACAGCGATGATGGAATAGACCGGGACGGCCTTTTTGCCAAAGAGGTATTCCACATTGATACGGCCGAAGAAGTTCCAGCCCAGGATGGTGGAGAAAGCGAAGAACATGAGGCAGATGGCCACGAACAGACTGCCGGCGGTATTACCCATGATGCTGGAGAACGCCAGCTGCGCCATATTGGTCTTGCTGACACCTTCGGCTGCGCCGGAGGCAAGGATCCCGTTGCCGGCATACAGGGTGGAGATAACGACCAGAGCGGTCATGGTGAGGACGACAAAGGTATCAATGAAAACGCCGATCATGGCCACAACGCCCTGCTCGTGCGGGCAGCTTACCTTAGCCATAGCGTGGGCGTGGGGAGTGGAGCCCATACCGGCCTCATTGCTGAACAGACCGCGCTTGACGCCCTGGCTGATGGCCTGCTTGAGCGCAAAGCCAAAGCTGCCGCCGATAATGGCCTGCGGCTCGAACGCATAGCGGAAGATCATACCGAAGGTTTCGGGGACAAAGCGGATTCGGGCAATCAGCACCGCCAGACCGCCGATGAGGTACAAGCACGCCATCACGGGAACGATCTTTTCCGCCCATGCGGCGACACGGTGGCTGCCGCCCAAAAATACATAGGCGGAAAGCGCTGCAACAACGATGCCGATGACCCATGTAGGAATGCCGGTCGCATTGGAAAGGGATTCCCCGATGGAATTGGACTGCACCATGCTGCCGATAAAGCCCAGCGCAAGGATGATGGCTACGGCGAAGAAGCCGGCCAGGAACTTGCCGAAGCCACCCTTAAAGGCACGCTTGATGTAATAAACCGGGCCGCCGTGGACGCTGCCGTCCGCATTGACCACACGGGTCTCCTGCGCCAGCACCGCTTCCGCATAGATGGTAGCCATGCCGAAGAAAGCGATGATCCACATCCAGAAGATGGCGCCGGGACCGCCGATGAGGATAGCGCCGCAGGCGCCGACGATATTACCGGTACCTACCTGCGCGGCAATGGCCGTGGCCAGTGCCTGGAAGGAGGAAAAGCCGCCCTGCTGCTTTCCGCCATGGAGATTGATGTTGCCGAATACCCGGCGCATCCCCTCGCCAAAGCAGCGCACCTGCACAAAGCGGGTACGGATGGAGAAATAAAGGCCCGCGCCCACCAGCAGGATGATGAGGATATAATCCGAGAGATAGCCGTTGATTTTTTGTACGATGCTGAGCAATGCTGCTTCCATTTGTTTCACTCCTGATTAAAATATTGCAGTGAAAAAAGGATAATAAAAAGGCTGCCCGTCTTTTTTAAGCGGCAGCCTCTGAAGAATAGCGAGCGATCAAACAAAAGATGCTTTGATGACCGCTCTGTCCTTTTGCCTGAGAGATTCGGCGGAAAAACCGCCTTGCACCTTCGGCACTCAACTCAATGAGATTCTCCAGAGCCCCCTCCATATTCAGTCTCTTACGATTCTGAATGTTTCTGCGGGGTCGCTATCGTTATTCACTTGATGTTATTCTACACCATTTTGCAGCTTTGTCAAGAGAAAAATGCAAAATGCGTTATTCTTCCGTGCGGATGCACCGCACCGTTACTCGGGCACGGCCATCGTAGGTGCAGGTAAACAGGGTAAGATCCCACTCCCCAGCCCGCATTTCCTCCACGGCGGTCTCCGGCAGGGTCTCCACCCGGTCCACCGTATAGCGGTAGGTCTGCCCGGCTGCATCGGTAAATAGGACGGCATCCCCGGGACGCAGGGTGTGCAGCGCGGCAAAGTGCCGCCGGTAATTGTGCGCCGCTATGATGATATCATCCCCGGCCAGGGTACCGGCATAGCGGCAGGGTGCCTGGCGCAGAAAATCCATCTCCCATTCGGCCCCCACCGGCAGCTCCAGCGCCAGGGTAGGTAGAGAAAGGATGCCCAGATACTCCTCCCCCTCCAAAGAGACCGTCAGCTCTCCGGCGGGCAGGGTAGGCATCAGCGCTGGAGACTGTCCGATGCTATGTGCCACAGCAGGCAAAATCCTTTGGGTGGCCGCCGCGGCACGGCGTTCCTCCCGCAGATTAAACCCCAATAGGAATGCGGCGGCCAAAATGCACAGGCCGCCCAAAATGATGCAGAACCGGCCGATACGCTCTCGTGTCATGTCGGTTTCCTCCGGCGGCGCAGGCGGCAGCCCACCGCCACCAGCAGCACCGCCGTTACCGCCACCAGCAGCACCGTTTTGCCGGAAAAGCTTGACCACGCCGCGCCGTAGTTATGCACACGGGTCAGCTGCAGAAAGCCCGGCAGGAAGCCGGTGCTCTGGCCCAGCTCCAGATGGCTGACCGTCCAGCTTTTCAGCAGCTGGTCGCAGCCGATCAGCACCAGCACCACCAGCGTATAAAGCGCATATATCATATCGTAGCCCTCGTTATCTTCAAAATGATCCCCTCTATCATAGCGCAAAGCCGCCGGATTTGCAAGCACAAGAGAAGTCCTCCCCTGCACACAGGCGGTTGACCGGCGCCGCAGCAGGGACACCATAAAATTGACAAAACATACAAAATGTTTGCCGAATATTTACTAAAAACAAAAAAGCTATTGCACGGAGAAAAACATATCTGCTATAATATATTATCATCGTATAGCATTTCAACAGTTTGCCCGGAAGGGAGATTTTCTATGGCGGAGCGTATTACAGCGCAGAAAGTATATGAATATGTAAGAGAGCAGATCGTTTCCAAGGCGCTTTTCCCTGGGAACCGCATTGTGGAGGATGAGCTGGCGGAGGCTCTGCACACCAGCCGCACCACTGTCCGCAACGGCATTGCCATCCTGAGCTATAACGGTCTGGTGGATGTGATCTCCAACTACGGTACCTTCGTGACGAAGCCCACTCTGTCTGACATGGAGCAGGCCTACGCCGTGCGCACCGTACTGGAGGTGGAGGCGATGCGGCTGGCTATCCCGCGGATCACCGAAGGCGCACTGCTCAGGATGGAAAAAAATCTGGAGGCACAGCGGGAGCTGACACGCAACTACTCCATGGCCACCTATGTGGATCTGAATTCCGCATTTCATCAGGAGATCGTGCAGGCCGCCGGCAACATCTACATGGAAAAATACCTGCGCGAGTTGTACAACAAAACCGCCGTCTTTCTGACGTTCTACGATACCTCCATTTCCAACATTAATTCTCTCAGCAGCCACGAGCAGATGTACCAGGCGCTGAAGGATCGGGACGAGGCCGCTGCGGTAGAGGCGCTGCGGCAGGACATGGTGTTTGCCACCGAATGCATCTGCATCAACTGAACATACCGCCATGGTAAAAGTGCCT
>ERZ772865.3304-NODE-3304-length-12442-cov-8.273270_pt1 | contig 12442 bp, 10 predicted proteins | sample MGYA00512133_ERZ772865 | MGnify/ENA primary metagenome ERZ772865 (study PRJEB29015, sample SAMEA2737722) | human gut metagenome | biome: human gut; feature: human-associated habitat; material: faeces | place: China | collected 2012 ...
CAGATCCGCCGGGTGGACAACCTGATCTTCCGCAAGATCAACCAGTTTGCCCGCGAAAATGACGTGGAGCAGGCCACCCCCATGCACGGGTGGATCATTGGGTATCTCTACCGCCACCGGGACACCCCCGTGTTCCAGCGGGACATTGAGCGGGAGTTCTCTATCACCCGCTCCACCGTGACCAACATCCTGCAGTTGATGGAGCGCAAGGGGTATATCGAGCGGCGCAGTGTTCCGCAGGACGCCCGGCTCAAGCAGCTGGTGCTCACCGAAGAGGGCATCTGCTTCCACGAAAAGACGATGCTCTGCTTCCACCAGACCGACGACTATGTGGCTGGGCTGCTGACAGCGGAGGAAAATACCGAGCTGCTGCGGCTGCTGAACAAGCTGCGGGATGCACTGCAGTGATGCAAAAGGGTGGTGTGCCGGTAGCTTTCTCCTCTGACACGAAATACGGGTTGCGGCACCCAGCAGCTGCTTCGCATCCGCTTGCATCTCGCTGGCCGCAGCCCCAACAACAGCTTCCTGTTTCCGCCACTGGCGGCGGTCGCTGTTGTTGCAAGCCATTCCATCGCCCGCCCTATTGCCCTTCGGGCAACAGGGTCCCACCCCAGCGGACGGTCTTCGGAGAAACTCCCGGCCCACCGCCCCGGAAAGATGCATATATCCCGTGCAATCTACCGAAAAAGTGTTCGTTAAATTAGTAATTATGAACATTTTTTGAAACGTCTTGACAATTAAAATGTTTTGTATAAAATTGTTCTGTACCAAACAAATAAAAAGTAACAGGAGGTAACTCAGATGATCAAAAAGTTAGTGTCACATCTGGGCGAGTATAAACGCGCCGCAGTCCTGACACCGCTCTTTGCCGCTCTGGAAGCCGTGATGGATGTGCTTTTGCCCACCATCATGGCCTTTATCATCGATCAGGGCATTGAAAAGGGCGATATGAACGCCATCCTCAAGTACGGCCTGCTCACCTTTCTGGTGGCTGTGGTCGCGCTGGCGCTGGGCGTTCTGGCCGGCAAATACGCCGCCGAGGCATCCACCGGCTTTGCCGGAAATCTGCGCGATGCCATGTATGAGAACATCCAGCATTATTCTTTTTCCAACATTGATAAGTTCTCCACCGCAGGCCTTGTCACCCGTATGACCACCGACGTGACCAACGTGCAGAACGCCTTCCAGATGATCGAGCGCATGTGCGTGCGCGCCCCGGTGCATCTGGTGTTCGCCCTGTTCATGGCCGTGATGATCGGCGGCCCGCTGTCGCTGATCTTCGTGGTGGCTGTGGTCTTTCTGGTGGCGGTGCTGGCAGGCATCATGGTGCCCACCTTCCACATCTTTGACCGGGTGTTCAAAAACTACGATGCCCTGAACGCTTCCGTGCAGGAAAACGTCTCCGCCATCCGCGTAGTGAAGAGCTTCGTGCGCGAGGGCTTTGAGAACGAGAAGTACACCAAAGCCTGCCAGAGCCTGTACGACCAGTTTGTGAACGCTGAGAGCCGCCTGAGCTTCAATAACCCTGCCATGCTCACTGCCGTTTACGGCTGCAACATCGCCCTGAGCTGGCTGGGTGCCAAGTACGTTCTGCATGGTGCCATCACCACCGGCCAGCTGAACGCTCTGTTCGGCTACATCATGAACATCCTCATGGCCCTGATGATGCTGAGCATGGCCTTTGTCACGATCTCCATGTCTGCCGCTTCCGCAAAGCGTATTGTGGAAGTGCTGGACGAGACCACCGACCTGCCCCCCGCAAAGCAGCCGGTGCAGCAGGTGAAGGACGGCGGCATCGAGTTCGAGCATGTCACCTTCAAGTATAAGCACGGCAGCGGCCAGCCGGTGCTGAACGATATCAGCTTTACCATCCGGCCCGGCGAGACGCTGGGCATCATCGGCGGCACCGGCAGCGCAAAGTCCAGTCTGGTGCAGCTGATCCCCCGCCTGTACGATGCCGAGAGCGGCACCGTGCGGGTAGGCGGCGTGGACGTGCGGGATTATAACCTTGATGTGCTGCGCCGCGAAGTCTCCATGGTGCTGCAGAAGAACGTGCTGTTCAGCGGCACCATTCTGGATAATCTCCGCTGGGGCGATGCCAACGCCACCGAGGAAGAGTGCATCCGCATGGCAAAACTGGCCTGCGCGGATGAGTTCATCCAGCGCTTCCCGGATAAGTACAATACATGGATCGAGCAGGGCGGCTCCAACGTGTCCGGCGGCCAGAAGCAGCGCCTGACCATCGCCCGCGCCCTGCTGCGCAAGCCCAAGGTGCTGATTTTGGACGACTCCACCAGCGCCGTGGATACCGCGACCGATGCCAAGATCCGCAAGGCCTTCCGGGAGGAGATCCCCGGCACGACCAAGATCATCATTGCACAGCGCATTTCCTCGGTGCAGGATGCAGACCGCATTCTGGTGCTGGAGAACGGCCAGATCAACGGTCTGGGCACCCACGCAGAGCTGCTGGCAACCAACGCCATCTATCAGGAGGTCTACAACAGCCAGACGCAGGGCGGCGGCGATTTTGACAAGCAGGGAGGTGCGCAGTAATGGCAGTAAAAGAAGTACATGGCCCCGGCCCGCGGGGCGCACGGGGGCCGCGCCCCAAGGTGGAAAACCCGGGCAAGCTGCTGAAGCGCATCATGGATGAGGTGTTCCGCAACTATCTGCCCCACTGCATCCTTGTGCTTGTGTGCATCGTGGTCAGCGCGCTGGCCAATGTGCAGGCCAGCCTGTTCTTGCAGACTTTGATGGACGATTACATCGTCCCCATGACCCGCCAGCAGAACCCCAGCTTTGCACCGCTGGCCGGTGCACTGGTGCGGATGTGCTGCATCTACCTTGTGGGCATTCTGGCCGCATGGGCCAACGCCCGCATCATGGTCAACGTAACGCAGGGCACGCTGCGCAATCTGCGCACCAAGCTGTTCACCCACATGGAAAGCCTGCCCATCCGGTATTTTGACACCCATCCCCACGGCGATATCATGTCCGTGTACACCAACGATGTGGATACCCTGCGCCAGATGCTCAGCCAGAGCATCCCGCAGCTCATCTCCAGCGCCATCACCATCGTTTCCGTCTTTGTCAGCATGTGTATGCTGGACATCCGTCTCACCGTCGTCACCATGTTGATGGTAGCCCTGATGCTCTTCACCACCAAGAAGATCACCTCCCAGAGCGGCAAATACTTCATCGCCCAGCAGCGTGACCTCGGCAAGCTGAACGGCTACATCGAGGAAATGATGGAGGGCCAGAAAGTCGTCAAGGTGTTCACCCACGAGCAGAAAGCTCTGGCCGGTTTCCGGGAGCTGAACGATAAGCTGAAAGACAGCGCCAAGCAGGCCAACAGCTACGCCAACATCATCATGCCCGTCACGGCCCAGCTGGGCAACGTGAGCTACGCCGTCTGCGCTCTGGTGGGCGCGGCCATGGCCGTGGGCAATGTGGGCGGCATGACGCTGGGCACTGTCATGGCGTTCCTGGCCCTGAACAAGAGCTTCAACATGCCCATCAGCCAGGTGTCCATGCAGGCCAACAGCATCATCATGGCACTGGCCGGTGCAGAGCGCATCTTCAAGATGATGGATGAGCCCAGCGAGACCGATGAGGGCTATGTCACCCTCATCAACGCCAAGTACGACAAGAACGACAACCTCGTGGAGGCCAACGAGCGCACCGGCATCTGGGCCTGGAAGCATCCCCACCACGACGGCACCACCACCTACCACAAGCTGGAAGGCGACATCACCTTTACGGATGTCGATTTCGGCTATCTGCCGGGCAAGACCGTCCTCCACGACATCAACCTCTATGGCCGTCCGGGCCAGAAGATCGCCTTCGTCGGCTCCACCGGCGCCGGCAAGACCACCATCACCAACCTTATCAACCGCTTCTACGACATCCAGGACGGCAAGATCCGGTACGACGGCATCAACATCCACAAGATCAAGAAAGCCGACCTCCGCCGCTCTCTGGGCATCGTGCTGCAGGATACCCACCTGTTCACCGGCACGGTCATGGAGAACATCCGCTATGGCCGTCTGGAGGCCACCGACGAGGAGTGCATCGCCGCAGCCCGTCTGGCCAACGCCGACGGCTTCATCAAGCGCCTGCCCGAGGGCTACAACACCATGCTGACCGGCGACGGTGCGAACCTGTCGCAGGGCCAGCGTCAGCTGCTGGCCATCGCCCGTGCAGCCGTCGCCGACCCGCCGGTGCTCATCCTCGATGAGGCTACTTCCTCCATCGACACCCGCACCGAGGCTCTGGTGCAGCGCGGCATGGACGGCCTGATGTATGGCCGCACCAGCTTCGTCATCGCCCACCGCCTCTCCACTGTCCGCAACGCAGACTGCATCGTGGTCCTGGAGCAGGGCCGCATCATCGAGCGCGGCAGCCACGACGAGCTTATCGCCAAGAAGGGCAAGTATTACCAGCTCTATACCGGCAATCTGGCCGAGAACTAAGCGTACTACCACAAAAGCCGCCGTGCAGCTTTTCACAGCTGTACAGCGGCTTTTTCTTGTGCTTTGTCGAATTTTATGATATTCTTTAGGTGTCGGCCTTCCGACTCCATTCAAATTGGGGAAGGGGGTGAATGCACATGGAAGATATTCGTTCCTTTATTCTGTCCGTCGCAGCAGGTGTAGTAGCTGAATACATCTACAAGTGGCTTGGCGGATGGTTCAAGGCCGGTAAGCACTAATTAAAAGCAAGAAGCCCCTCGGTATTCGCAGTACCGTGGGGCTTCTTGCTTGCTGAAATTAAGGTGAGCACATGGAATACTCATCCGTTCCTTTATGATTTCATTATATGCACTCTCAGCAAAAAAGTCAAGCGCTTCGCAATTTTATCGATCCAAATCGTGCTTCTTACAGAACTTCCTGCTCACCCAGTACATCCCGGCCCAGATGGCAATGGCGAGGATGAGATAGACCGGATTTTTCAGCGCGCTGACCAGCGACTGGCCGAAGAGAGCCATCATGGCCACCATAACGGCCTTGCCCGCCAGAAGGGTGAGCAGATAGCGTTTCTCGTCAAAGTCCGAGATGCCGAAGGCCAGATGCAGGAACGACGTGGGCGTGAAGGGCAGGACCGCCAGCATGAAGAGGGTGGCGGTGTCCACATGGCTGACCCACTGCTGGGCCTTTTTCAGCTGTTCGGAACGAGAGGCCAGCTTCCAGAAAAAGCGCTTGACCACCCGCCGCCAGAACAGGAACACCACCGTGCCGCCTGCGGCCACACCGAGCCAGCTGTAGACGAAGCCAAGAAATCCGCCGTGGGCCGCGATATTGAGGGCCACGATGGCGATGAGGGGCAGCGGCGGAAAAATGGATTCCACCATCGCCAGCAGGATAGGGACCAACGGCCCCAGCCCTTCAAAGCCCTCTAACAATGCCTCCCAGAATTCCAGCGTACCCAGCTGGTGGAGCCCGTCGATGAGCGTCGTTTCCATCGTGCTCGTACCATCCCTTTCGTTTCTGCCTGATGTTCCTTCTTAGTATATCCAGCATCTATGACCGGGATATGAACAAAATCTGAGCATTTTTGCCTTATTCTTCCTGTCTCTCCTTACAATACGAAACAGCGTCGTTCTTTCCTGCACGATATTTTATTCTTCTGCCTCAGAAGATGTGCCGGGCGGCCTCTGCTTCGGCGGCCTGCCGTTCGGCCTTGAGGCGCTGACGCTCCAGATACTGGGCCTTCTGCTTCTTCCAGCGGACCAGGCTTGCATCGTCCGGCATCTGGACGCAGCGGGCGAAAGCCCAGTGCAGGCCGTCCCGGCGCGACATCCGGTATTTCTGGAACACGCCCCGGCCTGCCTCGCCGCCCCTGCCCTTACAGACGGGACACTGGGACAGCGTATACCAGCCGCTGCTCCCTTTTTTCAGCCAGACGTCATCCGGCTGCAGGGCCGTGCCGCAGACCGGGCAGGCCATCGTTCCGATGACGGGGTCCAGCTTCCACATAGACTGGTCCAGATAGCCCCGGAAGACCCTGAAATCCCGGTAGTCGCCCGGCGTGGGACAAAGGCTCTGGCGCAGGGTGTCCTCCTCGCTGGGGTAAGCGGCCAGTCCGGCCCGCAGGTCGAGCATCCGGCAGAGGTCGGCGGTGTAGAGGGTGTCGGACAAAGCGTCGTGGAAGGGGCGTTCCAACGGGATGCCCATCCGGGTGACGACATTTTCCAGCTTCATCCCCTCGCCTTCCTTGCGGGGGTACTCCCGCAGAAAGAGCTGCTGCAGGTCGTACCAGACCGTCGGGCGGCTCTCGTCGAGATTGCAGAGGAAAAGGTTCTGCTTGAGCACCGGCACGTCATCCATGCCCCACTCGGCGAACTCGGCGTCCGGGCCGCACCACTTCATAAAGCGGCGGAGGCCCTGGATGATGGGTTCGCCCTTGTCGAGATCCTCCTGCGTCAGACCGGTGACTTTGGCGATGTGGTGCTGCAGGCAGCGGAAGATGCGGGGACGCAGGTGGATGGAGAAGGTATCCAGCACGTTGGCGTCCTCGTCGATCTTGACAGCACCGATCTCAATGATCTCCCCCCGGAACGTCTGCTGGACGCCGTGATAATTAAAGATAAACGGCTGATAGCCGATGTTCCACTCCAAATCGAATAAAACTAAGTTGCGCGGCATTTGCGTCTGGTATCCTTTCAAAAAATGAACTTCTCAATGGCCTCAGCCACGCCGTCATGGTTGTTGTCGGCGACGGTCACATAGTCCGCCGCCTCCTTGACGGGGGGCTCTGCATTCTGCATGGCCACACCCACGCCGGCAAAGCGTATCATAGAGCAGTCATTGAGGCCGTCGCCGCAGGCCATGAGGTTGTCGCGGGTCAGACCCCTGCTTTCCAGCAGACTGCCGAGGCTCACGTCCTTGGCGACCCCCAGCGGCACAGCCTCGATGAAGAAGGGGCTGGACGGGTAGAGGTCGATCTCGCCCGCAAACTGTTTCCGGCCTGCTTCCAGCACCTCGCCGCGGCGGGCGGGGTCGAGGGTAATGAGCATCTTGCAGATGGGATAATCCACATAGGCGGCGAGGTCCTCCACCTTCTGCATGGGCAGCTTGCAGGTAAAGCACTCCTTCAGCGCCCACTTGTCCTCGGGGCTTTCGGTAACGACGCCCTGCTTATTATAGGTAATGATGACCACGCCCTGCTCCCTGGCGAAGGCACAGAGCTGCGGCACATACTTTGCATCCAGCTGCTTGCGGTAGAGCGTCTCGCCGGTGGCACAGTCGATGATGGCACCGCCGTTATACGAGAGGATGCAGCCGCCCTTTTTATCCAGTCCCAGCTCCTTTGCCAGCGGCATGACGCCTGCCGTGGGACGGCCCGAGGCCAGCACGATGGTCACGCCTTTGGCAGCAGCTGCGTCCAGCGCTGCGCGGGTGGCGGGGGTGACGACCTTCTGGTCATTGGTCAGGGTGCCGTCGAGGTCGAGCGCCAGCACACGAATATCTTTCTTTTCCATATCCAGCCTCACTTATTTTTACAGGCCGGAACGTCCCGGCCCTGTCGATTTTATCGCATACCTTTTTATTGTACAATGAATGCACCTCTCAGCGCAAGACTCTTTGTTATATTTCTTCGGCACTTTGGAGTTTGTTTGAAAATACAAACTGTAGTTTGTACTAAAAAACACGTAAAGATAGGCATTTCTAACTACTTATCGTAAAATGTTAGCAGATATAAACATCATCAAAATCCCTTGAATTTTCCAAAAACCGCGTTATAATAACGGCAGAAACACTTATCCCATGCCCTTTGGGGTACATGAGGGAATACGATAAAAAGGAAGGTATACTACTATGTTCGATATGAAGAAGATCGCTCTGTTCGCTGCCGGCACCCTGTTCGGTTCCGCTGGTTTCAAGCTGCTGTCCAGCAGCGATGCCAAGAAGGTCTACACCCAGACCACCGCTGCTGTCCTGCGCATGAAGGACTCCACCATGGAGACCGTCAGCAAGGTCCAGGAGCAGGCCGGTGACATCCTCGAGGATGCAAAGGCCATCAACGAGGCCCGCGCTGCCAAGGCTGAGGCTGAGGTCATCGAGGACGCTGCTGAGGCAGAGACCACCGAGACCAACGAGTAATTTTACAGTCTCTGAGCCGCCTGCGGGCGGCTCTTTTTATGGTTATTTTTTGTAATACGCAGAGGATATTCTGATATGAAATGTACTATTCTTCATGAGAGCCGCGGCCGTCTGCGGGTACACGTCTGCAATGTGCGGATGACCCTTCACCGGGCCGATGTGCTGGAAGCCTATCTGAACCACCACGACGCTGTGAGCAAGGCCAAGGTCTACGAGCGGACGGGCGATGTGGTGGTGTATTACACCGGCTCCCGCAAGGACGCCGTCGCCGCCCTGAGCACCTACCGTTTCGATGACCCCGAGCTGGACGCACTGGTCACCAGCGCCGACAGCCGCCGCATCAATCAGGAATACCAGGAAAAGATGTATAACCTCTTGGCAGGCCGGGTGCTGCGCGAGCTGTTCCTGCCCGCCCCGCTCAACGCCGCCTACACCGTGTTCCGCTCCATCAAGTTCCTCTGGAAGGGTGTGTGCTGCCTGTGGCGCCGCAAACTGGAAGTCGAAGTGCTGGATGCTTTGAGCATCGGTGTCTCCATCCTGCGGGGCGATTTCGCCACCGCAGGCTCCGTCATGTTCCTGCTCAACGTCGGCTCCCTGCTGGAGGAGTGGACCCGCAAGAAGAGCCTCGACGACCTGGCCCGCAGCATGGCCCTGAATGTCGATAAGGTCTGGGTCCGCGCACAGGGTACCGAAGTGCTCATGCCGCTCACCAAGGTCCACCCCGGCGATGAGATCGTCGTCCGCTCCGGCAACATGATCCCGCTGGACGGCACCGTCATCGAGGGCGAAGCCATGGTCAACCAGGCCGCTCTGACCGGCGAGTCCATGCCGGTGCGCAAGACCATCGGTGCCACCGTCTACGCCGGCACTGTGGTGGAAGAGGGCGAGTGCGTCCTGACCACCAGGGCCGAGGGCGGCGCAAACCGCTACGACAAGATCGTGGCCATGATCGAGGAATCCGAGAAGCTGAAGTCCAGCACCGAAAACCGTGCGCTGGCTCTGGCCGACCGTCTGGTCCCCTGGTGCCTCGGTGCTACCGTCGTCACCTACGCCCTGACCCGGAATGCCACCCGCGCCATCTCCTGCCTGATGGTCGATTTCTCCTGCGCCCTCAAGCTCTCCATGCCGCTGGCCGTTCTTTCTGCCATGCGCGAGTGCGGCGCAAGCCATATCACCGTCAAGGGCGGCAAGTACCTCGAGACCCTGTCCAAGGCCGACACCATCGTCTTCGACAAGACCGGCACCCTGACCCGCGCTACCCCCAAGGTGGTCAAGGTCGTCCCCTTCTCCGGCTGCAGCGAGAGCGAAGTTTTGCAGCTGGCCGCCTGCCTCGAGGAGCACTTCCCCCACTCGATGGCCAACGCCGTCGTCCGGGAGGCCAAAGAGCGCGGCATCTCCCACGAAGAGATGCACTCCGAAGTAGAGTATATCGTGGCCCACGGCATCGCCAGCCGCGTCAGCGGTGAGCGGGTCGTCATCGGCAGCCACCACTTCGTCTTTGAGGACGAGCACTGCACCATCCCCGAGGACGAGCGCGAGAAGTTCGATAACCTCGAGCCGGAGTATTCTCACCTCTATCTGGCCGCTTCGGGCCATCTGGCCGGCGTCATCTGCATCGCCGACCCGCTGCGTCCGGAGGCTTCCCGCGTGCTGCGCGCTCTGCGCGGCCTCGGCATCACCAACACCGTCATGATGACCGGTGACAGCGAGCGCACCGCCGCCGCCATCGCAAAACAGGTGGGTGTGGACCAGTTCTTCGCCGAAGTCCTGCCCGAGGACAAGGCTGCTTTCGTCCAGAAGGCCAAGAGCGAGGGCCACACCGTCGTGATGATCGGCGACGGCATCAACGACTCCCCCGCTCTCTCTGCCGCTGACGTCGGCATCGCCATCAACTCCGGCGCTGCCATCGCCCGCGAGATCGCAGACGTGACCATCAAGGCCGACAGCCTCGAGGAGCTGGTCGTCCTCAAGACCATCGCCAACTCCCTGCAGCGCCGTGTCAGCGCCAACTACCGCTTTGTGCTGACCTTCAACTCTGCCCTCATTGCGCTGGGGGCAATGGGCATCCTGCAGCCTGCGTCTTCTGCCATGCTGCACAACCTCTCCACCATCGGCATCAGCCTCAAGAGCATGACCAATCTCATCCCCGAGGAAAAGGCTCAGAAGGCTCTGGCGGAAAAGAACTAAAGCAACTGCTGCATCCCCCTGCCCGCACAACAGCTGTGCGGGCAGTTTTTTTGTGTGCAAACAAAAACCGCCCCGGGCGATGCGGAACGCCCGGGGCGGAGAGGGGATGTTTTATTTGGTCACGGTTCCGTCCGTGTAGGAAGTACGATCTACAAGGCCATCATAGGGCGCAGGAACGGTCTGGCTATACTCCACACTCTGGAAGTCCTTTACCGGCACGATCGCGTCCTTGAGTCCTTCGCCGTTGATGCGGATGAATGCAGGCATTGCGTCGTCCTCTGACTCATAGTACAGAACGTACTCATAGCTATATCCTGTGTCCTGCTTTCCATAAGCACTCAGCCAGTCTCCATTAGACCCTTTTGTCACTGACAGTTTGAATGCTTCCGTATAATACATTTTTCCGTTGTAAGCATTCTTTCCTGCCAGAAGCCAATAGCTATCCGTTCCATCTCTCATCAATATCCAAAGCGGTATATCCACCTCGTCCGGCTGATATTTCGTGCCGCTCCTATCATTATCCGCTTCCTGTGTCTTCGTTACAGAGTTCACAAGGTACCGAATCTGCCCGCTGGATCCCTGTTGAACGCCATACTTTTTAGAGCCAATGAAGTCCGCCTTGCCCACTACAATGTATTTTTCCGTACCATTGACCTCATAAGTCAATAAAGTCTGTGGACTAAGGCCACCTCCTTTTCCCAATACCTTGCCCGTATTGCTCAAGCTCCAACTTTTCGCCGTTCCGGTAACTTTATTGTCGTTGCAAGCAGTCAGCAGTCCTACAGCCAGTGCTGCCGCCAGCAGCCCGGCCGCGATTTTTTTCAGCGTCCTCATAATTTACCCTTCCTGTTCCGCGTTTTTAATTTGCCGTCACCAAATCGTTCAGTTTCGTATATATTGCTCCCGAGCTGCCCCTCGATGTTCTCTTGGCTGTAAATTTTGCCCGCGCAGTTTTTTCACCCGGGAGGTATATCTCAATATACTTAAGGTCTATCTCTGTACTCGACTTGTTCTCTGTCTCGTAGTACAATGCGACCGTTGCATAGTCATATTCAAATATTTCAGTATAGTAGACTTTCTTATTTTTGACGCGGGAAGCCGCCCGGATTTCTTTCGGGCCTTCTTGGGCGAAAGTATGATTGCTGTGGTCATAGCGGCAGCAGCTATACATGACTTCGCCCAGCACTCTTTCCATCGGATCCAGCTTGCCATTTTTCTGATAGGTCTTATTCACACGGTCGATCGAGTAGATCCCGACCGCCACCGTCTGATTATTTTTGTCTTTGCCAGTGCTGTCATATTCGTTTACCCGGGCGATGTTCATGACACCCGCCTGATCTGTGCCCACATAATATCTTGTCCCTACTGTTTCAACATAGAGTTTTGCTCCGCTGGATACATTCGTGCATTCATATACGACCGGGGACCCCATCATCCAGCTTTCCATCGTCATGTTCGAAGTGACCGATTCCTCATAATCTATCACCGTTCCCTTATCGATCGAGCTCCCGCTGCACCCGCACAGCAGCGCAAGGGACAGTGCCGCCGCCAGCGCACCGGCGGCAAATCTTTTGACCCACTTCATTTTGATTCCTCCTGTATCATCATCCGGCCCCCGCAGGGTACGGGGGCTTTATTTAGCTTAATTATACCCCCCCCCCCCTGTCTGCTCTGCAATAGATTTTCGCAAATTCGCAAAATTTTGGCGGATAGCACAGCTTCCGGGCCGGATTTCCGGCATTATGACGAAAAAAGCCGCCGACTGTGTGATGCACAGCCGACGGCTTCCGGTTCTGATATTACGATTTACTCAAGGCCGATCTGCTGGGCGTACTCTTCCAGCAGCTCCCGCTCGAGGAAGGGGGTCTTGACGCCCTCGCGGTCACGGTAAGTCTCATGGCCCTTGCCGATGACGGCGATGAGGTCGCCCTCCTGTGCGTGGTCCACAGCATAATGCAGGGCGTCGAGGCGGTCGGGGATCTCCACGAACTTTGCGTCCGGGTTGCCCTTGTTCATGCCCACGCGGATATCAGCAAGGATGTCCTCCACCTTTTCAAAGCGGTTGTTGTCCTCAGTGAGGATGGAGAAATCGGCCATTTTGGCGCAGATCTCGCCCATGCCGTAGCGGCGCAGCTTGGAGCGGTTGCCGCCGC
>ERZ772865.3307-NODE-3307-length-12430-cov-18.960323_pt1 | contig 12430 bp, 4 predicted proteins | sample MGYA00512133_ERZ772865 | MGnify/ENA primary metagenome ERZ772865 (study PRJEB29015, sample SAMEA2737722) | human gut metagenome | biome: human gut; feature: human-associated habitat; material: faeces | place: China | collected 2012 ...
ACCCCCTGAACTGCACCGCCTTCAACGCCGACTTCGACGGCGACCAGATGGCCATCCACGTCCCCCTGTCTGCCGAGGCCCAGGCCGAGGCCCGCCTGCTGATGCTGTCCGCCAACAACCTCCTGCGCCCCCAGGACGGCGGCCCCGTCACCGTTCCTACCCAGGATATGGTGCTGGGCTCCTACTACCTGACCTTCGAGCGGTTTGAAAACGGCGTCAGCCAGATGGACAACGACGAATACTGGCCCCAGGGCGTGGACTTCTCCCTGGCCGGCAAGAGCTATGACGAGCTTACCGACCAGGAGCGGGCCAATGTCCACATGAACATCTATCGCGACGAGGACGAGGTGCTCATGGCCTATAACGAGCACATCATCGGCGTACACCAGCCGGTTTGGATCCGCGTCACCAAGGAAGTGAACGGCGAAAAGCTGTCCCATGTGGTCCGGGCCACCGCCGGCCGCATCATCTTCAACCGCAACATCCCCCAGGATCTGGGCTTTGTGAAGCGGTACAACGACGACGGCACCCGGTCCGAGCACTTCTTCGACTATGAGATCACCGAGACCTGCGGCAAGAAGCTGTTGGGGAAGATCGTGGACCGCACCATCAAGCAGTACGGCTTCACCACCGCCGCCGAGGTGCTGGACAACATCAAGGCCACGGGCTATAAATACTCCACCCGGGGCTCCATCACCATCTCCATCGCGGACATGACCGTCCCCGAGAAGAAGTACGAGCTGATCCGGGAGACCGAACAGCGGGTGGTGGATATCGAGGACCAGTACAACATGGGCTTCATCACCGACGAGGAGCGCTATAAGCTGGTGGTCCGCGAGTGGGAAAAGACCACCAACGACGTTACCGACGCCCTGACCGCCAGCCTGGACCGCTACAACCCCATCTTCATGATGGCGGACTCCGGCGCCCGTGGTTCCATGAAGCAGATCCGCCAGCTGACCGGTATGCGCGGCCTGATGGCCAACACCGCCGGTAAGACCATCGAGATCCCCATCAAGGCCAACTTCCGCGAGGGTATGTCCGTGCTGGACTACTTCACCTCCTCCCGAGGCGCCCGGAAGGGCCTGGCCGATACGGCTCTGCGTACCGCCGACTCCGGTTACCTGACCCGCCGCATGGTGGACGTGTGCCAGGATGTCATCATCCGGGAGGATGACTGCGGTGTGCAGAAGGGCATTCTGGTGTCCGAGATCAGCGAAAACGGCCAGGTTATCGAGAAATTCTCCGAGCGCATCCGGGGCCGCTTCCCGGTGCATGACATCACCGACCCCAAGACCGGCGAGGTGCTGATCTCCAAGGACCACATGATGACCGAGAGCGACGCCGCCCTGCTGGAGAGCTTCGACATTCACTCCGCCGAGATCCGCACCGTGCTGACCTGCAAGGCCCACAGCGGCATCTGCGCCAAGTGCTACGGCATGAACCTGGCCACCTCCAAGCCCGTGGGCCCCGGCGAGGCCGTTGGCATCATCGCAGCCCAGTCCATCGGCGAGCCCGGTACCCAGCTGACCATGCGTACCTTCCACACCGGCGGCGTGGCCGGCGGCGACATCACCCAGGGTCTTCCCCGCGTGGAGGAACTGTTCGAGGCCCGCAAGCCCAAGAAGATGGCCACTCTGGCCGAGATCGGCGGCAAGGTCCGCTTCGAGGAGGCCACCAAGGGCAGTCTGCTGAACATCATCGTCACCGCCGACGACGGCGACACCCGCACCTATTCCGTGCCCCACACCGGCCTGCAGGTCCGTGACGGCGACGTCATCGAAAAGGGCAAGCAGCTGCAGGACGGCGCTCTGAACCCCCACGACGTGCTGCGGATCCGCGGCGCCTCCGCCGTGCACAACTACCTGATCCAGGAGGTCCTGAAGGTGTACCGCCAGCAGGGCGTGGACATCAACGATAAGCACATCGAGGTCATCGTGCGCCAGATGATGCGCAAGGTCCGGGTGGAGGACGCCAACGACACCGGCCTGCTGTCCGGCGCCATGGCCGACGTCCTGGAGGTGGAGGACGAGAACGAGCGCGTCCGCCAGCGCATCGAAGCGGGCGAGGTCCGGGAGGATGGCGAGCCTCTGCAGGAGGCCACCTATACCCAGCTTCTGATGGGCATCACCAAGGCCTCTCTGGCCACGGATTCCTTCCTGTCCGCCGCGTCCTTCCAGGAGACCACCAAGGTCCTCACCGAGGCCGCCATCAAGGGCAAGGTGGACCACCTGGTGGGCCTGAAGGAGAACGTCATCATCGGCAAGCTGATCCCCGCCGGCACCGGCCTGAGCGCCTATCGGCACTTCGCCGAGGAGCTGGTCCCCGTGACGGAGGAGGAGCTCCAGGAGGAGCAGTCCGAAGAGCAGGCCACCGGCGTGGAGGCCCTGCAGGAGGACGCCGCCCAGGTGCTGGAGGAGACCCCCGGCCAGGACGAGCAGGACCAGGAGTAAGACGACTCCGGGCATATACGGTTCGTTACGCAGCCCCCGGCGGATTCCCGCCGGGGGCTGTTTTCTTGCCTTTTTCCCGGCGGCGTGGTACAGTAGAGGTATCCGCACAAGGGAGGAGCCGTTTCGCCATGTCCGCATCCGCCGCCTGCTATCATCTGCCGGGCCTGTTTGAATTTTACGATTTTTACCGGGTGTTTCTGCCGCTGTTCCGGCAGCACCGGGAGTATTTTTACGATTGGTGCCGCATCGCCTCCCTGTATGGCGCACCGGCGGACTGTATCTGGGGCGGCGGCCGGGTAGGGTCCGGGGACCGGGACCCCCGGGAGGTGCTGGCCCTGACCCGGGAATACGGCATCTCCGCCCGGCTGACCTTCAGCAACTCCCTGCTGCGGCCGGAGCACCTGTCAGACCCCCGCTGCAACCGGCTGTGCCGCCTGCTGGCGGAAAGCCCCGGCCCGCAGAACGGAGTCATCGTCCACTCGGACCTGCTGTTGGAGCACCTGCGCCGGACCTATCCCGGGCTGTACTTCGTCTCCTCCACCACCAAGGTGCTGACGGATTTTTCCCTGCTGCGCCGGGAGCTGGAGCGGCGGGAGTTCCGCTATGTGGTGGCGGATTTCCGGCTGAACCGGGCCTTCCGCCAGTTGGACACCCTGCCCCAGGCCCTGCGGGACAAGACGGAGCTTCTGTGCAACGAGTGCTGCGCCTTCGGCTGCCGGGACCGGGCCGCCTGCTACCGGTCCGTCAGCCGGGAGAACCTGGGCCTGGAGGGTCCCGTTCACCGCTGCACCGCCCCGGACGCCGCCGGGGGCTATCGCTTCTCCCGGGCCATGGAGAACCCCGGCTTCATCGGCGTGAACGATATCCGGGACGTTTATCTCCCCATGGGCTTTTCCCAGTTCAAGATCGAGGGCCGCAGCCTGGGCACCGCCCTGCTGCTGGAGTTCCTGCTGCACTACCTGACCCGCCCGGAGTACCATATCCACGTCCGGGAGGCCCTGTATCTGGACAACACCCTGGACCTGTTCTGACCCGCCCCCTGCGTCCCGTCCGGGGCGCGGTGCTTTTTTCCAAATCCCCCTTGCCTTTTCCGAAAATCTCTGTTACAATTATGGCATGCATGCCAAATATAGGGAAGGAAGTGCGTATTACGACCATCACAAGCGCCAGTCTGCCCGCCAAAAAACGGATCCTGACGGTCTGCGTCAAGCTGTTTCTGGAGCAGGGTTACAAAAAAACCACCGTGGCGGAGATCGTCCACAAGGCGGCGGTGTCCAACAGCATTTTCCAGAATATCTTCCGGGCCAAGGACGGCGTCCTGACGGAGCTGGCGGAGTTCATGTTCTCCAACCAGTTCTCCATGGCCCGGGACGTCACCGGGGCGCAGCTGCCCCCCGCCTATGTTTACGCCGCGGAGACCGCCATCCAGATGACCCTGACGGAGCTGAACGAGAACCTGCGTGAGATCTATGTGGAGAGCTACACCCACAGCGAGGTGTCCGAGTTTATTTTCCGGGCCACCGCCCGGGAGCTGTACCGGATCTTCGGCCCCTATCAGCCGGAGCTGACGGAGGAGGACTTCTACGCCCTGGAGCTTGGCTCCGCCGGCCTTATGCGGGGCTACATGGTCCGCCCCTGCGATGGGACGCTGACGCTGGAGAAGAAGCTGCGGATGTTCCTGACCCTGAGCCTCCGGGGCTATAAGGTCCCGGAGGAGGAGGTGCAGCAGATTCTGCGCTTTGTGGAGGGATTGGATATCCGCACCGTGGCGGAGCAGGTGATGCAGAAGCTGTTCCAGGCCCTGGCCATGCATTATGAGTTTTCCCTGTCGGAGGAAGCACAGGCCGCCGCCCCGGCGGCCCCGGAGGACAAAGAAAAGAAAACGAAGCTATGAAAGAACGCGTCCTGAGCATACTGCTCACCCTGCGCATGCGGCTATGAGATGATCCCGGCCGCCCTGCTGATGGCCCTGACCATCGGGCGCAAAAAGCGCCTGAGCTGACCGCTTTTCCCCCATAAGCAGCAAATAGCCCCGGGACGCGATAGCGTCCCGGGGCTATTGCTATTGCCTGACTTTTTTGGGGGTCAGCTCAGGTGCTTTTTCTTGCCCAGCAGCAGGGCGGCGGCAGCCAGCAGGGATACGGAGGCCGCAGCCAGCCACAGAGCGGTGTGAGCCTCATCGCCGGTCTTGACACCGGGATTCTCGGGCTGCACAGGCTCATCGGGCTTGTAGTTGGGATCGGTCTCGCCGCACACGGTGCACTTGCCGTCCTTGTAGTCGTGACCGGCAGCGGGGATGGTCTCGCCCTTCTTGACGGTCTCGCCGCAGACGGTGCAGACCTGGTCGCCGGTGTAGCCATCCTCGGTGCAGGTGGCCGCCTTAGCGCCCACCAGCTGGGTCTTGTGACCCAGAGCGGGGATGACCTCGCCCTTCTTGACGGTCTCGCCGCAGACGGTGCAGACTTCGTCGCCGGTATAGCCATCTTCCGTGCAGGTGGCGGGCTTCGCGCCTACCAGCTGGGTCTTGTGGCCCAGAGCGGGGATGGTCAGGGCCTCCAGGGTGGTCTCGTTCTGGCCTTCGGCATCGGCAAACAGCTTGCCGCACACGGAGCACACCCAGTGGGCCTTGACGCCGTTTTCGGTGCAGGCGGCGGGGACCTCCGCCACGGCGGACAGCTTGTGGCCGTCGGCGGGAATGGGCTGGGTCCGGACGTCGGTATAGGTGACGCCGTCCAGGACCACCTTGGCGGTATAGGTGCGGACGCCGCCCTCCAGGCAGGAGCTGCCGGTGGTGACCTCGCTGGTGACCTGGGCGTCCAGATGCAGCTTCTCATGCCGGGGATTCACGGTGCAGGCAAATTCGGCATAGGCGCTGAAATCGTCGTTCCAGGTCCACACCGGCTGGCCGTACACATGGCCGTCCTTCAGCTCGATATTCACCGTGCCGGTGGGGCAGGTCCACTCCTGGCCGGTCTGGCCGTCCCGATTCTGATAGAACACCCAGTTGGGGCCGCCGGGGATGTCCAGCCGGGTCAGATCCAGGGACACGGTGATCTCCGTATCCTCCGCCGTCAGGGGCTCGGCGGTGAACTTCACATAGTCCGTCACGTCCCGGGTCATGCCGTTGGCCAGCAGGGCCGTCACCTGCATGCCGGCGCCGTCGAAGGTCTCGCCGATCTCATAGACGGTGCGCTCCGGCTGCCGGGTGATCTCCAGGGCGGTGACGCGGCTGCTCAGCCGCATCATATAGGCCGAGTCGTTCTTGAAATAGATGTTGCCCTCGCCGTCCACAATGGGGCTGCAGATGGCGTACTGGGCCTGTGCGCCGCTGGGGGTGAACAGCACATACCCGGTCTCGATGGTGACCTCGCCGGAATCGCCGTTATAGGTCTCCATGGTGGTGTAGGTGTGGTCCACCTCGGTCATGCCGGGCTTATCCCGCAGGACCCGCAGCTTGCCGGGGGTATAGTTGTCGAAGAAGTACACATACGCATAGCCGTCCTGGTCCTCATAGGCCGTGGTCAGCAGACCGCTGGTCTGGGGATAGCCCTGGGTGGGGACGGTATAGGCGATGGAGAAGCTCTCCAGGTCCACCACGGTCATGTTGTGGCCGGAATAGGCCCCGAACTGGCTGACGCCGGACACGCCGATATAGGCCCGACCGTTGTGGATCACCGGTGTGGAGGTGGACATGGGCGGCGTGTTGTCGTCGTTGCCGCCGTTGTCCAGGTGCAGGCGGTTCAGGGACCCCTTCACGAAGGTGCCGTCCTCGTTGGTGCGGACCTGATACAGGTCGCCGCCCTTGGAGGTGAAGTAATAGGCGTCGGTGGCGGGGTCATAGCACACGCTGCTGCGCAGGTCGCCCACGTTGGTGGCCTTCAGCTGGTCCAGCAGAACGCCGGTCTTGGGATCCAGAGACAGCACGGAGCCGTAGCCCGTGGTATAGCCGCTGTCGCCGTCGTCGGTGGTCACCAGGACGAAGTTTTCGCAGGCATAGGCCCCGGCCCAGTAAAACCCGTTGTGGGTATAGGTCCAGGCGGCCAGCTTGGCCTCCTGGGTCTGGGTGGGGTCCTCATCGGTAACGCTGATGCCCGCGAAGTTGGCCTGCTTGGTCTCGGAGTTCCAGAAGCCGGTGTAGATATACCCGTCGCAGTAGGCGATGGGGCAGTTGGGCTGACCGCCCAGGGGATCGGTATACACCCACAGGGACTCCAGGCTCTCCGCGTCGAAGGCCTGGATGCGGCCGCCGCTGAGGGCCACGAAGATCATGCCGTCGGCATAGGTGGGGGAGTTGATGGCGAAGGAGGAGCTGGTGACCATGGTGCCCTCGCCTACCACCGCGCCGGTCTCCTTGTCAATCTTCAGCAGCTTGTCCCGGGCATAGGCGTAGAGATACCCGCCTGCAATAATGGGGCAGGAGGCGGCGCTGGCGCCGTAGCCCTCGCCCACCTTGTTGGCCCACACCAGCACCGCGTCCTCGGCGGTGATGGGGGTGGGGGCGCTGACCACGCCGTTGTTGTTGCTGTCCGCCCGGAACAGGGGCCAGTCACCGGGCTGCAGAATGTCGTTGTGGCTGCTCTCCGGGGCCTTTTCCAGCTTCACGGTGATGTTCTTGCTGTCCTCCCCGGCGATCACGTCCAGCTTCTGGCCCACATAGCCGCTGCGGGTCACCACCAGGGTATAGGCTCCGTTGGTGTCCAGGGTATAGGTGCCGGTCTCGCCGGGCAGGATCCGCTGGCCGTTGACGTTGCTGGTCAGGAACACCGTGGCGTCGGCGGGGTCGGTGGTGACGGTGGTCTCCACCGGCGGCAGCTTGTTGATCCGGATGGAATAGGTCTGCGCTACGGAGGTGGGCTCGCTGTGGGAAACGGTGACGGTGACGGTCTCCGTCTGCAGGGCGGTGTTCAGGGGAACGTTCACCGTCCGCAGGACGTTGGGCCTGTTGTCCGCGTCATAGGTCAGGGTCTGGCTCCAGTCGCCGCAGGCCACGGTAACGGTCATGTCCGCGTCCAGCCTATAGCCGGACAGGGGGCGCAGAGTCAGCTGGATCTCCGGCACCCGCTGGCCCAGGGACGTTGTGTAATCCAGCACCAGCTTGTCGAAGGCCTTGGATGCATCGTCCTTCTGATTCAGGGGCAGGGCACTGCCGTTGTTGTCCGCCAGCTTCATGGAGTTCAGGGTCATGACCCGGTGGGCGGAGATGAGATAGCTCTGATAGAAGGTGACGCCGCCTACGGCCTTGGCCTGGGCCACCTGCAGCTCCATGGAGTTGCCATGGCCGCCGGCGGCCATGAAGTTGGCCACGGAGCCGTAGCCATCGTCCTTGGAGGTCAGCACCTTTTCATACAGCTTGTCGGCGAAGTTGGTGTTATAGTGACCGTAATAGACCATGGTGGTCACATAGGTGCTGTCTGTCCTGGCCCGGTTCAGAAAGAAGGAGGCGTTGTTGGACTCCACGGCGAAGTCATACTCGTGGACGCCTGCGCTGAAAGCCGGGGTCATGGGATAGGGGATGGCCTTGGCGGAGGTGCCGCTCTTGGCGTCCAGCCCCTTGAGCCAGTCCTCCACAATGGGGGTGGGCACCTGCACCGTCAGCCCGGCGGAGGCCTTCACGGCGGCGGTGGTGTGGAAATAGCTGTTCTTGGTGGAGACATAGGTGTAGCTGTCGCCGGGAACCAGGGCGTACACGTCGGAGGTGCCGGTCTGCTGCCGGGGGGCGATCACCGCCCCGGCGTTGTTGGTCAGCTCCACCGTCACATCCTGCTCATGCTCCAGGGTCACCAGAACGCTTTCCCGCTTTTCCACCAGCACTGTATAGGTGACGGTGCGGCCCTCGAAGGTCAGCTCCACGGGGATGATGTACTGCCCCTTGCCGTTCTTCTGGCAGCCGGCCAGGGTCACGTTCACGGGAGCGCCGCCCTGGGCCGCCTTCCCGGCAACGGTCAGCTTGGCCTGGGCGCACAGGGGGGAGGCGGTAACGGTCACCGTGTCCTCTGTGGTGGCCACGGTATAGCTCAGGGTTTTCTTGTCAAAGTCCAGCTTCAGCCGGGCGGAGGCGTCGGATACCACCAGGTCCGTCAGGCTGGGGGTGCGCAGAACGTGCAGGGTATAGGGCTGATACTGCTCGTAGCCGTCCACGGCATACCGGGCCTCCAGCACCACGTCCCCGCCCTCTAGGCTGCTGCCGGGAAGGACCCGGCTCAGCGCCGTGGCCTTGCTCTGCCAGGAGCGGGCGTACTTGGGCAGGGTCTCCACCCCGGCCAGGTATACCCGGACGTTCATCTGCCCCTCACCGGTGCCAATGCCGTCTCCGGGGACCATGTAGGGATACAGGGTGCCATAGGAATAGTCAGGCACCCAGAAGGTGGCGCCGCCGTCGGTCTCGTCAAACTTGGGGACGTCCTCGCCGTCCTTCCACTGGTTGTCAATGCCCAGGCGGAGCTCCTTGATCCACTTGCCGGAGGGCAGGGGGGCGGAGACGGCTGCGCCCTGGGCGGTGACCTCCACGGTGCCCCGGACGTGGTTGATGCCGCCGTCGGACAGGTCAAACTGATAGGTGGCGGGCACCAGCTGCACGGAACCGGCGTTCTTCACGGTGGTCACGGTGCCGAACTCACTGGTGAAGGTGGCCTGCGCCGGGGTCACGGCATTGCCGTCCTGGGTGGCGGCGATGGTCACGGTCACCCGGTCGCCCGCCTGGAAGGCCTCGAACTTGTCGATGGCCTTTTCCAGGGCGGTGCGCAGGGGGGCCGCCGCGGCGTTGGCGGCGGCATAGAAGCCGCTGTGGGCGGCGTCATAGGCCTCCTTGGCGGCGGCGTAGTCCTTCAGTCCGTTGGTGGACGTGTTGTAGGCCGCCATCCGCTCTGCCAGGTGCAGCAGGTCATCGCCGTAGCTTTGATTGGCATTGGTGGTGAACCAGATGGCCGTCAGTCCCTTGGCCGAGGCGTCCAGGGCATAGCCGTCGCCGTCGTAATGCAGGGAGTAGTTGTCCGTCCGGCCGTCCACGGCGGTGATGAACCCGCTGTCGATGCCGGAGAAGGTGTGGCCGCTGTTTTTCAGCACGTCCTTCACCGTGTCGCCGGAGCGATAGCCGATATACTCCGGCTCGATGACATAGCCGTCCTGGGCCACGGCCAGCAGGGCGATGCGCCCGTCGTCCGCCGCATAGGCCGGAACCGGCAGCAGAGACAGCAGCATCAGGCACGCCAGCAGCGCGGCCATCAGGCGTTTGGTAACTCTCATGTGATGTTTCCTCCTTTGTTCTTTCTCTATTCAAAACACCTTGCAGGTGATAAATCTTGAGACGAACCGGCGCAGGGCCGGGGTTTGCTCCCGCCATACCCGGCGGGCGCTTTCCAGCAGGGCCAGGCACCGCCGCCGCTGGTCCTCCGTCATGGTGTGGCCGCTGTACCACACCTCCCGCTCCAGATACACCAGGTCCTCCGCATCCTCCGGGGACAGGGGGTCCTCCGGAAGGCCCGGCTGACCCAGCAGGTCATGGACGGCGCACAGGATGTATCCGCAGCCCATGCGGCAGTCCGGATCCTGATACCGGGCCGCCGCCTGTTTTAGCCGCCTGCGGCCCAGAAGGGCGCGGACGGTCAGGGCCAGCAGCCCCAGCGCCAGCACCGCCGCCAGGGTCAGCAGGGCGCTGCGGACATATTCCGCCCGCCGGTCCTGGGGCTGCTCCTCCTCCGGGACGACCTCCGGCTCCCGCTCCTGAACGGGGGTGTCCGGCACGGGGGTGTCCCCCTGGCCGTTTTCTCCCTCCGGGCCGTTTTCCGGCAGCCGGTATTCCACCAGGTCCGTATAGCCCGGGGCGGCGTCAAAGGGCAGCCAGCCCACGCCGTCCAGATAATACTCCGTCCAGGCGTGGCTGCTCTGCTCCGTCAGGGTCAAAGTGCCGCCGGGGGCCATGGCCTCCGCCTGCTGGCGGGTCACGACGTAGCCCTCAACGTACCGGGCCGGGACGCCGCAGCACCGCAGCAGCAGAGCCGCTAAGGTGGCATAGTGGATGTCGCTGCCCTGCTGGCCGCCGGAGGCCATGGCGGCGGCGATGTCGCCGCCGGACACCGAGGCCCCCTGGCGATAGCTGACGCTCTGGGAAAGCCAGGCCAGCACCGCCGCCTTGGCCTGGGTGGTGGTCATATCGCTCTCCGGGGTAAAGGCCCGGGTCAGGGCCTCATAGGTGCTCTGGGGCACCGTCAGATAGTGGTCATAGACCCACTGGCGGTATACCGCCTCCCCCTGGCGATAGGGGGTGTCGTCCCCGGACCGGGACAGGGCGTCCTGCAAGAGATAGCTGTCCTCCACCGGGTAAACGGACAGGGTGACGGCGTCTGCCGGGACGCGGCCCCCCTCTCCGGCCAGGTCGGCGGCGTCCAGGGCATCCGTGGCCGCCCCATAGGGCAGATACAGCCGCTGGCGGCAGGCCCCGGCGTTGGCCACGGTGACGGTCCGGCTTTCGCCGCCGGATACGTCCTGCCAGGCGGCGGAAACCTGGGTGGAGGGGAAGAAATAGTCCCTTTGCAGGGTATACAGGGCGTCGGCCTGGGCCGCCAGGGCCTCCCCCTCCAGGGGCTGCCAGCTGCGGCCGGTGTATTCTCCGGCGGCGAAGCCCCGCAGATACAGGGGCTCCCACCGGCCCATGGTCACGGTCAGGGCCGTCTGGCTGCCGGAGCCGTGGGGCCGGGTCAGGTCCCCCTCCGGCAGGGGGGAGGGGTGGGACTCATACCGCAGCCGGTGCAGAAAGACGCCGTTCCCCTGTGCCGGGACAAGGCCGGGAATCAGCGGGACAAGGGCGCAAAAAGCCGCAACAAAAAGGGACAGTCCGGCCAGCATCGCCTGCCGCCCCAGCCCCTGCCGGGGCAGCAGGCACATCAGCCCGCCCACCAGCAGAACCGCCAGCGGATTACTGTTGGCCGCCCTCAACACTTGCCCCAGCACGGTAAGGAGCACCCCCGCGACCACTCCCGTTATCACGCCGGCCAACAACCACCAGGGGATGTCCGTACGGTAGGCATACCCTTGCAGCCAACGGCTCATGGCGATGTAAGCCAACGGGAGCGCGACCGCGCCGGCAAGCATCACCTGCACCGTATATTCGCGGAAGAACATGCGGATGATATCGCCCACCCTGGCCCCCACCACCTTACGGACAGCAACCTCCTTGCGCCGGCGCTGCGTGGAGGCTGAGGCTACGGCATAAATACCGAACAACGAGATCAGCAGGCAAACGACCGCCAGGACGGAAAACATCTTCAAGCCGGCTTGCTCCGAATAATTCAGACGGTCATACATCTCGCTTAACCGTATCGGATGAACATCTACAAAAGAGGCATCTATCGCGGGCAACACTGCGTTTATCCGCCGGATCGCCTCCTGCTCCTGCCCCGGACATACAGACTGTTTGTCGGATAAACCGATGGGAAGAAGATCGTTGGAAGAATGCGGCTACGAAGCGAAAAGAGATGGAAATCCTTCACAACACCGACCACCCGGTATTCTTCCGGCTCATTCAATGTCATGCGGATAACGGTGCCCACCGGCTCCTCAAGCCCCATCGCCCGGACAGCTTCCTCGTTGAGCACGACATTACGCTCTCCGCCTTCACCCAACCACTCCCCTTGAAGCATGTTGACCTTAAAGGTTTCGGCAAACCGGCTGTCGGTCGGCACGACACAGAATGCCGATTTTTCGGATTGCGTCTTCCCCGGCCACTCGATATCCGTTTTTATGTCGGAAGGAGTCGCACTGTGCTTCGGCGTAAAATAGGTATCCGTCACATTCCCGACTTGCGGGATCGAAGCCAGCTCCTTCAATAAGGCCACCCGCACATCCTCATTAATAAAAAGCTGTATGCCGGACAAATAGACAATCCCATTGCGATCGAAGCCCAGATCCTTGTGATTGACGAAACGCATTTGCAACATCACCACCCACGCAGCGACAATAAACAGGATACTGACAGCCAATTG
>ERZ772865.3337-NODE-3337-length-12361-cov-9.886478_pt1 | contig 12361 bp, 10 predicted proteins | sample MGYA00512133_ERZ772865 | MGnify/ENA primary metagenome ERZ772865 (study PRJEB29015, sample SAMEA2737722) | human gut metagenome | biome: human gut; feature: human-associated habitat; material: faeces | place: China | collected 2012 ...
GGCTCAAAGGTCTGGATGATGTGTAATCCTTCGCCCACCTCCAACGCCTCGGCTCTTTTCTTCAGCCCTTCAAAGAAGCTGCCCTGTATATGGCGCACATCCACGGTCTGAAACCCCTGCGCCTTATTCTTCCAGTTTTCGTAGCTCATGCGGTTATTCTCCTTTCCTCACTCGATAAAACCAGATGTGATATTCGCTGCCGCTCACCTTCTCCGTGTGATGCTCAAAGCCCATAAGGGCCAGCACCGGGTACAGGGGGACAGGCTCGAAGGTCTGGATGATATGCAGTCCTTCGCCGTTTTTCAGCGCGGCAGCCTTTGCCTTCAATGCGGGGAAGAAGTCCATCTTTTTGCCCCGCACGTCCATCACTTCAAATGTGCCGATTTTGTCCTTCCAGTTTTCATAACTCATCGTCTTTACTCCTATTGCAGAAAGCTCATGCTTTCTCAAAGTTGTCCTTTCCTATGCCGCACAGGGGGGCACTCGAAGTCTTCCGGCATCTCGCTCCACGGTGTTCCCGGCGCGATTTCTCCCTCCGGATATGACGCCATCTGCTGCCGAGGCGCAGGGACTTGTCCGAGCGGACAAGCATCCCAAAAGCACCCGCTACGGCAGGCAGAATCCCCTCGCCGAACGCTGGAACAGCGAAGAACAGCTTGTTGTATGGCGGGCGGCATGGGCGGATGTAACCAACCGCCAGTTGGAGATGTACGGACACGACGAGCGTATCGACCACCGCAGCAACGCCGCACGGGGTCTGGATGAGCAGCCCACCATCCATGAGGGTGTGACGGCACGGGCACTGGAGCGGAAAGGGATCATCGCTGACCGCTGCGAGATTAACCGGCAGATCAAGGCGGACAATGCCCTGCTGCGGGAGCTGAAAGCTGCCGTCAAAAAGCTGGGGCAGGCGGTGAAGAATACCCTCCCGGCCATTGCCGAGGCCATGGAGAATCTGCGTAAAAATCTGCTGCTGTTCTGCTATCAGCTGGGGTATCTCCGCAAGGGCAAGGAACGCCTGAACACTTCGCTAAATACGCTGCGCCCTGCCCTCACACAGTACAATCAGCTGGCAAAGGATATTCGGGATAAGGCGAAAGAGCGCCGCAGCCTGCTTTCCGAGAAAAAGGCTCTTTCCGCTGTCCATGTATTCCGACACCGGGAACTGGCGGCAAAGATTGCGGCACTGACAGAGGATTTGGAGGAACTGCGTTCGGAAAAGAATCTGCTTCTGGCGTCGCTGGCATATACCGAGGACGATGCCGCCGATAAATTTCCCAAAGACATTGCTGCCATGAAGCAGAGCCTGAAACGGTTGGAAGAACAGGGGCAGAAATATTCCACCGAGCTGGACGCTGCCCTGAATGAGTATGCCGGGCTTCGGGAGCAGGCCCAGGGCTTCAACCCGGTGCAGTTGTATGAAACAAGGCAGGCCATCCGCCCCGGCAAGGAGCAGGAAGCGGAGAACCGAGCACAGCAGGTTTACGGTGAGAAGTACAACCCGCTGCTGATGTTTGACAGCAAAAAAGCGGTGTCCCGGATGCTGGACGAAGATGCTGAACGGCAGAATGTGCGGAGACTGGTACGGCTGGCGTATAAGGAGCAGCAGACTTTTCAAAAGGAAAAAAGTGCGCAGGAACGGTAACACACTGTTCCCGTTTTTGAAGATATTGCAAGTTGAATTAGCAAAATGGGGTTGACTTGAGAGAAAAATGGGGGTATAATTTTTTCGTTTGATATAGCTATTGGTTAGATATATCTAACTATGTGTCATGTTGATTTATGCGACATTTTATTTACTGCGGCGGTTAGTGATTGCTAACTGTTGTGAAGAGAATCTAGGAGGAAAGATATGAGTACCAAAACCAACAAGCTGAAAACCAAAGACCTGATCGTTGCTGGAGCCTTCGCCGCCCTTTATGTGGTGGTACTGTTTGCGGTGGTGACTGTTATGGGGTTTGTCCCCATCCTTTATCTCATCGCTCCGTTTGTAAACTCGGTCATTTTAGGGTGCATTTACATGATGTATGTTATGAAAGTACCAAAAACCGGAGCAATTCTGATTCTTTCGGTGGCTGTAGGACTTCTCACTTCCACTGGCGGTGTGTGGGTATCTCTGATTTGGTGCCTCGCTCTTGGAATTGTAGCAGAGTTGATTGCCCGCGCAGGAAATCATAAGTCCAAGAAATCCTACATACTCAGCTATGTTGTTTTTGCCTGCTCCAGCATGTCTCCTTTCTGGATGCTGGCTTACGCCAAACCGGCTTTTCTTCAGTCCTGCGAAGCTTATTATGGGGCCGACTATGCCGCAACGCTGGATAAGTTCACCCCGAGCTGGATTATTCTGGTTCTGATTGGAATCGCCATGTTGGGCGGTCTGATTGGTGGACTGATTGGTTCCAAGCTTTTGAAAAAGCATTTCCAAAAGGCGGGTGTGGTTTAATGCAGCTGATTGAAGCTGCCCAGCAGCCCGTCCTTCGAATCGACGCCCGCACAAAATTTGCGCTGCTCTTCGGGGTGGGAATATCATCATTGATGTTCCCACCCCTGTGGCTGGAGGCAACCACTTTTGTTCTGATGGCGTTGCTTTTGACACTAAATAGGCGAATAAAAACCTCTGCAAAATTTACTGCTGCATTCCTCATTATGCTTCTGTTGGACTGGACACTGTCATTAAAAGTCAGCGGCGGCTTTGCGGCACTGTTTTTTTCTCTTGTAAGACTGGGAAGACTTATGCTCCCGATTTTTATGGCAGGAATACTGCTGATGAAAACTACTTCTGTAAGCGAGTTTATGCTTTCTTTTGAGCGGATGCATCTGCCAAATAAACTGATCATACCCTTGTCAGTTATGTTCCGCTTCATCCCGACGATTTCCGAGGAGTGGCACAGTATCCAGGACGCCATGCGTTTTCGGGGGATTGGCATTTCTGTGCGTTCTGTGCTGACAAAGCCAATGATGACGCTGGAATATACGATGGTGCCGCTGCTGATGTCAACCGCTACGATTTCTGACGAGCTGGCGGCGGCTTCCCTCTCCCGTGGACTGGACGCTGATACCAAACGTACCTGCATTGAGGATGTAAGGCTGCGGACGCAGGATTACCTGTTGATCCTGTTTTCCATTGTAATCGCCGTGACGGGAGGAATGGTATGATTGAATTAAAACAGGTTACCTTCCGGTACGATAATGCCCCCGAAAACGCACACAGCATCCGCAATATCAATTTAACTATACAAAACGGAGAGTGCGTTGTCCTGTGCGGCAGAAGCGGCTGCGGAAAAACGACGATTACCCGATTGATTAACGGTCTCATCCCGCATTACTACGAAGGGGATTTGTCGGGTTACGTTTCCGTCAATGGAGCAGAAATCAAAAATCAGCAGCTTTCTAAAATTTCACAGCGTGTTGGTTCTGTATTTCAAAATCCCCGCAGCCAGTTCTTTAATGTGGATACAACATCGGAGCTGGCGTTCGGATGTGAAAATCAGGGACTGCCTAAGGAAGATGTGCTGGAACGAATTGCGGATGCGGCGAATCATTTTTTCTTGAACGGCTTGCTGAACCGGAGTATTTTTGAGCTTTCCGGCGGTGAGAAACAACGGATCGCATGCGCCAGCGTTTATGCGGTTCATCCGGATATTTTTGTTTTGGATGAGCCGTCTTCTAATTTGGACCCCGCTTCCATTCAGCAACTGAAAGATGTTTTGCTGAAGCTGAAAGCGGAAGGAAAAACACTGGTGATTTCCGAACACCGTCTGTATTACCTTCTGGATATTGCCGACCGCTTTATCTGGCTCGATCAGGGCGAAGTTCGCTCCGTATATACCAGAGAAGAGATTCTTGCATTCAGCCCGGCACAGATTTCGGCCATGGGACTGCGGGCACTGGACTTGAAGCAAGTGGAAGGTGAAGCAGAACCTTTGAAACATTCAGAGCATGAATTTATGTTTCAAGATCTGGAGTGTAAAGTATCCGGTCACAGCGTGCTATATATCGAATCCCTGCAAATCCCCGCTGGGGAGATTGTTGCGGTGATCGGTCACAACGGGGCTGGAAAATCAACATTTGCCGGGTGTCTTTGCGGAATCCGGAAACATACTGGTAAGGTTTTTTATGACAGGACAGAACGGAACGCAAAAAAGCGCCTGAAAGAGAGCTATATGGTCATGCAGGATGTAAACCATCAGCTGTTTACGGAAAGTGTACGGGATGAAGTGACTCTGAATATTCCGGAGAAACAATCGGAACAGGCAGAAAACATCCTGAGGCAGATGGGGATTGCCGAACTTGCGGAATGTCATCCGCTGGCGCTGTCCGGAGGACAGAAACAACGGGTTGCCATTGCAAGCGCCTTGTGTGCGGGAAAGAAAATCCTGATCTACGATGAACCTACCAGCGGGCTAGATTATGAAAGTATGCGCTGCGCCTGTGCCTTGATCCGGGAGGTTTCCCGACAAGCGGAATTGTCCCTTGTAATTACCCATGATCTGGAATTCATCATGGCCTGCTGCACTTGTGTGCTGCATATTGACCATGGAACAGTCAAAGCATTTTATCCCCTTGACAGCAGAGGAAAAGCAAGGGTAAAAAAGGAGTTTCTATTACAGAAAGAAAGTGAGGAGAGATTATGAGCAAACAGAAGTCCAAAACGGGGATGGCAAGGATGATGCAGCTGGCAATGACCAAAAAGCCTTTGGTGATTGCCTCTGTCATTTTGTCTTCGCTGGCGGCGATAGCCAGCTTTATCCCCTATATTGCAATTTATTTTATTATCCGGCAGATCTTGACCGTATATCCGGACCTGAACGCATTGGGGCAGACCAGCCTGTTTTCCTATGGCTGGATGGCGCTTGGCGGCGTTGCGGCGAATATTCTCCTGTATTTTGCCGCTCTTATGTGTTCCCATCTGGCAGCCTTCGGAACGCTGTATGAGTTAAAGGTGAATTTCCTTTCCCATTTGGCAAAGGTGCCTCTTGGATTTCATGTGATGATCGGAAGCGGCAAACTTCGGAAAATCACGGATGAGAACATTGAAAATGTCGAGAAATTTATCGCACACCAACTACCAGACATTGTAGCCGCATTTGTTTCTCCTATTGTGATGGCTGTGATTCTGTTGAGCGTGGACTGGCGGCTCGGCCTGGCCTCTATTGTTGGAGTGATTCTTGCTTTTATCATTCAGAGTATCGCCTACGGTCAGGAAGGCGCCAAAAAGATGATGGCTCAGTACCAACACTCGTTGGAAAATATGAACAATGCTGCGGTGGAGTACATCCGTGGTATTTCGGTCGTAAAGGCTTTCAAGCAGACTGTATATTCCTTTCACCGGCTGCACGAGACCATCAAAGAATATACTTCTGTGGTCATTCCATATACGCTGAGCTGGGAAAACATGATGTCCTCCTTTATGACGGTTATCAACCACATTTATCTTTTCCTTTTGCCGGTAGGGATTCTGATCGGCATGAATACCGGGGATTTTCAGGATTTTGCTTCTCGCTTTATCTTTTATCTGGTATTTGTACCGTCCATTGCGGGCATCCTTTCCAAAATCATGTATGTCAACTCCGACGCCATGCGGATTGCCAACGGTGTAGAGGCAATGGATCAGATTCTGGCTGAGCCGGAGCTTAAACAGCCGCCGGTTCCTAAAACAACGGCTCGCTATGATGTCAAGTTTGAGAATGTATCCTTCTCCTATGAGAAAGGCAAAGAAAAACAGGCAATTTCCAATGTGAGCTTCCATGCACGGCAAGGCGAAGTAACAGCGATTGTAGGTCCTTCCGGCGGTGGAAAAAGTACGATTGCCCATCTCATCCCGCGTTTTTTCGATGTGGATCAGGGCACTGTTTCCATTGGATCGGTGGATATCCGGCAGATGGAAAGCCGATATCTGATGGAACAGGTCAGCTTCGTATTTCAGGATGTCTATCTGTTCAAACAGAGTATCCGTGATAATATCAGGCTTGGGAACCAGAATGCCAGCGATGAACAGATCCAGGCGGCCGCGAAAGCCGCCCAATGCCACGACTTTATCATGGCGCTGCCAAATGGCTATGATACGGTCATCGGAGAACAGGGTATCCATTTAAGCGGCGGCGAGCAGCAGCGGATTGCTATCGCCCGTGCCATTGTAAAGGATGCCCCTGTGATAGTGCTGGACGAGGCAACCGCCTTTGCCGATCCCGAAAATGAGCATTTGATTCAAAAGGCGTTTGAAAAGTTGATGCATGGGAAAACAGTGATCATCATCGCGCACCGGCTTTCCACAGTCCGAAACGCGGATCATATCATTGTAATGGATAACGGGCGTGTAGCAGAAGAAGGCAGCCATGACGCCCTCCTGCAAAAAGGAGGACGGTATACATCCATGTGGAAGACCTACAATGAAACAGCCAGTTGGACCATGAGAAAGGAGGCGCTGGTCAATGGATAAGAAAAAATCAACCTTTCAGGATGCGCTGATGCTGACGGACAAAGGCTATCGGGACTTAAAAAAAGCGATTGCCGCCTGCACGCTGACGAATTTCTCCATGTTTATTCCGGCTGTGGTGATGCTTCAGGTTGTCATGGAACTTCTAAAACCGTTTACCGGCGGGAGCATCTCATGGACAAATATGTGGATTTATTTCGGACTCGGCATCATCGGCGCAGTAATCGTATTTCTCTGCAACAAAAACGACTATAAAAAGACCTATGTAGCCTCTTACATGGAAAGCGAAAATACAAGGATCGCTTTGGCCGAACACATCCGCAAACTGCCTATGAGTGTGTTTAATTCCAAAAACCTTTCGGAGCTTACGACAAATCTCATGGGCGATGTAGCCACTTCCGAACATGTACTGAGTCATGTGTATCCGCAGATTATCTCCAATGTGATTACGATTACGGTTGTCTGCATTATGTTTTCCTTCTATGACTGGCGTATGGCGCTCGCTATTTTTATTTCCGTGCCGGTTGCTTTTCTCATTATTTTTGCGAGCAGACGGATTCAGGAGCGGCTTGGGAAAAAGCATGCGCAGGCAAAACTGGAAGCTTCCGAACAGGTTCAGGAATACATCGAGGGAATCAAGGTGGTGAAAGCCTGCAATCTGGACAGCCAGCAGTTTCAGGCTCTGGAAAAAGCGCTTCGCACCATGAAAAACCTTGCAATTAAATTTGAATTTGGTTCCGGCGTTTTTGTGACAGGCGCGCAGATGCTCGTCCAATCCGGCATCGGGCTTACCGTGTTTGCGGGAACGTCCCTGCTCCTGAATGGTAAAATTGAGCTTGTCCCAATGCTGCTTTGCCTGTTGATCGTCACCCGAATTTACGGGCCAATTATTACAGAGCTGACTCTGCTCCCGGAGCTGTTCTATCATCAGATTGCCATCCGCAGAATGAGAACCCTGATGAATATTCAGCCGATGGAAGGCGATACTGAAAAACCAGTAAAGGAATATGATATCGAACTGAATAATATCAGCTTCCGCTATAATCCGCAGGGCGAGGAAACCATAAAAAATGTGAATGTTACGATTCCAGCAGGTGCAATCACGGCTCTGGTTGGCCCCAGCGGAAGCGGCAAGAGTACGCTTTCCCGTCTGATTGCACGTTTCTGGGATGTTAGTAAAGGAAAGGTGGAAATCGGCGGCATTGACGTGAAAGAGCTTGATCCGGAACATTTGATGGAATACATGTCCTTTGTATTTCAGGATGTGGTACTTTTCAACGACACTGTCTACAATAACATTAAAATAGGAAATATGAACGCAACCGAAGAACAGGTGCTTGCGGCGGCAAAGGCTGCGCGCTGTGATGAGTTTATTGACAAAATGCCGGATGGTTATCAGACTGTTCTGGGAGAAAACGGAAGTACCCTTTCCGGCGGTGAACGGCAGCGCCTGTCCATTGCAAGAGCTTTACTAAAGGACGCTCCGATCGTACTTTTGGATGAAGCAACAGCCAGCCTTGATCCGGAAAGTGAATCCTGTATTCAGCAGGCGATCGGCCGCTTAATACAGGGGAAAACCGTTCTTGTTATTGCACACAGACTCCGTACCATTGCAAAGGCCGACAAAATCATCGTGCTGGACGATGGCAAAGTCATAGAGCAAGGAACACACAGTGAACTGATGGAGCAAAATGGGCTTTACAAAAGGCTGTATACCATTCAGCAGGAAAGCCTTGGCTGGAGCGTATAAATGTTTGCTATTATGTAAGCCGCCGATATTTTAATATTGAGTAACCTGCAAGCCGACTGCAATAATACAGTCGGCTTGCTTGGCGTTTCGCAGAATCATTAGCAAATTTATTTATCTTTACAATATGGGTAAAATGCCCTTGACAAATCTCGTCTCAGTTTTTCATACTGTTTGCCCACTTTGCGAAGGACTTTTATGCGCAATGGCTTAAAATGAGAGGGTCCCCACTGAAATTCAAGTGTATTTCAGTGGGGACCCTCTCATTTTCGTTTTTACACTTTCGCGCAGAAATCCCAAAGGCTTTTTGCGGCTCCGGGCAGAGCAGGTGCTTCAATTCCTGAAGCCTCAGTGGTGGACGGAGCGGGAAGATCACCGTGCGCTGGCTGCACTTTTACTGAAAGCGCAATCATTGATCCGGGCAACACGGTAGACTTAAACGGGCGGGCAGCTATACAGCTGCCCGCCCACTTTTAATCTTTAGACGCGTCCAGCGCGCTCCGAATCATGGAAGTAATCATTGTAATTTGCCTTGGTGTGGCAGTCTGCCACAACTCTAAAAGCACATCCATGTTTTGAAGTTCCATGCTGGGTAAAACTTCTGCCAACAAATAGGTTGGCGAGACTTTCAATGCTTCACACAGCAAAACAAATACTTGTAGACTTGGAACTTTTGCTCCTGATTCGATTTGTCGGAGATAGGTTGCATTAATGTTGCAGGCTTCTGACAGACGCTCACTCGTCCAGCCCCGTTCCTTGCGTGCGATATTGATTCGCTTTCCGAGTAGCTTCTTATCCATGTGTTCGCCTCCATTTGTGCGCTATAAGTATTTATTTTGTATGCTTATAGCTTACATTCCTGTTGACGCGAAAAATAGCGGCTGTTAGAATACAAATTGTAAGCCAATAGACTACATAAAAGCTGGTGGGAATATGGAAAAAGAGTACCGTTGTGCGATTATAGGTCAGCATCCCATGCGATTTCCGTGGGGCTTTGACGAGGAAGATACCCAATGCCGCCGAATGAAACTGGAACTGGCTCAGTGTATTATGGAACTGCGTCAATGTGGAGTGACAGAATTTCAAGTTGCCTGTGACCCCGGCGTGGGATTGTACGCCGGGGAAATCGTCAATATCACAAAGCAGAATGACGAGGCCATGCGCCTTGTTTGCGTAATCCCTTTTGAAGAACAGGCTACCAAGTGGACGCCGCAGCTGCGTGAACGCTATTTCGATATGCTGGCGGACTGCACCGACCTTTCCTGTGTAGACTATCAGGAGACACCCAACGCACAGCTTATGGCCTATCGGCGGATCGTCAAGCAGTCTGATATGCTGGTGGCCGTATATGACCCTGAACTTGCCAGCGGTAGCGCAGAGGACAAGGCTATGGCCTATGCCCTTGCGTTGGGGAAGCCAACCCTGCTGATCCACCCTAATACATGGAAAAAGAAATGGCTGAATGTTGTAAAACGCGAAGGCGAGCAGCATATTTGAAAATTTTATCCATCCTCATACTTTAGAACGATTTACATTTTGCAAAAATGCGGATATAATTATTATGAATCAGTATGAAGCGAAAAACTTATGATGAGGGGCGCGCCCCTCATCCCGTGGGTACCCACGGGATGATACCGCTCTGTAACCTGTGGACTTTGCCCGCTGCGGTCAGGCGGGCATGAACAAAATTTTGACCATCATACAAAGGAGGATACACCATGAAAAAACGCATCGGAAGTCTGCTTCTTATTCTGGCGCTGTGCTTTACGCTGCTGCCAACGGCAGCATTTGCAGCGGACAACAAAACCTCAATCACAACAAAAGATGAGCTTTTGCAATTTGCAAAAGCTGTGGACAATGGCGAATATAAAGATAAAACAGATGCTGTTGTATCGCTTGATGCAGATTTGGATTTAACAGGTGTTGCATGGACACCAATTGGCAGCGTATTTGCTGCTGATGGAACGCTGCAAAATTACTTCAGCGGCAAATTTTACGGAAACGGCCATACGATTTCCAATTTAGATTTTTCCGAAAACTACGGAAAGACAGAGTATCCGTCTTTCGGATTTTTCAGTGAGGTTTACGGCGCTGAAATTTCCGGTTTGACAATTCAAGGCAAGCTGGATGTGTCCAATTCAGGGTATGTCTATTTTGGAACAGTGGCGGGCGTTGCAGCAGACAGCAAAATTTCTGACTGCGTTTCAGATGTGTCGTTCACGGATACAGACAAATATATTAACGGTACTGTGGCTTTGTGCGGATATGCGATAAATAGCACGATTGAATACTGCCAAAACAAGGGGAATTTTTCAATAACGAAGGATGTCACCTCTTTTCAGATGGGCGGTATCGTAGGTCTTGCTCAAAACAGTACCGTACAGTATTGTGTCAATACCGGCGATATGACTTCTTGGACACCCTATACCGGCGGAATTGTTGGGCAGCTGTATAAAGCCTCAAAGATCATCAATTGTTATTCCACAGGGAAAATGGTTCCTCTTGGCGATGGCAAAACGGATTTCGGTGGCATTGCAGGGATAGTTGGTGCAGATACGGAAATCAGACATTGTTATTTCGCTGGTGAAATGGATTTATCTCAATATACTGCCACTACACCTTATAAGCGTTTAGGCGGTATTGCAGGCGGTGTTTCTTCTGATACACCTGTTTTTGAAAACAATTATTTCATTGAAACAGAAAATGTTACTGCTTGCAGTAAGTATACGGAAGCAGGTACAGCAAAGTCCCTTGAATATATGGAAACTGAGGATTTCTTTAATGAGATTACTACTGCCGGCGGCAATTATCGATTTAATTCTAATGGAACGCCCCTCTTGCCAGCACCGAAATATGCAGTTTCTTTTGTTGTAACACCTGCTGAGTTGGCGAATGTAGTCATTAAAGTGAATGGTCAGGAAGTAGCAAACCCGGTTGATTTGGAAACGGGTACTTATACTGTCGAAGTCAGTGCAGATAATTGCGAGGTTTTCAATCTCAATATTACGATTACGGCTGATACAGCAACTCATACGCAGACTATTGCAATGACTTATTTACCTGCCGACTACACTAAGGTCGACGAAGCCATTGCCAAGGCAAATGCACTGAACAAAGACAACTACAAGGACTTCTCTGCTGTAGAAGCTGCTGTCAAAGCTGTTGTCCGTGGTAAAAATATTACGGAGCAATCTGAAGTAGACAAGATGGCAAAGACTATCGAAGATGCGATTGCTGCTCTTGAGAAAAAGCCTGCCAGTACCAAACCGGGAACATCCGATAAGAATCCGCAGACCGGCGATACAAGCAACCTTGCACTGTGGATTGTCCTGCTGTTTGCCAGCGGCGGCGCAGCCATCGGCACAACGGTTGTAAGCCGAAAGAAAAAGTACAAAAGATAATAAAGCGAATAGGTCTCAAGGCGGCTATCGGAAACGGTAGCCGCCTTTACATTTTTTTGTTACTGTATCCATGATGCCTTGTCTATTGCATTGGATCTCCTTCCTTTGATGATTTTTCACTGAAAGGTTATCGTTGCGCCAAGATACTCGCCGTGGTATAATAAAAGTGAAAGAAATTTGATCACATGAATCAAATTGCCACTTTGGGAAGCGATGCAGCCTTCAGCATCTTTTCCTACGGAGATCGGGTCATTCGCTTCAAAGCACCGTATTCATTAGAGCGATATACCGCCGTTAAGGAATGGGACAATGGGTATCTTGTGGTCATGGCCAAGTACCGCCACACCCCGCATCCCGAGGAGGAATACATTGGCCTCCTCCCGATATTAAACGGTCTGTATATCAAACGCCCAGGAGTTTTTGAAGCCGATCAAGGAGGTCGCGATTGCAAATGGTTGCTATTAAGCAGGTCGCCGATGATGCGGATGTTATCATCTTATAAATACCTACATATATAGATATTCTAAGGAGGTGCGGAGCTGTGACTTTACACCAGCTGCAATACTTCGCGGAGATTGTGCGTCAGCGCAGCTTCACCCGGGCTGCCCGGCAGCTTCATATCAGCCAGCCCGCACTGAGCAAAAGCGTGCGCCTGCTGGAGCAGGAATTTGAAGCCGAATTCATCGACCGAAACGCCAAGGACTTTGCGCTCACCGACAGCGGGGCCTTGTTTTACGAGTACGCGCAAAAGCTGCTGGCTTTTACAGACGCCCAAAC
>ERZ772865.3346-NODE-3346-length-12314-cov-3.077249_pt1 | contig 12314 bp, 14 predicted proteins | sample MGYA00512133_ERZ772865 | MGnify/ENA primary metagenome ERZ772865 (study PRJEB29015, sample SAMEA2737722) | human gut metagenome | biome: human gut; feature: human-associated habitat; material: faeces | place: China | collected 2012 ...
TTTTGTTAAGTTTTAAAGAAGATTTACTGAATATATAATAACCGCATAATCCAAATGCAGTAATTGCCGTAACTGCTATGCCGTAAACAAGGCCTGATGGAGTATATTTATATTCGATTTGATGATTACCCGCAGTTAATTCAATTGCAAGAAGAGTACCGCCGATTTCAAATGTTTCTGCCTTTTTGCCATCGACATATACGCTCCAACCGTCATCATAAGGAATTGATGAATATAAATAACAATTTTCTTTTGAGGAAATTGTACCTTTAATTGATGTGTCGCTATAAGAAGATACATTTAAAGTGTTCTTGGAAAGAGAATTGTAAGCATTTTTCAATACCGAGTCATCGCAACTGTAACAATAAATATCAAACGATGTGCTCTCACTTTCCATAGTTCCGCCGTCAAGCGAGACCTTAACTTCATCGCCTTTATTGTGGAAACCAAGGTCAAGTATATATTCCTCATCTGTGTTTTGTGTAATATCAGATACTTTTTCAGAATTAACAGTTATGCTCTTTAAATCGCTTGACTTTACATAAAGATAAAGGTTTCCGTCGATAGTAGGTGACAGCGTAATTGTTTCTGTGCCGTATTTTGATGAAGCATCGTTTTTATTAAGCCAATATGTTCCGTTTTCAGTAACGTCATCACCTGTTACTGAGTCAAAGTCGGTACTGATATAATCAACATTTTTAAACACATTTGAATATCCCGTTGCAAGCTTTATAAAGTCACTTTGAATTTCAAACGGATTGCCCTCATCTGTTATCCAATCCTCAATATTTGAATTAACGCAGTAGGCGATAGGCAGATTATACTTGTTTTCATATACATTTGCCTTTTTGTTTTTGGTTGTGTATTTCTTTTTATAAAGATTAGAAGAAGGAGCTAAGCTTACATCGGTTTGGATTAAATATTTAATGTTAAACATCATATTGTATACAGGCGTTTGAGGATTGTAAGTATAGCTGTTAATTCTATTACCGAACATTCCTAAGCTGTGCTGAAGCTCTGAATATGATTCGTATGCCATTGACGAAAATACTGATATTCCGTTATAGCCGTAATAAGACGGGTCCATACGTGTATTTAGATAGCAAAGCTCCGTTCTGTAGAAGTCTTTATCATTTGAGTCAATATATTTGATTGCATCGTTATATGTGGAAAAATTTTCTTTATAGTTTCCGTTTTCCTGATTAAGCGGTATTCCGGTAACGGCGCTTATAACTGTTTCACCGACTAAAAATACTATAAGCACAAATGCTGTCAGTCTTTTTTGAATATTCTTGTTTTTAACGATAAGAAGATATCCGCACCAAAGTGCAACTAAAATAATTGTTGCATAAATGGTACCGTTAGTCATTTTGTTAGTAAGAAATTTTTGAGCTAAAATAACGATTGCAATAATGCCAAGTCCCGAATATACGATATCTTTAATATTAATTGCTTTGAAATTGATTAAGGTTTTATATCCCATAACAGCAACTATAAATGAATACATATACGAAAAACGATATGGCAAATCATTAGGAAAATGGAATGCGTGCCAAATATAGTTTGCACAGTTATTGTTGAAACTGAAAATAAAGAAAACCATCAAAAGCACGTAAGTCGCTTTTTCTTTAAGACTTATTTTGTTGTTGAGTAAGAATAACGGCAGCAATATAAGCGTCAAAATGCCGGTATATACATTAGGGAGAACGTTGTCGCCACTGCTTCTTATAGTTGTTTCGAGAATTGCAAAGTGAGAGGTTATGAAGTCAAGAATGTCAAAATAGCTTGTGAATGTATCAGGAAAAGTTCCTGACGTTGCAGAACTGTTCTTTAATATCATAAACACCGGTATTAAAGTAATAGCGCAAAACATTGCTGCAATGATGCTGGCAAATGCAAATTTAATTCCTCTGTTAATAAAAGTGTTATTCATCAATGCTTTTGTTGAATATTTCTTTTCAAATTTTGCATTAGGATTGAGCTTGCCGTCATTTTTGTATGAAATAATGAAGTATGCAACGAAATATATTACTGCGAATATACAACTCATATAGCCCATATAATAATTTGCAAAGAAAAGCAAAATCATTGAAATAGTATATAGCTTAATGTCACCCTTATTGAAAATTCTTTCAATTCCGAGAACAATAAGCGGAAGCATAATCATTCCGTCAAGCCACATAATATTCCAATAATATGCAAGGAAATATGCGCTAAAGGCATAGAGCACACCGAATGCACTTACGTAATAATTATTTTTGCCAAAGCTGCTCTTTAAGTAGTAACTGAATGTGGTTGCACTTAATATGCATTTTAATCCAACTATAAAGGTAATGGCAAATGCAATATCCTCCTTATTAAAAAGGAAAATTAAAAATGAAAGCGGGCTTGACAGATAGTTTAGATAATTGCCTAAAAAGCTTGAGCCGCCGCCCGTTGTCCAAGAATAAAGCAGGCTTTTGTGTTCAACTATTCTGTCATAAAGTTCGGCAAAAAGCGGTCCGTATTGATGATAAAGGTCCATTCTCATAACAGTTGTATCGCCAAACGGAAATGCTGAATAAATGATATAAAGAATGCTTATACATAAGAGTGCTAAGGCAGAGGATAAAAATACATATCTGTTTTTAAAAAAGGTTTTATATATTCTTGATTGTTTTACACTTATTGCCTCATATCCGCAATCAAAAACGAGTGTCCTGTCATAAATATAGTTAAATAAAAAAGAAGTTACAACGGCTATAAACCAAACAAACGTGATTGGCATATCAAGCATATTTTTAAACCCAAATTCCGAAAGTTTATAAAAGCCGAAGTTAACTGCTGTTCTGATTATAAAAAATATTATTTGTTTAGCGTTTGAAGCTAACATCTTTTTGCCAAACACAAATTTTCTTTCAAGCAAAAATGAAATAATACTTGCCGTGATAAAAGCGATGATACAGCTCGGTGCAACTGCAACGCCGATAAAAACTTTTAATATCTGTTTTAACGCAAACAGAACAAAAAGCGAAACCGTAGCCATAAGAGTATAGCTAACCGTTTCGCCGTTAATAAATTTGTTTGTTTTTGTGTTGATAGTTATATTGCTATTCATTACTGCAACCGCACTTCCGTAAATATTATAATTATATACATATAATATCACATTTGCTTTTCTACTTCAACTGAAAATTTGTTATATTTTTCAAAAATTCAGCATACTATTAAGCAAGGTGATTTTATGGACAATATTTTTTCTGTTTTAGAGCACTTTCCGAGCGATTTAAAAAAATGCTTTTTGTCATTTGATGTATCTGTTTTGTCAAAAATAACTGAAATTAGGCTTAGAGTTAATAAACCTATAGTTATTTACATTCTTGATAAACCTTTTTTTATCAGTAAATATGACAAGCTTATTAATCATTATTTGAACGATTGCAGATTTATCAGCGATGATGAGTTTATATTTATTCTCGATAGTTTCTGTAATAATTCGTATCATACAAATATGCAAACAATGATTGACGGATACGTAACCGATAAATTCGGCTCAAGAATAGGTATAGCAGGTGAAGCTGTTTATAAAAACAACTTAATTTCAAGCGTTAAGAATATAAGCAGTCTTAACATAAGAATATCTCATAATGTCGTTGATTGTTCAAAAAATATTTTAAATATTCTTTTCGCAAATTCAACACCAAGTGTTATTATTGCAGGTCCGCCTTCAAGCGGCAAAACAACAATATTAAGAGATATGGCACGCCTTTTATCAAGCGGATATGCAGGAAAATATAAAAAAATAAGCGTTATTGATGAAAGGAAAGAACTTTCTTCCGGCTTTGATATCGGAATTAATACAGATGTTATATCTTCGTATAAAAAAGCTAAGGGAATCGAATTGGCGGTAAGAACGCTTTCTCCTGAATTAATAGTTTGCGATGAAATAGGAAACTCGGATGAAGTAGAGGCAATAAAATTCGGCTTTTCAAGCGGTACGTCGTTTATTTTATCTATCCATTTAAAATCAATTAATGATTTAATGAGAAATCAAATAGCTGTTCAGCTTATCTCAACTCGTGAATTTTCGCACATTGTTTTTTTACACGGAATTGATGAAGGATTTGACATTATTGATTTGACGGAGGACGAAAATGAAAACGGCAGGAATTCTAATGATATTAGGAATATCTATACTCCTTTCAGCGAGTATATGTAAGTATGAAAAAAGCAAAATTGATTATTGTGATAAGATGGTGTTCTTAGGCTCAAAAGTAATGGTTTTATTAAAAACTACTAATCCTGAAACAGAAAAAATTTTTGATTTACTCAATAACAGTGAAAAGCTTAAGGATATTGATTTAAATAATATAATTTCATCTTCACCTCTTAAAAGAGAAGAAAATGAAAAAATATACGATTACATAAATTCAATAGGAAAATATGACTCTCAAACTCAAATAAATGAGGCAAACGAATTTTGCGAAACATTTAGAATATTAAAAGATTATTATCAGCAATATTATACTGCTCATTATAAAATAATATATGCTCTCGGCTTAGGAATAGGCTGTTTAATAGCAATCTTGCTGATATAGGAGGATAAATGGATATTAGTTTTATCTTTAAAATTGCAGCAATAGGAATAATAGTTGCTGTGCTTAATATGGTTTTAATAAGAAGCGGCAGGGAAGAGCAAGCAATGCTTACAACCCTTGCAGGTGTAATAGTTGTATTAATGATGATTATTCCGCAAATAAGCAATTTGTTTTCAGCCGTTAAATCACTTTTTGACTTATGATTAAGGTTGTAGGAATTGTATTGACGGCACTGATTATTAATATTGTGCTGAAAAATTATTCGAAAGAATTTACTTTTCTTATAAACATAGTATGCACAATAATTATTTTCACGTTAATATCAAAAGATTTAAAAGGAATAGTTGACAGGCTGACGTCAATAAGTAATGAAATATCCGTTTTATTACCATACATAAAAATTATGCTTAAAATTCTCGGAATATCTATGATAGCTCAATTGCTTTCGGATTTGTGCAGGGATAACGGCGAAAATACGCTTGCAAACCAAACGGAGCTGTCGGCAAAAATTATCATTCTTGTAACTGCATTGCCGCTTTTTACAACGATTATGGATATTATGATAGGAATGCTTAAATGAAAAGAAAAATTAAAATACTCGTAATGTTTATTTTTATGCTTATGCTAGTTTTTCCCGATGTGTGTTTTGCGGAGGAAAAAATTGCAGATTATCAATCACAACTTGATGAATATGATTTATCGTCATTTGATTTGCTCGATGACGATACCGCAAGTCTTTTAAATGAACTCGGAATTGACGATTTTGATTATGAAAATATCAGCAGTATATCGTTTAAACAAATTATAGATTATATTTCATCTGTTTTCTCAAAAAATGCACAAGGTCCTTTAAGATGCTGTTTGATATTGATTTGCTTTATAATATTGTCGTCAATCGTTAAATCATTTGATATGCACCTGTCAAGCGACTCTGTTTCAGATATGTATGCAACGGTTTCAAACCTCGTCATTGCAATATTCTTGGTGACGCAGATTTATCCTTCTATGAAGCTTGCTTGCTCGGCAATCAAACTATGTTCTGATTTTACATATGCTTTTTTTCCTGCGTTTTGCATAATTTGCGCAACGAGCGGTGCAGCAATGACTTCGTTTAGCGTAAACGGCAGTCTTCTTTTGTTTTCTCAAACCTTGAATTTTATTTCATCTAATGTGTTTTTGCCGATTGTAAATTCATTTATGGGTATATCTGTTTGCTCCTCGATCAGACGTGATTTGAATATGGGCGGTATCGTGTCTGCTTTAAGAAATTTGATAACAAAAGCAATTTCGGCTTTGTCTGCAATTTTTGTGTCGTATTTATCACTTAAAACCGCCGTCGCATCGAGAGCCGATGCTCTTGGCTTGCGTTCGGTCAGATTTGCAATTAATTCTGTTGTTCCGATTATCGGCAGCTCAATAAGCGAGGGACTTTTATCAATTCAAAGCTATTCAAGCCTTATTAAAACAAGCGTGGGAATAGTAGGAATTATTGCAATATCGGCTATATTTTTGCCTGCGATAATTAATATAACTCTTTGGCGGCTTTCGATATCTGCTGCAAATATTTGCTCTAAGGTGTTTTTCGACAGCGAATCAAGCACAGTTTTGGAAGCGTTTTCAAGCGTTTTGCTGATAATAAATGTTTTGTTAATTTTATCAATGGTAACAACGATTATATCATTAGGAATTTTAGTGGCATCGAAAACGGTGAATGTATGAAATATTTAAACGATTGGACGTATACAGTTTGTATCACTCTTATTTTTTCTATAATTTTCTCTTTGCTTCTTCCTAAAAACTCAAACGGCAAAGTAGGAAAAATTATTATTACCGTTTTTATTATGTTATCACTTATTGCACCTTTTAAAGCAAACGGATTTGATTTGAACTTTGAAGATATAAAAGTAATCAACGAACAGCAAACGGAAAATAAGGAGAAATCATACAGTACAACTATTAAATCAAATATTGAAAAAACACTTAATGACGGTAATTATAAAAATTCTAAGGCAAAAGTTAACGTTAAGATCAAAGATGATGAGCTATATATCAAATCAGTTGAAATATATATATTAAATGAATATGACAAATCAGAGGTTAAAAAATATATTTTTGATAAGCTCGGAATAAATGCGCAGGTGTATTATATTGGTGAATAAAATAAAAGATGCAATAAATTTTATGCTTAAATCCGATGGTAAAAGAGCAAAAATAATAGTTGCTATGGGGCTTGTTGCAATTGTTTTAATTGCTTTTTCTTCGTTTTTTCAGTCAAATGACAATAAAGCGACCGAAAAAGAAGAGTCGTTTGATTATTCGCAATACAGCGATGAAACCAAAAAACAGCTGACAAATATCGTATCCTCTATTGACGGAGTGGGTGACTGTGAGGTGATGATTACATTTGAGTACAGTAGCGAAAATGTGTATGCGACAGACAGCGAAAACAAAAACGATGAAAGTTCTCAAAGCAATAAAGACGAATATGTTTTATATGACTCGCAAAGCGGAGAAAAGGCTTTGCTTATCAAGGAAAAATATCCGACCGTTCAAGGCGTAAGCGTTGTTTGTTCGGGTGGTGATAACGTGGAGGTTCGTGAGGCGGTAATTAATACCGTTACCTCTCTTTTTAATATATCGGCAAACAGAGTTTCTGTTTCTAAAATAAAATCAAAAGGGTGATTATTTTGAAAAAAGAAAATATGCAAAACGATAAACCAAAAAAGAAGAAAAAAGAAAAAACAATACTTACCGAAGAGCAAATCAAAAAGAAAAAAACAAGAAATTCACGCATTGTTGCGTGCTGCTTCTTGCTTTTGCTCGGCGTAGGCGTTGCCGGCAATTGGTATTGGGAAAACAGTGATATATCAGCAAAGGTAAGTTCAATTTCATCCGGCAGAGATAAGGTTTTGGGCGAGGCAACATATGTAGATGCCACTACAACACAGCCTGTTAAAGAAAATGCATATTTTTCCTCTGCACGTGTTGACAGGCAAACCGCAAGAGACGAAAGCCTCGAAAAACTTCAAAAAATTGTTGACTCAACAAAGGACACGGATAAGGCGCATATCGCCGCAGCTGACAAAATAGCTTCAATTTCGGATATAATATCAACAGAGAATAAAATAGAAACGCTTGTTAAAGCAAAAGGCGTTAATAATTGTATTGCAGTTATTAACGAAGATGCAACAAAAGTTAATGTTATTGTTGATACTAAAGATTTAACGGACCAAATAGTTTTACAAATTAAGGAAATAACAGTTTCTCAGCTTGGTTGCAGCTATGAGGATGTCACTATTATTCAGTCAAACTAAATTCATAAATATTTTATATTAATATCTTGTATATTTATTCAGTTTGTGTTATAATGGTTCAAAATCAAGGAGGCTTAATTATGGAAATAATTTCAAAAAGCTCTATGGGTGAGCTTATTATATCCGATGAGGTTCTTTCATCAATCGCAGTTAATGCGGCTAAGGATGTTGATGGTGTTTCTTCGTTTTGCAACAAACCCGTTGATGTTGTAAATACAATTAAGCAGGGCAGTCTTAAGGTTATGAGTCCTGTAAGAATTAAGCAGGAAAATGACAGCTTTACTATCAGCATTTATATCAACATAGCTCCCGGTAAAAAATTCCAAACTGTTGCTACTCAAGTGCAAAGTGCAGTTAAGGAATCAGTGCAAAATATGACGGGTAAGCTTGTAACTAAAGTAAATGTTATTGTAGCCGGTATTGATTTTGAAGAGCCTGTAAGCTCTGTTGAACCTTGTGAAACTGAAGAGTAGCAAAATCTGCCGACAATAGATTTTTGTCGGCATTTTATTTTGCATAAAATATTTAGGAGATACATAGATGAAAAGAAGTGAAATGAGAGAGCAAGCGTTTCTTTTAACGTTTGAGGGGCTTTTTTCAAGCGGTCAAGATATTGATGAGGTAATCGAACTTTACAGCGAAAATGTTGAAGCGGTGAGCAAATATGCAAAGGATGTGTTTGTCGGCGTAAAAGGTTCAAAAAATGAGCTTGATGAGATAATTAATAAGTATTCAAAAAGTTGGAAAGCCGCAAGGCTTCCTAAGGTTACGCTTGCTATTCTTTACGTTGCGCTTTATGAGATGAAGAACGTTGAGGACGTTGCCGACAGTATTGCAATTAATGAAGCTGTTGAGCTTGCAAAAAAATACGCTTCAAGCAATGACGCATCATATATCAACGGCGTTCTCGGCGCTGTTTCAAGGGGTTAATTATGTATCTTGGATTTGATACAAGCAATTATACAACCTCTGTGGCTTTGTTTGATGGCAACGATATAATTCAGGCAAAGAAACTTTTGCATGTCAAAACAGGTGAGCGTGGGCTAAGGCAAAGTGACGCTGTTTTTCAGCATACAGTCAATATGCCTGAAATTTTGGCTGAACTTGAATATGACAAGTCAAGTATTGATGCCGTTGCAGTAAGTACAAGACCGAGAAATATTGAAAAAAGTTATATGCCGTGCTTTATGGTGGGAAAGGGTATTGCTGATGCTGTTTCTAAATTCACATCATCAAGGCTTTATTATACATCTCATCAAGTTGGGCATATTTTAGCGGCGCTTTATTCCGTCGGAAGGCTTGATTTGGTTGAACATCAATTTATTGCCTTTCATGTTAGCGGAGGAACAACTGAGGCACTTCTTGTCACACCGGATAAAGATGAAATTATCAAAGCGCAAATTATTGCTCAAAGCCTTGATTTAAAGGCAGGACAGGCTATTGACAGAACAGGCGTACTTCTCGGTTTAAATTTTCCCTGCGGAAAGGAAATTGACAAATTTTCTCTGCTAAGCGATAAGAACTTTAGAATTAAACCTTCTATGAAGGGGCTTGACTGCTCACTTTCCGGTATTGAAAATAAGGCTAAGGCGATGATAGAAGGCGGCGAAAGTAAGCAAGATATTTCCAAGTTCGTTCTTACGTATATTTCAGCTTCGCTTGAAAAAATGACAGAGTTATTGCTTGAAAAATATGGAAATTTACCTCTTGTATTTGCAGGCGGCGTAATGTCTAACACGCTTATTAAAACAAATTTAGTAAATAAATTTTCGGCATATTTTGCAAAGCCTGAGTTTAGCTGTGACAATGCCGCAGGAATTGCAATATATGGTTATTTGAAAGATATTATATGAATATTAACGCATTAACGGTTACACAAGTTAATACTTATATTAAAGCTATTCTCGATGAAAATGTGCATTTAAAAAATATTTATATTGTGGGTGAAATTAGTAATTTTCTCCATTATTTTCGTTCCGGTCATATGTATTTCACGCTTAAGGACGATAACTCACAACTTAAAGCGGTTATGTTTTCATCAAATGCTCAGAGGCTTAAATTCAAACCGTCTGACGGAATGAAGGTTCTTTGCAGAGGCAGAATTTCTGTATACGACAAGGACGGAGCATATCAGTTTTATGTTGACGATATGCAACCTGACGGTATAGGAACACTTGCTGTTGCTTTTGAACAGCTTAAGGATAAACTTTCAAAAGAAGGCTTGTTTGATGAAATCTACAAAAAGCCAATACCTAAATTTCCGAGGAAAATAGGTGTTGCTACCTCGGATATGGGTGCGGCAATTGAGGATATAAAAAATATTACAAAAAGAAGATATCCTATTGCTGAACTTGTCGTTGTACCGACTGTCGTTCAAGGTGACAGCGCACCGGCGGATATATGCAAATCAATTAAAATTCTTGATTTAAGAGACGATATTGATGTAATCATCGTCGGCAGAGGCGGCGGCTCACTTGAGGATTTGTGGGCTTTTAATACAGAACAGGTTGCCAGGGCGGTTTTTGAATGTGAAACTCCGATAATTTCTGCCGTAGGTCATGAAACTGATTACACAATTTGCGATTTTGTGTCGGATTTAAGAGCACCTACTCCGAGTGCTGCGGCAGAACTTGCTGTACCGGATTCGGCAACATTAATTAATTATTTTGACGGTATAAAAAATAGATTATTATCTTATTTGCATAACAAAATTGATAAGGAATATCAACGACTTGACAATTTGCTTATTAATACGCCTTTGGAAAATATGAATGATTTCATTAATCTGAAATATGATGATTTGGCTGTTTTGCAAACAAGACTTGTTGATGGCTACTCATATTTTATTGAGCAAAAAAATAACGAGTTTAAAAATAAAATATCTCGTCTTGACGCTTTAAGTCCGCTTAAAATTCTTTTACGTGGATACACACTTGCTTCTATTAATAATAATGCAATAAACGATATTAACAGCGTTAAAGTGAATGATGAGATTGATATAACTTTTTATAACGGAAAATCTAAATGTATAGTTAAAGAGGTAACACCCAATGAGTGATGAAATAAAATATGAAGATGCTGTTAAAGAGCTTGATGAAATAGTATCTAAGCTTGAAAATGGTACTGTTTCTCTTGACGAGAGCATTAAACTTTTTGAAAAAGGAACTAAGCTTGCAGGTATTTGCAGTGATAAGCTGAAAAAGGCTGAGCAAAAGATTACTATGCTTACTAAGGAGAATAATAATGACTGAAACGGAATTTAAAAATATTCTGACAAATGATATAAAAAAAGTTGAACACACACTTTTGTCTTTTCTTCCTGATTGCAAGGAAGGTCAAGAAAGTGTTGTTCAGGCTATGGAATACAGTCTTGTAAACGGAGGCAAAAGGCTCAGACCTGTTTTTACGCTTGAGTTTGCACAAGCATGCGGTGGAAGCAGAGAAGATGCGTTACCCTTTGCGTGCGCTATGGAATATGTTCATACATATAGTCTTATTCACGATGATTTGCCTTGTATGGACAATGATGATTTAAGGAGAGGTAAGCCGAGTTGTCATAAAGCATTTGGCGAGGATACCGCTCTTTTGGCGGGAGATGCGCTTTTGACTCATGCATTTGAAATCATTGCATCAAGCGATCTTTCTGATGATAAAAAAGTTTCAGCTTCTCTTCTTCTTGCTCAAAATGCAGGCGTAGGCGGAATGATTGGCGGTCAGGTTATTGACCTTATTTACGAAAAGGAAAATCCTACAGTTAAGCAGCTTTTAAATGTATACAGAATGAAAACAGGCGCACTTATTTCTGCTGCATGCCTTATGGGTTGTATCAGCGCCGGAGCTGATGAAGATAAAATGTCAGCGGCTTCTAAATTTGCTTATTCACTCGGTATTGCGTTCCAAATCCAAGATGATATTTTAGATATTGTTGGTGATGAAAAGGAACTTGGCAAACCTGTTGGCTCTGATGCTGAAAATGAAAAAATCACCGTCAGCCATATCAGCATAAGAAACAGCCAGATAATTCCTGCCTTAGTTCTCTTTCTCCTGTTTTCCGTCATATTCTTTCCTGTCTTTTTTCTTCCTGTTCAATCACATGCTTTCGATATCATACCTGCGGTTATATCCCGGATATTACGCCTTAAGATCTGCAAACAGATCTTTCTGATATACACCGTCTGCAATCAGTTTTGCAAATGACTCTACTACAACCGGTTTATCTTCTTTATAAGTTACGCCAAACCATTTATCCTTTGTCTCCAGAAGTCTGACACTTACTTTTCCCTTTTTCAGAAGTTCATCAATATAGATCGGGAGCAGATATTCACCTTTCAGTTCTTTTGCTTCATCCCCTTTGATATTCTCAAAGAATTCTACAAATCCTTCCTCCAGAAGTCCTACAAACTCCGGTGTCAGTCCCCACATA
>ERZ772865.3351-NODE-3351-length-12294-cov-5.049269_pt1 | contig 12294 bp, 8 predicted proteins | sample MGYA00512133_ERZ772865 | MGnify/ENA primary metagenome ERZ772865 (study PRJEB29015, sample SAMEA2737722) | human gut metagenome | biome: human gut; feature: human-associated habitat; material: faeces | place: China | collected 2012 ...
AAAAGCTCGGGAACAACTATAACCAGATTGTAAAAGCCATCAACGCGCACTTTTCTAACGTTGCTATCCCGCATCAGATCGCTATGCTGGAGCAGCGAACCCGCGAGTTGAAGGCCCTGAGCATCGAGATTCTGAACCTCACAAAACAGGCTAAGGAATGGTTGCGAATATAAGATCGGGCTCCTCGCCCGGTGGAGCGTTATACTACAATAAGGAGAAAGTGGATAAGGATGAAGCCGAGGTGCTGCTTTGGCAGAAGATGCTCGAACCATACGATAAATGCGGACGCCTTGATATTGACGTCTGCATGGAGAGCTTCATGCCGTACCTCGAAGCCAACCGCAGGACTACGAACACGGTTTTCCATGCCTCGCTGAACCCTTCACCGGAGGACAGGCTGACAGACGAACAGCTCCGGAAAATCGCCTGTGAGTACATGGAACGCATGGGTTACGGCGAACAGCCTTATATCGTTTTCAAGCACAAGGACATTTCCAGAGAGCATCTCCATATCGTGTCGCTGCGCGTCGATGAGCAGGGCCGCAAACTTCCGCACGATTTCGAGGCCCGGCGCTCGATGGAGATTCTGCGTGACTTGGAGCGCAAATACGGCCTGCATCCGAGCGTCAAGGGGCAGGAACTGACGGACAAGGAGGGGTTGCGGAAGGTGAATTATCCCGATGGAAATGTCAAGCGGCAGGTGTCGTCTGTCGTGCGGGCGTGCCTGCGAAATTACAGATGCTCGTCCTACGGAGAGTTCCGCACGCTGCTGGAATTGTTCAACATCTCGGTCGAGGAACGTACGGGTACCATCGACGGAAGGAACTATGCAGGTATTGTCTACGGCGCTTTGACCGACGACGGATACGGTATCGGCACGCCGTTCAAGTCGAGCCGTATCGGAAAAGATGTCGGTTATAAAGCTCTTCAGAAGTACTATGCAACATCAAAAGACAGACTAAAAGAGAAAGGCTCACTCGACAGCCTGCGACAAACTGTCAAAGACGCCATGAGCCCGCACAACACACGGGACGAGTTCCGGCAATTGTTGAAGGCGGACGGTATAGATGCGGTATTCCGTATGAATCCCATAGGCAGAATTTATGGTGTAACTTTTATCGACCATAACACGGGCATCGTTGCTAACGGATCGGTATTGGGAAAAGAGTTCTCGGCGAATGTTTTCAACGACTTGTATCCGGCACCGAAACAGGCGCAACAGGTCGCAGAACAACACGTGGAACAGAAACATGAAGTGCAAAACCATGCCGCCAATCCTATTTCTGGCATTGTCGATACGGTATTGGATTTGGCCGACACGCGGGCTTACGAGGAACAGCAACGGCAGATGCAACAAAGGCGTAAAAAAAGACGACATCGTTCCTGATACGAAAAACGGGGTCTGATATGGATCAGATCCCGTTTCTCATTGTTCCCTGTCGGCTTTCCGTCGTGGCCTCCCCGTGCCACCGGCATCTTCTATTTCTCTGCCGGAATAAAAGTTATTGCCTGCCCGCCCCGTTCAGCCATCTCGATGCGTATGGTATCTCGTGCCGTCACCGCCCGCTTCCCGATCAGGTATGCCTCCGGATTGCGCCCCGCATCCGGAGCATCGGCATATATGGTCGCGGTATACGTCACTCCGGGTTCGAGGAAGTCGAGCTTCTGCACGAGCGTCCTTGCCTTCTCGTCCGTTCCTGCCCCGAGAAAGTATCTGTCTTTGGCCCGTCTTGCAACGACGATATAGTCGCCGATCTCTCCCTGCAATGCCTTCGACCAGTCGCAGTCTGCGTCGAAGTCGCGGAAGAACCGGAATGCGGGATGCCCTTCGTAGTTCTCGATCAGGTCTGCGGCCATCTGCAGGGGCGAGTATATGATCACCCAGTTTGCTATCTGCCGTGCCAGCGTGGTCTTTATGCAGCATTCCGCGTTGGGCCCGTTCCACTCGATCCGTCCCTTGTCGGCCTTCGCTGTGGAATAGTCGATGTCGAAGATTCCCGGAGTGTAGTCCATCGGTCCGCTCAGCATCCTCACGAAGGGCAGCGTCGTGAGATACTCTGCCGAATTCCCTTCCGACCATGCGTTCCATTCCATGCCCCGCGCCCCTTCGCGTGTCATCATGTTGGGCCACGTGCGTCGTATCCCCGTCTCCTTTATCGGCTTGTGTACGTCGAGCATGATCCGGTATTTCGCCGCCGTTTCCACGACCCGCTGATAGTGCTGCACTCCATACTGCGAATGATGGAGGTAACCGCCTTTGAATCCCCCTGCATATCCCGTTTTGAGCGTGTGAACCCCCAGTTCGGCATACCTCCTCATCGCTGCTTCCAGGACGGCTTCGTACTCAGGAATATTTCCTCCCGTTTCATTGTGCATCCACAGTTGCACGCCCTTTTCACGGGCATAGGCGGCTATTCGCTCCAGATCGAAATCCGCATAGGGTTCGAGGTAGTCGAACTGCTGGTTTCCGCCCCAGTTCTCCCATCCTTTGTTCCAGCCCTCGAACAACACTCCTTGTATGCCGTTTTCCGCAGCAAAGTCGATGTGCCGGATGGCATTCCGTGTCGTTGCTCCGTGTCGCGGCCCCATCGTCCATACCTGCGTTCCGAGGTGCATTCCCCACCATACGCCGACGTACTTCTGCGGCACGATCCATGAGGTATCCTCGATCTTCGAAGGTTCGTTCAGGTTGAGCACCAGCGACGAGTTTATCAGGCCTACGGCCCTGTCTGCTATCTGTATCGTGCGCCAGGGCGTCGTGAAGCGTCCCGGAATGTACGCCTTCACGCCGTCGGGCAGGGGCGCGAGGTCGGCTTTCAGCACCCCCGCACTGTCGCGCCTCAATACCATCTCGGGCCAGTCGTACAGGGCCGCCTCGTGCACGGCTCCGAATATTCCGTCCCCAGTGCGGAACGTGAAGGGCGTGTTTGCATCCGTAATCCGTGCGACGGGCTGCTCGCGGTACTGAAGTTCATAGGTCTCGAAATTGCCGGGTATGGACCACGACATCGTATGACCCTCATCTGCGAACCGGAACTCCGTCAGTTCGTCCGTCACGGCCAGCGAATCGGGCTGCGCCAGTTCGTAGCGAAATGCTATTCCGTCGTCGAATGCGCGGAAGCGGAGCGTGAAGGCCATGCTTTTATCCGGCTTCCGCACTGCGACGGACATTTCGTTGTAACGGTTGCGGTGCCGCTTGTTCTCGCCCCAGGGGGCTGTCCACAGCTTGTCGTGGGAGGAGTGCCATACGCCTGTTATCGTCGCTCCCTGCAGCGAGGTTCCGCATGCCGCGAGCCCCATCGCCGAGGGCAGTATCAGGGGCTTGTCGTCGACCGTGACGGCATAGGTCACGCCCGCCCCTGCATCGGCTTCGACAGATACGGCGATGCGTCCGTCGGGTGAGGTTATGAAGGGCTGCTGCGGAGAGCATGCTGCAAACAATGCACAGGCGAAGGCCATGAAGGCAGCATGTGGATTCGGAATCTTCATGGGAAGGCTATTTTTCGGATTCCATCTCGAAGCGCACCTTCGCACCTTCCAGAAGTGTGGAATAGCTAAGGAACGGCCTTTCCGATACTTTTCCGTCGATAGCCATTTTACCGACATAACGGTTCTCGGAGCTGTTCTCCGGAGCGTCGATCTCGATCGTATTGCCGTTTTCGAGGTGAATGACGGCCTTGCGGAACACCGGCGATCCGACTGCGTATTCGTCCGCGCCGGGACACACGGGATAGAACCCTAAGGCCGAAAATACGTACCACGCCGAGGTTTGTCCGTTGTCCTCGTCGCCGCAGTAACCGTCGGGCTTGGCCGAGTAGAGGCGATCCATGACCTCACGAACCCACCACTGCGCCTTACGGGGTTGCCCGGCGTAGTCGTAGAGGTAGATCATGTGCTGCGCGGGCTGGTTTCCGTGGGCGTAGTTGCCCATGTCGGCCACCTGCATTTCGGTAATTTCGTGGATGCGGAACCCGTAGTAGCTGTCGTCGTAGACGGGCGGCACGACGAAGACCGAGTCGAGCATCCGCGTGAATCCTTTGCGTCCTCCCATCAGGTCGATCAGTCCCTCGACATCGTGGAACACCGACCATGTGTAGTGCCACGCGTTTCCCTCGGTGAAGGCGTCGCCCCACTTGTAGGGGCTGAAGGGCGTCTGGAACGTCCCGTCGGCATTGCGGCCCCGCATCAGGCGCGTTTCGGGATCGAACAGATTTTTGTAGTTCTTCGACGCCTCTTCCAGTCGTTTCGCATCTTCGTCTTTGCCGAGCATCTTCGCCACCTGTGCGATGCACCAGTCGTCGTAGGCGTATTCGAGCGTTCGTGCGACATTCTCGTTGATACCCACATCGTAGGGGATGTATCCCAGTGTGTTGTAGTATTCGTGTCCGAGGCGCCCCGTGGAGCTCACCGTGGGGTGTACCTTCCGGCGTCCTGCGAGCATCGCCTCGTAGAGCGTCGCAATGTCTTCCTCGGGGGTGACACCTTTCAGGATGGCATCCGAAACGACCGACGCCGAGTTGTTTCCGACCATGCACCCACGGTGTCCGGGCGAAGCCCATTCGGGCAGAAATCCGCTCTCGCGGTAAGCGTTTGCCAGCCCGGCCTGAATTTCGGCATTGACCGACGGATAGACCAGATTGAGCAGTGGGAACAGACTGCGGAAGGTGTCCCAGAATCCCGTGTCGGTATACATGTATCCCGGCAGTACCTCACCGTTGTAGGGGCTGTAATGCAGGATATTGCCGTTCTTGTCGATCTCGTAGAACTTGCGCGGGAACAAGGTCGAACGGTAGAGGCACGAATAGAACGTGCGGTACTGGTCCGTCGTGCCTCCCTCGACTTCAATACGTCCGAGCACCTCGTCCCAGTGTGCTTGCGCCTTGGCCTTCACGGTTTCGAAATCGTCCTTTCCCAGCTCTTCGAGGTTCTGCACGGCCTGCATCTGCGATATGAACGATGAGGCTGCGCGCACCGTTACCTGCTCGCCGCGCCGGGTTTCGAAACCTACCCGCACGAGGGCGTGTTCGCCGACTAACTGTTCGCCTTCGACGGGCTTCGTGCCGTCATAGATCTGGAAATCCCGGATCTTCCGGTCGAAGCGCACGATAAACCAGTTCTTGAAGTTGTCGGGCACACCTCCGCTGTTGCGCGTGGTGTATCCCACGACAGTCCGTTTGTCGTGCATGACCCTGATGTACGATCCGCGGTCGAAAGCGTCGATCACCACGCCCGACTCGTCCGATTCGGGGAACGTGAAACGCATGATCGCAGCCCGCTCGGTCGGGGCGATCTCGGCCTTGATGTCGTGGTCGGCGAGGTATACCGAATAATAGTAGGGGCGTGCCTCCTCCGACTGGTGCGAAAACCAGCTCTGACGGCTCTCTTCATCGACCTTGTCGCGTCCGCGTACAGGCATGATGGAGAACTGCCCGTAGTCGTTGATCCACGGCGAGGGCTGGTGCGTCTGCTTCAGACCTCACTAAAACCGTCTTACAGCATGTTGTAAGACGGTTTTTCTTTTGTCATGCATTTATAATACCAGACAGTATTACATAGTTTTACTTTCCTTTTATTTTCTGATTCCGCTTTAATTCTTTTAGCGGATTCTGGTTGTATACTTGTTTGAGTTTATATAGATCCGTATTGGGTTCGATAATAGCTTGTCGATAATTGACGTAATATCCTATAATGTATCAATGTAAAGGTTTCCGGTAAGTATGATTTGCTAAAATCGTTTCTGTGAATAATATTCAATGTCATTTCCCATTCTTTGGGTGATACATTTTTTGCAATCACAAAAGGCTTTCCACCATGAATGTGTTGACGCATTGCATATTGAATCATTTCCTAAGATTTCAATAGTCATTTTCTTTCCTCCATTTTCAAGCCCAAGCCATTCGAAGAAATAGCGATAAATAATCATGGTTTCAGGTATCTCAAGGAGTTTATGGTACTCTTCGATATTTTCGCCAAAGGCTTTCCTGAAAAAAGATGTTCCCTTGCCTATTTTACCTTTTGTACTATTAAGAACAGCTTGAATAGCCCGAATATACTTGCGATTCCAATATTTGCCAATATAGTCCCGATTGTGAGAATAATCTTCACCCATATCCGTAGTGCGACGGATTGGGTGGCATTTCATAGGGAAAGAGTATATGCTCACATTTAACCTATCACACAATTCTTATATGGTTTAGCCCTAAATCCATACAGTTGGTTGGACTTTAGAAATTTGCACGGTTTATGATGGGATAAGGTAACGATCAGGCGACGGCTCTGTTTTCCGCATATTACGCCGATATTCACCACCTCAAATAACTGAAGTAAAGATAGTAAATAATCCGAGAAAGCAAATAAAAAACTTCGTTTTTTCGGGTTTCCAGGGCTATTTTTGCATCCCCGCGCCACAACGCCCTACCTCTCCGACACCTTGGCTGCGCTGGTCGCTACCGACACAGGGGCAGGGAATATAAGATACAAGGCACCCTATTAGGACCCTTAAAAAAAGGCAATAGTCTGAAAAATTGGGCTGTTGTATTTTTTATATATAATAGGACGAGGCAACGAAAAGGCAACGATTCCACTTGCTGCTGCTTGCGTTGGCGTTCACAATCTCAAATAACTAGCATAAAAATAATAAAATTATTGCACGAGAAAAAATATCACCTCGATATCCAATAACGAAATTACTACTTCATACCAATATTGTCGTACCTTTGAAACACGCCAGACGAGGCAGACATTGGGGATAATAATAAAAATCACGTCCGAACAAAACCGCAGAAGCGTTGTTAAGTTTTCCTTCATGCAACAGGTTGAATTTTTCGAGGATGGTCGGCAAATCCTCCCTTATGGTCGCTTCGGGCAAACGTCCGCATTTGATGCCCCCAGGTACCGCGCCCATGACGGCATGTTCGTCAAGGTCGGATATTTTAAGGTCGGAATTCGCCATAGCCTCCCAAGCTTATTTTCCTCCACGCTGCATCAGGTGCTGGTTGTATATTTCCTGCGGCATGGTGGATGTCATTTCCGTTTCCATACCTTTATAACTCATTATCCGTCATCATCCTTCTGCAACGCTTGGAACGAGCAAAACGACATACTTCTATCGGTTTTGAATCAATGCAGAAATAATCTTCGCCTCCATCTATTTCTGCGGCTATTCTTTCCCGGATTGTATTACATAGGGACAAAGTAATTTTACGTCTGTCATTGTATTGTCTGCGGAATATAAGATTGTGAATTTCAATACTATATTCCTGTAACTTTGCAAACAACAATGACTCACTGTCAATGCCAACAGCCTTTGATGTCATGTTCAATGCCTCTATTTCAAGGTCTGAGAACTACTCCTCTTCTTGACATATTCCCTGATTCATTGACCAAATTGCCGACTATTTGCTTGTATGGGTTAGGATTTTTTGCTAATATTGTGTTACTATATTTTCTATTGAAAAGTTTTAATTTGCTAAATATCAACAATATGCACAACTTTTTATACATAAATCTTTTTATCAATCTAATTCCGCCAACGGATTTTTAAATACCAAATATTTTATGAACGCACGTACACTTCTTATTCCACGTACACTTCTTATTCTTAGTCTGGTTGTCCTCTCCGGAGCGCCATGCGCATCTGCGCAGTCTTTCAAGGAAAGACTCAAGAACGCCGCAAAGAAGATAGAACAGAAAGTCAAACAGGAAGTAGCGCCCAAAAAACTTCCGGAAAAGTCCGGTAACACTTCAAGTCTCGACAGCGAACTCCAAAAGCGCCACGACGCCATGGTGGGGCCGGACAACAATAAGAACGCTGAAGACGAAGCTCCCACCGTCAGGTTGCCGGAGACCCACACTGCTCTTTTTGCGCCACTCGGATACCCTGTCGAGGCAACGTATGGGATCAAATCGGTAAAGCCGGTGATGCCGCCGAGAGAGGCATCCGATCAGGTGAACTGGAGTGAAAAACAGCCGAATGTCTATGAGCTCGACAACCAGAGCCTTGTAGCCGAGTTTCTGATGCTCGACGACTGCTTTGCCGACGGCTACATCAAAACCCTCACCCCGGCACATTGGAGATACGATGAGATCGTCAAGGGCGAACTTTGGGCTCGCGTGGGCGCATTGAACAAGATGGTCGAGCAATACAACGAAGCCAAAGAAGAATACGGCGCCGACACTTACCAGTGGGTCATCAACGGCATCCACAACAAAATCGCCTCCGTGCTTGACTCTCGCGAGTACAAAACCCTGATCCGCTCATCCCTCACTCCGCTCTTCACACTTAAAGACAAGTGGATCAGTGATGAGACCAAGGCATATTTCAATGCTCACGGAGGCTATGAGAACGCCCACAAAGCCAACTGGACCGTCTGGGATCCGCAGCCGAACAAAAAAAGCATCACGACATCAGCGTCCGGCCAGACCGGGAAAGTGATTGAGGAGGTCGGGGCTGGTGCTACGGTTGACATCGAGGGAGTCCTGTATGTCCTGCACAACTCCAACAACGGCGGCGCATCCCACGCATTCATCTCGGAAGTGGCGAAGACGGCCGTTGCCGGCAAGAACATCGTGATCCCGGACTATGTCACATACAACGGTAAAAAATATCCGGTGACGGAAATGCGTGGCAATATTTTCTCCGGCACCGCCATCAAGTCCGTGAAACTTCCGTCCACGTTGACGGAGATTTCCAATTCGGCATTCCGCGAGACTCCTATAACTGAAATAGTAATCCCGGCCTCGGTCAAGATAGTTCAGGGTTCGGCTTTCTACGGCTGCAAGAACCTCACGAAAGTAGTCTTCGAAAACGACGTCATGGATGAAGTCCACGGCTGTTTCCAGAAGTGCATAAATCTGAAAAACGTCAAGTTCCCACGCCGCGTCGGACTGATGAGTTACGATATGTTCGAGGGCTGCGTCAATCTCACAGAAGTGATGCTTCCGGAGAATCTGAGCGAAATTTATTCATCCATGTTCAGTGGCTGCAAGAACCTCAAGAATGTGGATATCCCGGCGAGCGTGACCAAGGTCGGCAACAGCGCATTCTCGGACAGCGGCATCACCTCGCTCGACCTCTCCAATGTCAAGGAATTCGAAGGGTTCTGCTTCTCCGGATGCAAAGCGCTCAAGACTGTCAAGCTGAACTCCAGCCTGAAGGAGAATTTCCTTATGGAGACCTATCAAGAATTCACGGAATGTCCGTTACTGGAAGTCAAGTACATAAACAACGAATATGTCTTCCCGGAAGGGTTCATCTTCGTAGACGGCAGCAAGTAGAGTCATGAAAAAGATATTATTTCTACTTTCAGTGGCGGCACTGCTGCTGCCTTTGGATAGTTCGGCCCAGAGCAAGCCGAAGATCAAGTCAGTGGATTTCACTATACAGGTTCCGACCCCGGGGATGTCGCTTTTCGATGCACGCGAGATGCAGTTCACATCTGCGAAGACCGAGTTCGGAGACCTTGCCGCCACGGGCGGCATCCAAGTCCAGGAGATTGACTGGATCGGGGATTTCCGCGAGGACGATGAAGGGGACATGTTCTTCAAGGACGGGTTCATATACAAGGCCCGGATCAAGTTCATGGTAGATCCTTCGGGCAAGTACGACACCGATTACATATTCAAGGACAACGACTACTACATCGACGGCAGCCGCATCAGCGCCACAGTCAACGGAGTGCAGGCCAAGGTCGAGCGCAGCGCTCCTTACTTCATCGACATTGAGGTATCCATGCCTGTTGGAGCCGGTGGAAAAGGCTCGATGCGTGATCTGGCACAGAGCAGCCCAACGGACTATGAGCTCAACAAGGACTCATACCGCGCATCGCAGAAAGCGTATTCAATCGCCGAGGCCGATGCTGCTTGCCCGGATGTGAGCCCGCTTGACGTGATAACCATCAATAATACGTATCACGCGGCGTTCCGTGCCATGCGCGAGTTCGGAGATGAGTTCATCGGGCATAAGAATATGCTTGTCACCAAGGTAATCGTAGATACCGATGACGAGCGCATATATGGAGATGTGGCATCGGACGTCAACAATACCATACAAGGCCCATTCAACATCAGGGAAGTCTGGCTCAGCGACAAAGTCGATGCGGTAAAGTTCATACGCGCCATATTCGCAGTAATGCAGGGTTATACACCGGAACACAGCGATATCTACTGCCCCGAGTTCAGTTACCTCTTCCATACCCAGCGTGCCACGCTCTTTATCCCGGAGACTGCTGTAGCCGATGTAAGGGCGATGTTCAGCCGTCCGACCTGGAGTTTCCGCACACTGTTCTCGCTGAAAACCTACTCCGGCGACGTGCACTCCGCACAGGGAGCCGGTGCGACGGCAGCCAAACCGTTCTGCACAAGCCACGTATTCACCGACAAGGTAGCTGCGGCAGACAAGGTTTTCAGGTACGGCACCTGTAGCAATTGGCCGGAATATTATTATTCCTGCAAAATCTGCGGAAAGTGCGAACACAATGACAAACACGTGTTCAGTATGAACAGGCCAACGTGGGAGGTCCGGGCTCATCAGTATGATCAGCCTGTTGCTGATGACCAGGCTTATGTCGGAGTCAACTCCGCCGGGCAGCATGTATGGTGGTACAGTTGCATCTGGTGCGGACACTCCGAAGGCTATGACCAGAGGCACATAACCAAAGCAGAATGGCAGGCAAGCGGCACAGAGGGAACATACGAGAGCTATAGGGACGCCATGGCCGACATGACAAAACAGTTCGAGGAGAGTGCCCTTCTGAAGACCACGGCACAGCCGGGGATGTTCATTCTCAAAAAAAAGTCGGACTCAAAGATGAGTCCTGCCTTCCAGAGTAGTGTGAACTTCGCCCTCAATGACAACCTCTTGGATGAAAGTGTCCTTGGCAATGATTATACACTTCCCCTGAATCACCGCCAGCTCAACTCGCTGGCCGAGCATCTCGTGAAAGAACTTACCGGCAGCGAGGCCACGGCGTCCTCCATTGGCCTGGACAAGGCTCTTGGCGGAAAAGCCCCGGCAGACGACTCCCCTGTCTCCCGCCAAGAGATGGCCGCCGTGATGTACCGTGCCCTTAGGTATATAGAAGAGTGCGGAGTATACTCATATACGGAGTTCGTTTCTGGGTTGGATAAATACTCCGATCACATCCGCATTGCCCCTTGGGCCAAGGAAGCCATGGCATTTATGGAGGCTCTCGGGCTTATGAACGCTTCTTCCGGCGGTACCCTCTTTCCAGAGAAGACCTGCTCCATCGAAGAAGCCATAGACCTGACCGAGAAGTGCACGCACGCCCACCAGCTCGGCTGGTATCAGGCAAGGTCGTGGGGCGAAGGTGACGGCAGATCCTATTTTGGCAATGTCTGTTATATACCTCACCAAGAAATGAGTACCAACCATACCTATGCCCCGGGTGAGAGGGTTTGGGTTACTGGACCGCGTTTGGGCGGGTCATCGAAATCCCTTCCGATTTTGGAGCCGTACACCGGCCAGATTCTGTATGTGGATGCCGAGTGGTTCCGTCCTGTGCGGAAGTTCGTCTATACATCGAAGCGCACAATCACAGGACCTATCATCTTCCAGGATTATTTTGATGGTGTTTCCATCAAGACTTTCTAAAACGAAGAAAGCGGCTAAAAAGGCAATAGACAGATGAATATCCGACGCCAAGGCGTACACGCGCAAATTCCTGACAGGATCTGCAAACTGCCGGGCAGATAAACGTAAAGCGGATAAAAATGCGCTGCTACTCTCGTAAAAGTAAACACAAAGAGGTGAGAGAAGATAGAATATTGTACTTTTGATAGGTGGTTCTCCTCGACTGTTCGAGGAGAACCATTTTTTTGAGTTTCCTCTCCCGCTGGTCGTACAGCGTTTCGGGATACGGTCGTACAGGACGGTAAGCCTCGTTTTTGCTGGTTCCGTCTAGCCGGGCTCGGTGATGACGCTGCCGGAGAGTTCCGATTCTGCGACCGTTGCGATGAGTACTTCCGTTTTTTCACTGCCTCTGCGGGTAGCTTCTTTCACCGCTCCGGGTAGATCTTTTGCCAGCCGCTTGCCCATGGCAGCCCTCTTCCACTGTTCCCTATGAGTTTCCATTATCGCCACGAGTATTGTATCTTTTTCGGCAAGAAAGCGACGCAGAGTGTCTATTTCGCCGCCAGGTATGATTGTAGAGTACCGTTGTCCGAGTACGCCGAGCATACTGTCCGTTCTCATGCGATGCGTATGGTATTTGTCCCTTTCCGCATCACTCCATCCTGCCGCAGCCTCGCCTTGCAGGGCAAGCCCGGTGACGTGGC
>ERZ772865.3358-NODE-3358-length-12270-cov-8.607695_pt1 | contig 12270 bp, 10 predicted proteins | sample MGYA00512133_ERZ772865 | MGnify/ENA primary metagenome ERZ772865 (study PRJEB29015, sample SAMEA2737722) | human gut metagenome | biome: human gut; feature: human-associated habitat; material: faeces | place: China | collected 2012 ...
ATGTGTTAAGCACGCCGCCAGCGTTCGTCCTGAGCCAGGATCAAACTCTCTATAATATGGTATCTAAACGACCGTAGCCGCTTAAATCAATCATAGAGTCATTTATCATGACTTCATTTACTTCTCTTTTATAGTTGCTGCTTTCGGCCGAATTGACTACGGCCTATTCACCCACAACTTCGTCGCGAGCCTCGTGAAAAGCTCGCTCCGCTGGTGCTTTCTTTTCTCACGTTGTTTAATTTACAAGGTGCACGTCCCTCAAGCGGAACAGTCACTATTATATCAGGCTCAGTTTCATTTGTCAAGTACTTTTTCAAATCTTTTTCAGATCTTTCTTTCAGATCTTTTCAGATCTTCAAGCACCCGACTCATTCACTTCATCGCCGTCAAACAGCTTAGTTAGAATACCAGACGATCAAGGAAAAGTCAACACGTCTTTCGACGGTTTGTTCACTTTTTTCCGACTCCCCTAAAATAGTTTACATAATGTTATTATTTTCCGCACCTAGCTAATGCTGATTATAGCTATCATCATCTGTGCTTATCTATTTTTTGACGCGTTTCGTCATTTTGCCTTATCAGGTAAATCAGCTGTCAAATTCATGTAAAGGGCCGGACACCGTCTTTCTGTGTCCGGCCCTCCAAAAAACTACTTTAAGAGCAGCGGTTGAAGCTGTTTTCCCTCCAGTGCTGCCTCTACTGTTTTTCCGATCAGTTCAAAATCCGCCGCCAGGGATGTAGGTTTCTTCTCCGGATCATCCTGTCCGAAGGGCACAAAGTAATAATGCTTCCGGTTCAACAGCTCCCCGATGTTCTTGGCCGAGGCGGAAAGGCCGTCATTGGTGGAAAAGGCGATCACCACGGGCCTGCCGCACCGCAGATGGGATTTGGCCGCCATGGTCACCGTTGTATCGGTGATGCCATGGGCCAGCTTCGCCAGTGTGTTGCCGGTGCAGGGGGCGATGACCAGCACGTCGATCATCCCCTTTGGTCCCAGCGGCTCCACCGACGGAATATCGTAGAGTACCTCATGGCCTGTCAATTCCTCCAGCTGCTCCAGCAGTGCGTCGGACGTTCCGAACCGCGTATCCGTAAAAGCAGCGTTCTCCGACACAATGGGAATGACCGTCTCGTATTCTTCCGTCAGCCGTTTTAGCGCTGTAAGCGCCTTTTCGTGGGTGCAGAAGGACCCGCACAGGGCAAAACCCACCCGCTCCGTTCTCATAAAATGACCCCCTGTTCTTTTATAATAGTATAAACCGTGTCCCGGATCACGGCACCCGCCGTCTTGGGCATCAGCTTTCCCGGCAGTCCTCTGGCCCAGATACATTCCAATCTCAAAGCTTCGGCGGCGTTCAGGTCGACCCCCTGAACGGACGCCACATCCACGCAGAGACAGTCCGGCTTCAGTTCCCGCAGACGATCCGCGCCAAATACCGGCTCCGGGACGGTGTTGACCACCACGTCAAATGCTCCCAAATTCCCTTCCAGCCTTCCAATGTCCGCCGTTTCGTATCCATACGCTCTGGCCCATGCAAGACTTTCCGGCCGTCGGGCTGCCGCCGTCACACGGGCGCCCATGGCCGTCAGCCGGTGGCACAGCAGCTTTCCGATGCGCCCAAAGCCCAGCACCAGACACCGACTCCCCAGCAGGGATCGTTCCAAGCGTTCCAAAATCACCTGGACTGTTCCCTCCGCCGTGGCGGCGGCATTGGCCACTGTCAATTCTTCGCGTCGGAAATAGTCGACAAGCTTCAGGTCCAACTCCGCCGCAAGGGCTGCCTGGGCAGGCTTCACCTGTCCTGCCAAAATCAGCTGATCCCGCCGAAGCTGGCGGAACAGCGCCCCCGCGCCCCGCCGTGGGCCTTCTATGTTCAGGGTATCCCCCTCCTTGCATAACGGCAGCGGCAAAATCACCACCTCCGCCGCTACGGCAGCGTCCCAATCCATTTCTCCGGCCACGCCGCAGGCCGCCACTGTGTATCCGTCCCGGCGCAGCAGCGCCAGCAATTCCTCCTGTCGGCGGTCACCGCCGATGATTCCAAACAGCAAAATCCACACACCCCCTTGCCCCAGCGTATGACGCCGACGCAAAGCTGTGCGTGGATCTCATCTGATTTTTCCGGCCGCCGTCAGCAGCGCATCCCGGTCATTGGGCAGTGTTCCGTCCATGACCTGGTCCAATAGCCCTTGCAGCGTCCGGCCCACCGCTGGACCGGACAGTCCCAGCCCCAGCAGATCATTTCCGTTCACCGCCAGCTGCTTCAGGGAAAAGCAGCTCCCCTTTTCCAGTTCCCGGTCCAGCATGGCCTCGATCCGGTCGATCTCCTTCTGTCGGCCACGGAATTCCTCCGCCTGCCCCATGTTGTCCGCCCGCTGGATGGCGAGAAGGTACCGGAAATTCCGTTCTCCGAAGCGGTTCAGCATCCGGCGGACGCCCTTTTCCGTCTCCACCCGGTGATCATGCCACTCCACCAGCTCACCGATCCGTTCCTTGGCGGCATTGTCGAACCGCAGCCGGTCCATGACGCCGTCGGCAATGCGGCGGGAAACCACGCCGTGTCCCATGAAATGTCCGATGCCCTGCGTGTCCAAGGCGAAGCACTCCGGCTTACCCATATCGTGAAACAGCACCGCCCAGCGGAGCACCGAGTCCGGCGGCGCGGCGTCCAGAGCATGAAGCGTGTGCTCCCATACGTCATAACAGTGGTGGGGATTCCGCTGGTCAAATCCCACCATCGGTAAAATCTCCGGCAGTACCACGCCCACCACCTGCGGATACTGACGCAGAACGGCCGGAGCCCACGGGCCGCAGAGCAGCTTCGTCAGTTCCTCGTGGACACGCTCCGGGGCCATCTCCCGCAGCAGATCCCGACAGGTCATCAGTGCCTTGTCGGTTTCCGGTTCGACGGAAAAGCCCAGCACCGCCGCAAACCGCAGGCAGCGCAGGATCCGCAGGGCGTCCTCCGAAAACCGCCGCTCCGGATCGCCCACGCAGCGCAAAATTCCCTCTTGCAGGTCCGCCTGTCCGTTGAAGGGGTCATACACCGTCCCCCGCAGGTCTGTTGCCATGGCGTTGACGGTAAAATCCCGGCGGGCCAGGTCTTCTGTCAGATCAGGGGTAAACGTGACCTGTTCCGGGTGGCGGTGGTCGGCGTAAACGCCGTCCCGGCGGAAGGTGGTGGTCTCCACTTTGCCCTCCTGACAGCAGACGGTCACCGTACCGTGCTTCAGTCCCGTGGGAATAGCCCGGTTGCCGAAAACCTTCATGGTCTCCTCCGGCAGCGCGGAGGTGGTGACGTCCCAGTCCTCCGGCATGCGGCCCAGCAGGCTGTCCCGGACACAGCCGCCTACGCAGTACGCCTGATGGCCCGCCGTCTCCAGTGCCGTCAGCGTTTCCCGCACATAGGCGGGAATTTTTAAGTCCACTCGTTTTTCCCGCATATTTCCCGCCCCTTTCAGTTGCATTTTCCAAAGACACATACTATAATAAGTTGATTTGGAATCGGTACTACTATACACCATTTTCCGCCGTCACGCAATCACGGCGTTTTTTGAAAGGAAGAGCCTTTATATGATGAACAATCCCAAGCCCATTTCCGAATTTCTGGTTCCCGGCAAGCGCACCCATCTGGTAGGCATCGGCGGCGTGTCCATGTGTCCGCTGGCAGAGGTGCTGGCCGGTAAGGGTCTGCTGGTGCAGGGCTCCGATATGATGGAGAGCGACTCCGTCAAGCATCTGCGCTCCAAGGGCATTTCCGTTGCCATCGGCCACAACGCGGAAAACTTAGGAGACTGCGATTTTGTGATCCGCACCGCCGCCGTCCATGACGGCAACCCGGAGATCGCCGGCGCCATCGCCCGGGGCATTCCCGTCTACGAGCGGGCGCAGGCCTGGGGCACCCTGATGCGGAAATACCCCAATGCTCTGTGCGTTTCCGGCACCCATGGCAAAACCACCACCACTTCCATGTGCACCCACATTTTCATGGCGGCGGAGCTGGACCCCACCGTGATGATCGGCGGTACGCTGCCCCTGCTCCACTCCGGCTACCGGGTGGGCCACGGCGACACCATTATTCTGGAATCCTGTGAATACTGCAACAGCTTTCTCAGCTTTTACCCCACCGTGGCAGTGATTTTGAATGTAGAGGCCGACCATCTGGATTTCTTCAAGGATCTGAGGGACATCCAGCATTCCTTCCGCTCCTTTGCGGAGTTAGTACCGCAGGAGACCGGTCATGTGGTTGCCAACTATGATAACGCCAGCGCCAGAACAGCTCTGAATGGTCTGGACCGCCCTCTGTTCTGGTTCAGCCTCCACGATCCCAAGGCCGACTGCCGCGCGGAGCACATCACCTGGACCGACGGTCTCCCCAGCTTCGACATCGTGATCCACGGCCAGATCTACGCCCACGTGGAATTGAAGGTGGGCGGCGAGCACAACATCTGCAACGCTCTGGCCGCCGCCTCCGCCGCCTATGTGCTGGGTCTGCCCGGCAGCGCCGTGGAGACCGGTCTGGCCGGCTTTACCGGCGCGGGCCGCCGCTTTGAGTACAAGGGGGAGTATCACGGTGCCAAGGTCTACGATGACTACGCCCACCACCCTGACGAACTTCATGCCCTTTTGACCATGGCCCGCCAGCTTGGCTATCAGCGGCTGGTGGTGGCCTTCCAGCCCCACACCTATTCCCGCACGGCCAAGCTGTTTGACCGGTTCGTGGAGGAATTGAAGTTGGCAGATGTGGCAGTTCTGGCGGAGATCTACGCCGCCCGCGAGCAGAACACCATGGGCATTTCCTCCGCTGATCTGGCCCGGAACATTCCCGGCAGTGTCTACTGCTCTACTTTAGATAAGGTAACTGCCCAGCTGCGGGAGCTGGCCCGCCCCGGCGACCTGATCCTTACCGTAGGCGCGGGAGACATCTACCGGGCCGGCGAAAAGCTGCTGAGCGAAACGGAGGATTGACCGTGACCGTTTCTGAGATTTACACCACCGCCCCCACCCAAGGCCCCGAAAAAGTTCTGGAGAGCTTCGCCCTTCTGGACCATCTCCACATCCCGTACAGCCGGGTAGAGCACGAGCCTGCCGAGACCATGGAGGCCTGCGCCGCCATTTCTGACGCGCTGGGCATCCGCATCTGCAAAAACCTTTTCCTCTGCAACCGCCAAAAGACCGATTTCTACCTGCTGACCATGCCGGAGGACAAGCCCTTTCACACCAAGGACCTCAGCGCCCAGATCGGCTCCTCCCGTCTCTCATTCGCCCCGCCGGAGCTGATGGAAGAACTGATTCGCTGTACCCCCGGCTCCGCCAGTGTTTTAGGACTGGCCTATGACACGGAGCATCGGGTCCGGCTGCTGATGGACCGGGAGACCTACGAGGCGGCGCAGTTCGGCTGCCATCCCTGCCTGAACACCGGCAGCCTGCGAATGGCCACCGCTGACCTTCTGAACGTGTTCCTCCCCCACACCGGCCACACGGTCACGGTGGTGGACCTGCCCAATGAATAAGGAGGCGCCATGAAAAAGTTGATTGCCGCACTGTCCCTGCTCTTTGTTCTCTCCCTCACCGCCTGCGGCAACTCCGATGCCGCGCTCCGACAGGAAAACGAAGCCCTCCGCCAGCAGATATTGGCTTTGGAGGCTGAACGGGACAATCTTACCAAAGAAAACAAGGATCTGACTGAGGAAAACGCCGCGCTGGACGACACAGCCCCAGAATCCGGGGACGATGAGGCCAATCCCATCGACCGCTTCTTTGAAGGTGTGGATGTCGGTTCCTCCACGGCAGAGATGAACGCCGTGGCCGACAGTTGGGCCGGTGCTTGGGAATTCGAATGTCGGAATGCTGCTAAGTGGCTGAAGGGACAGCTCCCGCTTCAGGAGGATCAGGCATTGGTGGATGCTTACATCGCCTCTGCCGAGGAACAGTCCGCCCGGATGGACATTATGGCTATCTATCCCATTGCGGACCTCACTCTTCCGCAGACTGACCGGAGCGCTTCCAGCGGCAGTCTCCGGGGCGTCCTCTGGGCCGGCGCCCACCAGCAAGTCTGGAAAGACACCTTTTATCAGCTGCTCTATGTGGCCCCGGACTATGCCGGCGGCGCGGATTCCGCCGTGTCCTATCAGTTTCTCTTTGACGTAGAGGCAGCACAGACGCAGCTGGACTCGTTGCTTTCCGCAGATTGAAAAACGTTGTCCATTGTAACCGAATTATAGTTGACATAAAATCCACCCCATATGCTGTTCTCAAAGAACAGATATGGGGTGGATTTTATGAAGCATACGTGCTTGCATTGTTGGCCGCAGCATTACCTCCTCTCCCTCACCGCCTACGGCGGCTCCCAACCGGACGCGCCGACACTGGAACCCGCAGGCTGACCGCTTCAGGTTTCCGTGCAAAGCCCCCCGCTCAAGCTCAACACTCCTTATAAAAAAAATCCTGCCGCAATGCGGCAGGATTTTTTATAATAGGATTCTTTACTTGCTGAGAGCCTCGTCGATGGCCTTGGCAGCAGTCTTGCCTGCGCCCATGGCCAGAATGACGGTAGCAGCGCCGGTCACGGCGTCGCCGCCAGCGTAAACGTGCTCGCGGGAGGTCAGGCCGTCCTCGTTGACCACGATGCCGCCCTTCTTGTTGATCTCCAGACCCTTGGTGGTGGACTTGATCAGGGGGTTGGGGCTGGTGCCCAGAGCCATGATAACGCAGTCCACGTCCAGCTCGAACTCGCTGCCGGGAACCTCAATAGGACGGCGGCGGCCGGAGGCGTCAGGCTCGCCCAGTTCCATCTTGATGCAGCGGATCTTATTGACGTTGTCGTTCTCGTCAGCCAGGATCTCCACGGGGTTGTTGAGGGTCTTGAAGATGATGCCCTCTTCCTCGGCGTGCTCCACCTCTTCCTTACGGGCGGGGAGCTCCTCCATGCCGCGGCGATAGACCACATAGACCTCAGCGCCCAGACGCTTTGCGCAGCGGGCGGCGTCCATAGCCACGTTGCCGCCGCCCACAACAGCCACCTTCTTGGGATGCTGGATGGGAGTGTCGGAATCGGGCTTATAGGCCTTCATCAGGTTGATACGGGTCAGGAACTCGTTGGCGGAGAGAACACCCTTGTAGTTGACACCGGGGATGTTCATGAACATAGGCAGGCCGGCGCCGGAGCCGATGAACACGGCCTCGAAGCCCTGCTCCTCCATCAGCTCGTCCACGGTGATGGTACGGCCGATGACGGTATCGGTGGCGATGGTAACGCCCAGCTCCTTCAGGCCGTCCACTTCTTTCTGAACGATGGTCTTGGGCAGACGGAACTCGGGGATGCCGTACACCAGAACGCCGCCAGCCAGATGCAGAGCCTCAAACACGGTGACGTCATAACCCTTCCGGGCCAGGTCGCCGGCACAGGTCAGGCCGGAGGGACCGGAACCCACCACAGCCACACGGTGACCGTTGGAAGCAGGCTTCTCCGCAGCGCCGGAAGCATGCTCACGGTGCCAGTCGGCCACGAAGCGCTCCAGACGGCCGATGCCCACAGGCTCGCCCTTGATGCCGCGGACGCAGTACTTCTCGCACTGGCTCTCCTGGGGGCAGACACGGCCGCAGACGGCGGGCAGAGCGGAGGTAGCGGCAATGATCTGATAAGCGGCCTCGAAATCGCCCTTGGCGACCTCGGCAATGAAATCAGGGATATGTACCATCACGGGGCAGCCCTGCATGCAGGGCTTGTTCTTGCAGTGCAGGCAGCGGGTGGCCTCATCCAGAGCCTGCTCCTCGGTGTAGCCCAGAGCGACCTCGTCAAAGTTCTTGTTCCGGACGTTGGGGTCCTGAGAGGGCATGGGATTCTTCTTCAAAGACATATTGGCCATGGTTATTCGGCCTCCTTCTTGAACAGGTTGCAGGTCTCCTCGTACTTGTGGGCCTCGAAGTCCTTATACATCTGGTTCCGCTTGACTGCCAGATCCCAGTCCACCTTGTGACCGTCAAAGTCGGGACCGTCCACGCAGGCGAACTTCATCTCGCCGCCCACGGACAGGCGGCAGCCGCCGCACATGCCGGTGCCGTCGATCATGATGGGGCTCATGGAAACGGTGGTGGGGATGCCGTAAGGCTCCGTGGTCTTGGAGACGAACTTCATCATCACCATGGGGCCGATGGCGAACACTTCATCATACTGGTTGCCGGCGTCGATCAGCTCCTTCAGAGCCTCGGTGACCAGCCCCTTGCGGCCATAGGAGCCGTCATCGGTGCAGACGATCAGCTTGTCGCTGGACTTCTTGAAGTCCTCCTCCAGGATCACCAGATCCTCGGAGCGGAAGCCCACGATGGCATGGACCTCAGCGCCGTCGTCATGGAACTTCTTCAGCACAGGATACGCAATGGCGCAGCCAACGCCGCCGCCCACAACGGCGACCTTCTTCTTGCCCTCGGTCTCGGTGGGCTTGCCCAGGGGTCCCACGAAGTCTGCCAGGCAATCGCCTTCCTTCATGTGGCTGAGCTTCACAGTGGTGGCACCAACCGTCTGAACAATGATGGTGACGGTGCCCTTTTCGGGATCATAGGCGTTGATGGTAATGGGGATACGCTCGCCGTTTTCATCCGTCCGCAGGATGATAAACTGACCGGGCTGAGCCTTTTTGGCAATGAGGGGCGCTTCGATCTCATAGAGAGTTACGGTGGGCCTCAGTGCCTCTTTTCTCACGATTCGGTACATATTGGTGTCTCTTCCTTTCCTATCTGAAATTCTTCCAACATAATAAATCGCACATTGTCTGAATTTTAACATAGGTGCTTTCATCCGTCAACAGCTTTGGAGAAAAAAAGCGCGAAATTCTCAGAAACCGTGCAAATTCTTTGCCATCCCGCCCTTTTTAACGCTCCCGCGGCCGACGCTTCCCTGTCAAAACCACTTTCCGGGCCTGAAAACCGCCGAAAACCCGTTTCAAAACCAGAATTCTATGGTATACTACCAAACAGGCGCAATTTTTCCCCGGAAAAAATTTCTTCAAATTTTCGGGAACTTTTTTCGTTCCCCTGCGTCTATGGTATACAGTGCCGCCTCGGCGGCCATTCAAAAAACTTTCTGCAAGGAGAACACACATGAAAAAAATTACTTCCTTGGCGCTGGCTCTCGCGCTGGCCCTGACCCTCACCGCCTGCGGCAAGAAGGACAACACCGCCGGAAGCGGCGATTCCAGCGTACCCGCTGATGCCACCGCTCTGCTGACCGCCGTGTGGGACGCCCACTCCGACGATGAGAAGTTCCCCGCTGCCGGCGGCGACTATGAAAATCCCGTGGAGGACGCCCCCGGCGCTGTGAGCATTGCCGACGCCGACAATCTGAACTACATGCTGACCCTGCCGGTGGAGGATGCCGGTAAGATCGACGGCGCCGCCTCCCTCAGCCACATGATGAACGCCAACACCTTCACCTGCGGCGCTTTCCACGTCGCCAGCAAGGACGATGTGGAGACCGTTGCCAGCGACCTGCGGGATGCCATCCAGTCTAAGCAGTGGATGTGCGGCTTCCCTGACAAGCTGGTGATCTTCACCTACGATCAGTATGTGGTGTCCCTGTACGGTGACGAGGAACTGGTGAACACCTTCCGCGACAAGTTCACCGCCACCTATTCCGACAGCACCATCGCTTATGACGAGGCGATCCTGTAACGTTTCCGCTTTTCTCACAGCGTCCGCACCGAATCGTGCGGACGCTGTGAAATTCAATTTTGGAGTTGCCCTATGCTGTTTTCCAGTATTCCGTTTCTCTATACCTTTTTACCCTGTGTCCTGATCCTGTACTTTCTGGTCCCCGGCTGGCTGAAAAATACAGTGCTGCTGCTCAGCAGTCTGTTCTTCTATGCCTGGGGCGAACCTCGCTTCGTGGTGTTTATGGTCATCGCCATCGTACAGGGTTATGTATTCGGCCTGCTGGCTGAAAAATTCCGTGACCGGCCCAAAAAGACGAAGCTGTGCCTGTGGGCCTCCGCTGTTATCAGTCTGGGTCTTTTGGGCTACTGTAAGTACGCCGATTTTTTCATCAGCGGCTTCAACACCCTCACCGGGCTGCGGCAGCACACGGGCAACTGGCCGGGGAAAACCGTCGCCGCGGCGCGCGGCGATCTTACATACGGCGGCGAGCGTTTCACGCTCGTCGATCTGCCGGGGACGTACTCGCTGTTCCCCAACTCCGCCGAGGAGGAGATCGCGCGGGACTATCTCTGCTCTGGCGAGGCGGAGGCCGTGCTCATTTTGGCGGATGCGACCTGTCTGGAGCGCAGCCTGAACCTCGTGCTGCAAACCCTCGAGGCGGCGGATGTTCCTGCGGTCGTGTGCGTGAATCTGTTGGACGAAGCGGCGAAGAAGGGCATCGTGCTCGACCTGCCCGCGCTCTCCCACGCGCTCGGCGCGCCGGTCGTCGGCACAGCAGCGAGCTGCGGAGAGGGACTGGATAAACTGCGCGCGGCGCTGGCCGCCGCGCTCATTGAGGAGCTTGACAAGCTCTACGCCGCGCTGCAAAGCGGCGACACGGCGTCCTACCTCACGTCCTACCGCCGCGACTGTCTGACGCTCGGACGCGAGGTGCAGCTTTTATGGCAGGATGTTAAGGAGAAGGTCACGGCGCTGGACGTGGACGATCAGTTCGGCCTTGTCGTGCGCCGCGCGGACGGAAAGCTCTATGGCTATAACACCGATTATATGGGCTTTGCCCACCTGTGCGACGCCCACGGCGTGAATTTTGCAGGCAGGACCGTGCTCATTCTGGGCACCGGCGGCACCCACAACACCACCAGCGCTGTGGCCCGGGACAAGGGCGCGGCAAAGGTGCTCACCGTCAGCCGCCATCCGGACCCGGAAAAGGGCGAGCTGAGCTATGCCGAGGCCGTTTCCAGCGGGGCGCAGATCGTGGTAAACACCACCCCGGCGGGCATGTACCCGAATGTAGGTGTGTGCAATCTGGACGTTGCCGCCATGCCGGACCTTGAAGCTGTGGTGGATGTGGTGTACAACCCCGACAAGACCGAGCTCATCCTCCGCGCCGAGGAAGCGGGCGTGCCGGTGGCTGTGGGCGGCCTTGAAATGCTGGTGGCGCAGGCAGTGTATGCCGCAGAATATTTTCTGGACCGCAAGTTCGAGGATGCGCCGGTTGAAATTCGGCGCATCACCGCCGCACTGCGCCGGGATATGCTGAACATTGCCCTGATCGGGATGCCCTCTTCCGGCAAGACCACCCTCGGCAGGATGCTGGCAAAGAGCCTTGGCCGTACCTTTGTGGATCTGGATGAGGAGATCGTAAAGACCGATGGCCGCAGCATCCCGGATATCTTTGCAGCCGAGGGCGAGGACGGCTTCCGCACAAAGGAAACTGCCGAAACACAGCGCTTTGGCAAAGAGGGCCGGCAGCTCATTTCCTGCGGCGGCGGCATTGTAAAAAAGCCGGAGAATCTGCGTGCTCTGCACCAGAACGGCATCATTCTGTTCATCGACCGGCCGGTGGATGCGCTGGCCGTGGGCGGCGGCAGGCCGCTTTCTTCCAGCATGGACGCACTGCGCCAGATGGAAGCACAGCGCCGTCCGCTGTATCTGGCAGCGGCAGATGCCGTCATTCCCAACAACGGCACGCTGGACGATGCCCTGCATGCCGCCATGGAGGCACTGGATGAAATTTTTGATTCTTAACGGCCCGAACCTCAACATCATGCGCTGGTCGGAGCCGGGCGTACCCGGTGAGCTGGATTATAACGCCATCATGGACTATGTGCAGGCAGGCTGCGAACAGCTGGGCATTGAGACCGACTGCTGCCAGTCCAACCACGAGGGCGACCTCGTGGACGAAATTCAGGCCGCAGCGGGCCGGGTGGACGGCATCGTGCTGAACCCTGGTGCCTACGCCCACTACAGCGTGGCCATTCTGGATGCGCTGCGCCTGTGCGGCGTACCCGCCGTGGAAGTGATGCTGCACGCCCCGGACGAGCGGGAGCCTTTCCGCAAGACGGACGTGGTGTCCTTTGGCTGTCAGGGCCACTTCATCGGCGAAGGCCCGCAGGGCTACCTGCACGCCTGCATTTATCTGGCCCAGCTGCTGCGCACCGACGGCTCCAGCAAGGCGCATATCGTGATGTAAAAACGAAAGGAAATTATCACTATGATCATCTCCACCAAAAAAGGGACTCCGAAGGACGAACTGGAAAAGATCGTTGACAAATTCGAGAAGCAGGGTCTGGACGTGACCCTGATCACCGGCAAGGACTACAACGTGTTCGGTCTGG
>ERZ772865.3362-NODE-3362-length-12254-cov-6.941553_pt1 | contig 12254 bp, 8 predicted proteins | sample MGYA00512133_ERZ772865 | MGnify/ENA primary metagenome ERZ772865 (study PRJEB29015, sample SAMEA2737722) | human gut metagenome | biome: human gut; feature: human-associated habitat; material: faeces | place: China | collected 2012 ...
CTCTTCCTCTTCCTCTTCCTCTTCCTCTTCCTCTTCCTCTTCCTCTTCCTCTGTTTCCTCTTGCCAAGCTTTTCTAACGGATGTTTCCGATGAGCGGGAAGTTTGAAATTTAGCCGTGTTTTTTTGTGTAAAATAGTGTTTTTCGGTGGGTGACAAGGCAATAAAAAACCCCGCAGATACGGGGTTTTTTGTGAATTAGGAAGGGCTGTCAGTGAACAAAAATCCAGACTTCCGCACCGTCGGCCTGGTGCGGCTTGTTCTCCGTAGGCGATGTCCACCTTGTAAGATTGTCCGTTCACGGTGACGGTAACGGTAGAAGGCTGTGCCGGTGCGCTTCCTGCGCCGGCCGGTGCGGCGGCAGCCTCGCGTCTCTTTTGCAGGTCGGCCAGGAAGTCCTGTTTGGCCTTGCCGCTCTTGTAAGCCTCATACTGCGACGGGTGCATGGCATACTCGAAGAGTTCCTCGTCGTCTTGTCCCGTGTCCCAACCTTTTTCGGCCATCATCTGGCGGTATTTGTCCAGTTCGTCCGGATAGTTGGCTTGCGGGTCGGTGTCGGAGAACTTCCGTCCTTGTGCTTCGGCCAGTGCCTTCAGTTCCGGTGCCACTTCGCCCGGCAGGCGTCCGGCCTTGCCCAAAATCATGTCCCAGATGTCGTCAGCAATCATACTCCAGCGTTCTTTGCCTTTCTCCATTTGGATGACGTTCATCAAGGCCAGGTTTTTCACATATTGGCTGAACGGAGTCACGAGGCAGGGGTATCCCACCTTGGGCCAGATGTAGGCCACTTCGTCGAACAGCTTGACGAGCAATTCGTCCTGCGTCAGTTCGGCTTGCCCGTGTTTGGCCTTCCATTTGTTGAGCGACTCCAGGTTGGTCTCCAGGTCGGCCATAAGCGAACCCATCATGCCGCCCGGCAGTCCCGGGGCGATGAGCAGGGAGTTGTTGATACGGTTGAGCGGATTGCAGTAGAGTCCGAGGAAGTCGTCCATCATTTCCTGTATCTGCGAGCGTACCTCCATGTAGGCCGCCATATTGATTTCTTTCACCTTGAAGCCTGCGTCCTTCAGCATGGCCTGTACGGCCAGGATGTCGGCGTGTCCCGTACCCCATGCCAACGGGGCTACGGCCGTATCCACGTAGTCGCATCCGTTCTTGCATACTTCGAGGATGGAAGCCATGTTGAAACCCGGTCCCGCATGGGAATGGTATTGCACGATGATGTCTTTCTTGTAAGCCTTGATGCCCGCACAGATTTTACCGAGGGTTTCGGGGCGGCCGATGCCCGCCATGTCCTTCAGGCAGATTTCGTCGCATCCCAAATCGATAAGCTGCCGGGCCATGTCCACGTAGTAGTCCACCGTGTGGATGGGCGAGTGGGTGATGCAAAGGCTGCACTGCGAAATCATGCCGGCTTCCTTGGCGTAGCGGATGCTGGGTGCGATGTTGCGGATGTCATTCAACCCACAAAACGTACGGGTGATGTCCGTGCCCTGCGCTTTCTTGACTTTATAAAACAGGCGGCGTACGTCGGCTGGTACGGGACTCATGCGCAGGCCGTTCAGTGCACGGTCGAGCATGTGAGTCTGGATGCCTGCTTCGTGGAACGGTTTCGTCCATTGGCGCACGGCGTTGTTCGGGTTTTCCCCGAAAAGGAGGTTTACCTGTTCAAAACCGCCTCCGTTGGTTTCCACACGGTCGAAACATCCCATTCTGATAATGGCGGGAGCCACTTTCACCAACTGGTCCACGCGCGGCACGTATTTTCCGGCGCTTTGCCACATGTCGCGGAACACCAGGCTGAATTTTACTTCTCTTTTTTCCATTGTATGTTTTTCTTTTAAATTTCGATGACTGTTTGTGCCTATAAGCGTTCTACCTTGCTTACGCTTCCCTTGCCTCCGGTGATTTGGCTGACAGCCTCCCGGATGACGGCCAGTGTCTGGGCATCGATAGCCGTGGTCGTACCGGGTGCGGGCTTCCGTTTCGGAGCCACCGTTTCTTCGGGGGCTACTTTGTTGACTATCTGAATCAGCCATTTGCCCAACTGGATGACAATCATAAGGATGATGAACACCGTAACCATGCCCACCACCATGAGTTGTAATGCTAAACCTATGTTTTCCATTGTTTTGGTGATAATTTATTATGTGATTTTGTTCTTTTGTGTCTGTTTCATGTTATTGCCTGCTAAATTACGAAAATTTCTTGTGGAACGGAAGAATAAGTGTAGAAAAATATTCTTAAAAAATGCAATCTCGGTATTTGGTTTGTATGGAGGTTTTTCAGGAGTTTCCGATAACCTTGTTTGAGATAAATGACACGAAAATGTGGCTTTCTGGGACAAAAAGAAAGATAAAGACCGATTTCGGGGAGAAAGAAATCAGCGTAAAAAACACCTTTCAGACAATTTTTGCTTTATTTTCTATATGTTTTTTTTGCATTTTGGGTTGTATTTTAATCTTTGTTAAAGATGTTGAGGCGTCAAGCACAGCCAAATAATTTTTCGTTGGGCTGAAAAAACATTTTTTTTCTCCGCAGGATGTGGAAAAAACATCTGTCCGACGGCGCGCCGACGGGTAGAAAACGATGTGAGGAAGTGCGTAAATCGCCCTCTTTTTCTCTATTTGGAGGTCGGAAGTTGTCGAAATCAGGATGGCACAATGAAAGGTGAATCCTCTTTGGGGCTTACGTGCTTCTTGCCTGTTTGCGCGTTGTATGCCTCATTCTTGTGCAAGAAGTAAGCAAAAGTTGTGGCGGGGGTGACACGAAGGGTTTCTGCAAATGCGTGAGAATCGTTTTTTTTCTTCGTGTGTGCCTTGCTGTCCGGAATATGCGATTCTGAGGAGGCGGAAGTGACAATTTGGCAAAATGATATTTAGACAAAAAGACATAAGAATAGAAAGTTAAGGAGAGACATAAGGACAAGGGGATAAAATGATATTAAGACATAAGAACAAAAGAACATATTTTTCAAGTCTTAAAAGGCTTTTTGTTCTTTTGTTCTTATGTCTAAAACATAGATATTCTGTCTAAAAACAGTTCATACCGATGTCCGGGTTCTTATCTTTCCGCTTCGATTTCCACCCCGGCTTCGCGGCAATCGGCCCCCATAGGTGGATTTTCCTTGGTCAGGGTCAGACGGATGCGGCTGATGGAAGAGAAGTCGTCGAAGAGTCTTTGAAGGATTCTTCCCGCCACATGTTCCAATAATTTTGAAGGGATGTCCATTTCCGTCTTGATACTTTCATATAAGTCGGCATAGCTCACTGTGCCCTCCAACCGGTCGGTCTGCATGGCCTCGTTGAAATCCGTGTCGGCTTCTATCCCGACGTGGAAATAAGCACCTGTCAGTTGTTCTTGCGGATCCACGCCATGGTGGGCATAGAAACGTACGCGGGGCAGCAGGATGCGGCTGTTCTTCACTTTCATAGAGCCTATCCGCATCTGGAGGCGCCGCAGTGCTTACAGATGAGGCATCCTTCTTGATATACCAACGATTCGTGACCGCAGTTCGGGCATTTCATACCTTTGGCTTCCGTGCCGTCCGTGATGTATTTCTTCAGGGCGCGTTCCACACCGTTCTTCCAGGTGTTGATGTTTTCGCTGTCCAGTTGCAGTGAACCTACCAGCTTGATGACCTGCTCGATAGGCATGCGGTAGCGCAATACACCGGAAATCAGCTTGGCATAGTTCCAATACTCTTTGTTGAACTTCTCGGACAGACCCTCGATGGTGACTTTGTATCCGCGCTTGTTCTCGAACTGGAAGTCGTAACGCTTGTTTCCGTGCTCATCCACATTCTTGATGATGTGGCCCGACACCACATTCTTCGGCAGGATGATGCCTTCATCATCATCCAGCACACCGGTGAATATTTCGTAGGGATGATTGTCCAGCAAGCCGACGAATGCCACCCATTTCTCCTTGTTGTTCTGGAAGCGGACAACGTCTGCATCCAATATTCTGGGACGTGTTTCAACGACCGTAGGCGGTTTGCACGGGGGAAGTTCGGACTTCTTGTCACTCTTGGTAGAGATGAGCACGCCGGAACGCGAACCGTCGCGGTAAACCGTACAGCCCTTGCAGCCGGATTTCCATGCTTCTACATACAGACGGTTCACGAGGTCTTCGTCTACGTCGTTCGGCAGGTTGATGGTTACGCTGATAGAGTGGTCCACCCATTTTTGGATACGTCCCTGCATCTTGACTTTCATCAGCCAGTCCACGTCGTTGGAGGTTGCTTTATAATAAGGTGATTTCTCTACCAGGGCATCCACTTCTTCCTGCGTGTAGCGTTTGGCGGGGTTGTATCCTTGTGCTTCCATCCAAGTCACGAACTTGGGGTGGAACACGATATATTCTTCAAAGGCATCTCCGGTTTCGTCGATGAAGTCCACATGGACGTTCGTATCGTTGGGATTCACTTTGCGGCGGCGCTTGTACACGGGCAGGAATACGGGCTCGATACCGGAGGTGGTTTGAGTCATCAGGCTGGTGGTGCCGGTCGGGGCGATGGTCAGACAGGCAATGTTGCGGCGTCCGTACTTCTTCATCTCCTCGTACATTTCCGGGTCAGCTTCACGCAGGCGGTTGATGAACGGGTTGTTCTTTTCGCGTTCTGTATCGTACACCTCGAATGCGCCGCGTTCTTTGGCCATTTCTATGGAGGAGCGATAGGCGTTGAGTGCCACCGTCTTGTGTACTTGCTCCGAGAATTCGGTTGCCTCTTCAGTGCCATAACGCAATCCCAGGGCGGCAAGCATGTCGCCTTCTGCCGTGATGCCTACACCGGTACGGCGGCCTTGGGCGCTTTTCTTGTAAATCTTCTGCCACAAAACGCGTTCTGTATGTTTCACGTCTTCACTTTCGGGGTCGGCATCTATCTTGCTCATGATGCGCTCTATCTTCTCCAGTTCAAGGTCGATGATATCGTCCATGATGCGTTGGGCCAAAGCTACATGCTTCTTGAATAGCTCAAAGTCAAAGTAGGCGTCCGGCTTGAACGGATTGACCACGTATGAGTAAAGGTTGATGGCGAGCAGACGGCAGGAGTCGTACGGGCACAGTGGAATTTCGCCGCATGGATTGGTGGATACGGTACGGTAGCCCAGGTCTGCATAGCAGTCGGGCACGGATTCCTTTAATATGGTATCCCAGAACAATACACCGGGTTCTGCCGATTTCCATGCATTGTGCACAATCTTTTTCCATAATGCGGATGCGTCAATGTCTTTTTGAAATGCCGGCTCTGTGGCGTCAATCGGATATTGCTGTGTATATGGTTTGCCTTCGATGGCGGCCTGCATGAAGTCGTCGGTCAGTTTTACGGAAACGTTGGCTCCGGTCACTTTGCCCTCAGTCATCTTGGCATCGATGAAGGCTTCCGAGTCGGGGTGTTTGATGGATACGCTGAGCATCAGTGCGCCGCGGCGTCCATCTTGAGCTACTTCGCGTGTAGAGTTTGAATAGCGTTCCATGAAGGGAACCAAGCCGGTGGAGGTCAGTGCCGAGTTCTTTACCGGTGAACCTTTCGGACGGATATGGGATAAGTCGTGTCCCACGCCGCCACGGCGTTTCATCAGCTGTACTTGTTCTTCGTCTATCTTGAAGATGGCACCATAAGAATCCGCTTCGCCGTCCACACCGATAACAAAGCAGTTGGACAGAGAGGCTACCTGATAGTTGTTCCCGATTCCGGTCATCGGGCTTCCTTGCGGAACAATGTACTTGAAGTGGTCGAGCAAGCCGAAAAGTTCCTCTGAACTTAATGGATTGGGGTACTTGGCCTCAATGCGGGCTACCTCATTGGCTATCCGCCAATGCATGTCTTCCGGAGACTTTTCGTAAATATTTCCGAAAGAATCTTTGACTGCATATTTGTTTACCCAAACTCTGGCAGCCAACTCGTCGCCTTGGAAGTATTTTAAAGATTCTCCGTAGGCTTCGTCATAAGAATAATTTTTCTTTTCCACAATGTTGTATCTCTTAGGATTAGTTACAAATAAGTAAAGTTGTAGAAGTTGTACTTATCGTTAATAAATGTATTTGCAAAGCTATGAATGTTTTTCAACTTGGCAAAATTAAAATGAATGTTTTTATTAACCGATATATAGTTTTCTATTGATTGCTATTAATTTATTGGTTTATAATGTTTTAATGATTTGAGTAAACGAATAAGTTTTCCAAAATGGAATTTATTAACAACTTGTTGGGCTGAAAGGTCCTCGGTTTAGTCGAACATAAGGTTACTTTTATCTGCTCGTAGAGATAATAATTGTTCATTTCTTGTTGAAAAGATGTATTTTATTCCGGATATATGATGATAAAAAAAGTGTGAACTCTTGAATGAATTGTTCGTGGATTACATTATCTTTGCAAAAAAAGAAAGAATGGAAAGCTTGAAACAAAGGAGAACAATCCGAAAATACCAGCAGAAGGATATTTCTGCTGATTTGTTAAATGATTTGCTTGAAACCTCTTTCCGGGCTTCTACAGTCGGGAACATGCAGGTTTATAGTGTGATTGTGACGCGTGATGCAGAGCGTAAAGCCAAACTGGCGCCTGCACATTTCAATCAGCCGATGGTTCGGACGGCGCCGGTAGTGCTTACTTTCTGCATAGATTTGCGCCGCTTCAGCAAGTGGTGTGAGCAACGTAAGGCTGAGCCGGGATACAACAACTTTGAGTGGTTTGTGACGGGGGCTGTCGATACCTTGCTGGTGGCACAGACTTTTTGTGTGGCTGCCGAGGAGAAGGGGTTGGGCATTTGCTATCTGGGAACTACCACTTACAACCCTCAGATGATTGTCGAAGCGTTGGAGTTACCGGAATTGGTGTTTCCCATCACGACAGTCACAGTGGGATGGCCTGCCGAACAGCCGGAACAAGTGGACCGTTTGCCGCTGGAGGCCATTGTACACGAAGAGGTTTATCATGATTATACTCCTCAGGACATTGACCGGTTGTATGCCTATAAAGAATCGCTTCCTGAGAACAAGCAGTTCATCTTGGAGAACAATAAGGAAACGCTGGCGCAGGTCTTTACAGATGTGCGTTATACGAAGAAAGACAGTGAGGCAATGTCGGAGAATCTTTGGAAGATAATGAAAAAGCAGGGATTTTGAAAATTAAGGATTAGGGATAAGGGATAAGGGGTTAAGCTAATGCATACTTAGCTGCATTTAATCCCTTATCCTTTATTCTTATCCTTTTTTCAGTGCGGCTTGAATCTCGTCGATTTCCGCACGGAATGATTTGTCCACCTCTTTCAGTTCTTTGATGGTTTTACATGCATGCAATACGGTGGCATGGTCTTTATGTCCAATTAGCGCACCGATTTTTGCAGTAGAGAAGTCTGTATGGTTTTTGGCTAAATACATGGCTATTTGTCGTGCTTGCACCACTTCCCGCTTTCTGGATTTTGTGTGGATGGTGGCAGTTTCCAATCCGAAGTGCTTGCATACGGTGTTGATGATTTCATCGACAGTCACTGCCTTGCTTTCGCTGTTCACTACCTTGCGGACGATACGTTGCGTCAGTTCCAGGTCTATTTCTTTATTGTATATGGTGGAATGCGCCATAATGGAAATGACGATGCCCTCCAGGTCACGTACACTGTCGCCCACGTTCTCTGCAATATAGTCAATCACTTCCTGGGGGAACTGCAGGCCGTCACGGTGTATCTTGTTGCGCAGAATGTTCTTGCGGAGTTCTACGGTAGGTTTCTCCAGCTCAGCCACCATTCCCCATTTAAAACGTGTAATCAGACGCTCTTCCATGCCCTGCAGCAATACCGGTGCACGGTCGGAAGTGAGGATGAGCTGCTTGCCGTTCTGATGCAGATGGTTGAAGATATGGAAGAATGTATTCTGCGTTTTGGTCACGCCGGCAAATTCCTGAATATCATCAATGATTAGAATATCAATGGTCTGGTAGAAGTTGATGAAGTCGTTAGTCGTATTGTTACGTACGGAATCGGTGTATTGCACTTGGAATAGGTGTGCAGATACATACAATACCCTTTTCTCCGGGTATAGTTCCTTGATTTTGGTTCCGATAGCATTGGCAAGATGGGTTTTGCCTACACCTGATGCTCCGTATAGGAACAGCGGATTGAAGATTGTTTTAGCCGGATTGAGAGCGACAGCTTCTGCAACGCTGCGCGACAGCTTGTTGCTGTAACCTTCGATGAAGGTTTCAAAGTTGTATTCTGGATTAAGGTGCGGGTCAAGTTCGGGGACGGGAATCTGCGGAATCCTTTTGTCCATCACTTGTTTTTGCGGTATGATGGTACGCTGTGTAGACTCCAGGTCGACGGTTTTCCGCGAGCTCTTGTCCACCATTACGTTATACATCAATTTAGTTCCCTCACCAATGACCTTATAGAGAGTCTTGCGCAACAAATCAACAAATTTGTCCTCCAAAAACTCATAGAAGAACTGGCTGGGCACTTGTACGACCAGCGTTTTGTCTTCATATTTTAAAGGTATGATGGGAAGAAACCATGTTTTGTATGTCTGCTCCGGAACATTGTCTCTGATGATTTCAAGACAGCGGTTCCACAGCCCGACATGATCTATTTCACTCATAACGGCTATAAATACATTTATTAATTAAGCATAACTTCTACGATTGCAAAATTGGCAATCTTATTCGAGAAAAACAAATCCTTTTTTTCTTGCGTTTTTAGGGAAAGTAATAAGCTCTTTACTTTCAGCTACTTATCGGTTACTATGAGTATACTCCTTATATAAGGTGTCTTGCATTTATCTAATACTTTGTCATATAGTGGTTTATGTAGCTTTGCGTCTCTTGTTTTCCTTCTGTGCCCAGAGCAGGAAAAAGCCCTTTTTCGCTCCTTGTATAGAGCAAATGAGGGCTTTCCTTTTAATTCCTTTATAGACTTATTATTTAGACAAAATCTATATAACGTCCATCTTTTACTTATCTTTCTTGCCGAATAGGGAGAAATGGACGTATCGTTTCGGATGCGATTTCAAGTCTTCCAATAAACTTGCTGCGTTGGCAGTGGTGGCGTTCAGATTATTATATAGAGAAGGGTCGTTTAGCAAAAGTCCGACGGTATTGTCTTTCTGGTTCAATTTGTCTGTAATCATTTTTACATTGTTCAAAGTTGCGTCTACCTTTTGCATGGCGGCAGCATAATCTATCTCCTTTAAGTTGTTGGAAATGAGTGCAAAGTTGTCTCCAATAGTATTGAGCTTGCCGGTCAGTTGTGGAATATCATCCTTCATTAGAGTTTGCAATTGGCGGCTTGTGACGGCCATACTTGCTGTTAAATCTTGTACGTTATGCAAGGTTGCAGGGATGGCGGGGTCGGCCAGTATGACATTTAAGGATGCGAGGATGGAATCCAGCTTGGGCAGCATCTTCTCTACTTGCGGCATCATGGTGGCAACTTTTTCCATCATTCCGTTGTTCAGCACGCCGGGGATTGTGTCTCCAATCTGGTATTTCTCCCGCGGGTTATTGGCAAGCAGCAGGTTCATCTTTACGCCGCCAAGCATTTCGGCTGCCAGTTCTGCCGTACTTCCTTTGGGAATGCGCAGCTCTGGGTCAACATCTATTTCGGCAACGACTTTGCCCGGTTGGGTATAGTCGTAGTACAAGTCGCGGACAATACCCACGCGGAAGCCGTCGGCAAAGACCGGGCTGGATTTTGTCAGCCCATTGACATTCTGGAATTTCACGTAGAAATAGCTGGAGGGCTTGAACATATTTATCCCTTTCAGGTAGTTGATGCCGTATACCAATATGCAAAGTGCAGCTATGCCTGCTATTCCTATTCTAACTTCTTTTGTAATATACTTCATGATGTATCTTTTGTTATTTATTTCTGTTCTTTTTAAATTCGCTGATGGCTGTGTTGACGTTTATCTTTTCTCCATTCTTGAACGCAATGATGAATGCGTCCTTGAATTTGTCCGTAATGCTACGTTTGCTGCGCAGCACCTTGTTGTAATCGGGTGATGCGCCGTACGTATATTTGTAGATTCCGCCTTCTTTATAATAATCCACGTCTTTCAGTCCTTTCAGTCTTTTGTCATTCTTGGCCAGAGGACGTGAAGAAGTGAGTATCTGTATCTTAAACACGATGCCGCTCTGTTCTGTTTGGGAAACGGCTGCATTTTCTGACCTTTGCGGGCGCTGGGCAGCTTGGTTACTCTCCGCTTGAGGTGCATTTTTCTTTTCCGGTGTCGCTGTAGCTGCGTTGCCTTCTTCTTGAACGGGCTCGGGTACATCCTCCGGAAGAATGGTATTGCTGCTTCCGTTCAACCGGATTTCCTGCTCGCGCTTATAGGTGAGGAAAGCGCGGAAGATACCGTTGGCAAGTGAGGTGGTTCCTGCTTCAGTGTTCAGGTACCGTTCCTCTTCCGGTGTGGAGATGAATCCGAGTTCCACCAGTATGCTTGGCATGGCACTGGCCTTCAATACCAGAAAACCTGCCTGGTGCACGCCCCGGTCTGTACGTTTGCAGGTTTGGCGGAAATGCTTTTGTACGAGGGAGGCGAGGTGCACACTCTGTGACATGTATTTGTCTTGCATGAATTCGAAGATGATGTAGGACTCTGCCGAGTTGGGATTGAAGCCGGCATACCGCGTCTTGTAGTCGCTTTCGTAGAGGATAACGGCATTTTCGCGCTTGGCTACTTCCAGATTGGCATCCGATTTTGCCAGACCCAGTGTCCAGGTGGAGGCTCCTTTGGCCGTCCGGTTTTTGGCCAGGGCATTGGTATGTATGGAGATGAACAAATCAGCTTTGGCGTTATTGGCAATTTCAGCGCGCCGGTCCAGGGGGATGAATATGTCCCGGTCCCGCGTATAGATAACTTTTACATCAGGGCAGTTCTTCTTGATTTGTTTGCCAAGTTTGAGTGCTACATTCAGGTTGATATTCTTCTCTTTGGAAATTTTTCCCACTGCACCCGGGTCGTGTCCACCGTGTCCGGGGTCTATAACGACAACAAAGTCTTTCGCTTCAGCGCTGCCACTGCAAAAGGGGGAGATAAGCAGCCCTAAGCATATACTTATATATAATATGTATCGTCTGTATAGTTTCATATAATTGTAGCAAAGACAATGCTTCCTTTTCGCTTGGCAAATGTAGTGGAAATTTATAGAAAACTAATGGATTATGTTCAGTTTTATTGTTCTTCTTCTCATTTTTAGTGGAATTAATGTCTGTGTTTGAGCAATTAGTGGCTTAATGTATTGATAATATGCGTAACTTTGCGGTGGATAATTAAAATAGCAAATCAAGTATGCTGGTTCGTTTTATAAAGAACTGGACGTTGCCTTTGGCAATGCTTGCCGGTACTTTGGGATATTTCTTTTTTGCAGACATTCCTTTTGTGGCGCCTGCCAAACCTTATGTGAATGGGTTAGTGGCTTTCCTGACTCCGCTTTTGATTTTTTCCCAACTTCTGCTCACTTTCTGCAAGGTGGAGGTGCATGAACTGAAACCCAAATCGTGGCATGGATGGTTACTGCTGTTCCAGACGGTTTCTTGCTTGATTGTTGCGGTATTGTTGGTGTGTTGCCCTATGGAGGAGGTCTACCGGGAAGTGTTTGAAGGTGCGATGGTCTGCCTCATTTGTCCCACTGCGACTGCTGCGGCTGTCATTACCGGTAAACTGGGTGGAAGCGCATCCAGCCTGACGACCTATACGTTGTTGTCCAATCTTCTGGCGGCTGTGGCTGTTCCTTTGGTTTTCCCGTTGGTGGAGCCTCATGCTGACATTACTTTTTTTGTTGCATTCCTGAAAATTCTGAGTAAAGTCTTTCCATTGCTGCTTTGTCCTTTCTTGCTGGCATGGTTTCTGCGTGCGTTTGTGCCGAAGGTGCATCATTTTCTGTTGGGTTTCCATGATGCAGCCTTCTATTTGTGGGCGGTAGCTCTTGCCATTGTCTCAGGGCAGACGGTACGTTCATTGGTCAATAGTGATGCACCGGTATTTGTTGAACTGCTGATAGCCCTGGCGGGACTGATAACCTGCTGTATACAATTCTATTTGGGAAAGAGAATCGGCGGTCATTATGGTGAGCGCATCAGTGGAGGGCAGGCGCTGGGGCAAAAGAATACGGTGCTTGCCATCTGGATGGCATATACTTATCTTAATCCGTTATCTTCCGTCGGTCCGGGATCGTATGTGCTGTGGCAAAATATAATCAACAGTTATCAGCTGTGGAAAAAGAGAAAAAATGGGATAAAATATTAAATATAAGATATTGGT
>ERZ772865.3363-NODE-3363-length-12254-cov-2.312649_pt1 | contig 12254 bp, 15 predicted proteins | sample MGYA00512133_ERZ772865 | MGnify/ENA primary metagenome ERZ772865 (study PRJEB29015, sample SAMEA2737722) | human gut metagenome | biome: human gut; feature: human-associated habitat; material: faeces | place: China | collected 2012 ...
GCTGCCGGAGCGGTGCTTAAGCCGCAAGGCGGGAATTGTGCGGTGTTGCCTAAGGGATATCTGAAAACAAAGAATTGGATTGAGGTGGGAGAGAGTGATTCAGGACAATCAGAAGAATTTCAGTCGTCTCCAGATGTTAATTGATGCCATTGTCATTGCTGTGACCTATGTACTTGCCTGGATGATCCGTTTTATCGGTCCGTTTGCATATTCAGCAGTCCGGGCACTTGCGTTTGAAGAGTACATGTTTGCATTGATATTTATCATACCGGGGTATCTGCTTCTGTATCAGGCATTTACTTTATATGAGCCTTTGCATATGCAGGGGCGCAGACTGGTTCTGGCAAATATCATCAAGGCAAATGTACTCGGACTTCTGCTGATCGTATTCAGTCTGTATATGATGGGAGAGTCTGATTTCTCCCGACTGACGGTTTACATTTTCTGTGTGATCAACATCTTTGCAGAATGGGGAGTAAGGCTCTTTATTTTCTCCATGCTGAGAAAAATGAGAAAGCGCGGACTGAATCAGAAGCAGATGATACTGGTAGGTTACAGCCGGGCAGCGGAAGAATATATTGACAGAATTCAGCAGAATCCACAGTGGGGTTATGTTGTCAGAGGAATCCTTGATGATAATGTTCCGGCAGGAACTGTTTATAATGGAATCAAGGTTATCGGACGAATTGCAAATCTTTCTGTGATACTTCCTGCAAACAGGCTGGATGAGATTGCAATTACACTGGGACTGAGTGAATATTACCGACTGGAGGAAATTGTCGGAATGTGTGAGAAATCCGGTGTTCATACCAAATTTATACCGGATTATAATAAGATCATTCCTACGAAACCATATACGGAAGATATACTGGGACTTCCGGTGATCAACATCCGTTATGTTCCATTGAGTAATACATTTAATGCAATGGTCAAACGCTTGATGGATGTTGTTGGGGCGATCATGGCGATCATTGTTTCTTCACCGGTCATGCTGCTGATGTGCATACTCATCAAATTGACATCACCGGGACCACTTATATACCGACAGGAGCGTGTCGGACTTCATAATAAGAATTTCTGGATGTACAAATTCCGTTCTATGGAAATTCAGCCGGAGGCCGAAGAAAAGAAGGCCTGGACAGTTAAGAATGATCCGAGGGTAACCGGAATCGGTAAATTTATGAGAAGGACCAGCATTGATGAACTGCCTCAGCTGTTTAATATTCTGAAGGGTGATATGAGTCTGGTGGGACCGAGACCGGAGAGACCGTTTTTTGTTGAGAAATTCCGTGAGGAAATTCCAAGATATATGGTGAAACATCAGGTGCGTCCGGGACTTACTGGCTGGGCACAGGTAAATGGTTACCGGGGAGATACCTCTATTCGTAAACGTATTGACTGTGATCTCTACTATATAGAGAACTGGTCGATCGGATTTGATATAAAGATATTGTTCCTGACGATTTTCAAAGGGTTCATTAATAAAAATGCATATTAAAGATAAGGGGAGAGAAGATGGCAAGACCTAAGTCAAAAACAAAAAAGATACTATTTGCTGTTGAAATTATTGTTCTTCTGCTGTTTATCGGTGGTCTGTATGTATATGGACAGCTGAATTCAAAACTGGACAAGATCAATCAGCCAGTTCTGGATGACAGTAAGATCAAAGTAAACCAGGAAGTACAGGATTCTATTGATTCACAGGAATCAACTCTGACAGGTTATACAACATATGCTCTGTTTGGTATTGACCACCGTGATAAAAATACTGCACTCGGCGGTGAGAACAGTGATACAATTATTATTGCAAGCGTAAATAATGACACAAAAGATGTGAAGCTGGTTTCTGTATATCGAGATACCCTTCTCAATCTTGGTAACGATACTTATTCCAAGGCGAACGCAGCGTATGCTTACGGTGAAGCCGAACAGGCGATCACAATGCTGAATACAAACCTCGACCTGAACATCAGCGAATATGCAACCGTAAACTTCAATGCGCTGACAACGATCATCGATGACCTTGGTGGACTGGATATGGACATGTCTTATGCCGAGATTGTTCATATGAATAACTACTGTGTAGAGACATCCGAAGAAACAGGTAAGGATTATACACCGATCGAACTTCCGGACAGACCGGATGATATCGAGGCAGTTCAGTATCATTATCATCTGAATGGTGTACAGGCAACTTCTTACTGTCGTATCCGTTATACAGCAAGCCTTGATATGGGACGTACAGAGAGACAGAGACGTGTGATCCAGATGATCGTCAGCAAGGCAAAATCTGCCGGTCTTGGCAAGATCTTCAAGATCATGGACGATGTATTCCCGATGGTTACAACTTCTATGACAAAAGACGAAATCCTGCAGCTTCTGCCTACTCTGATCGGTTACAGTGTAGACGATACGACAGGATTCCCGACATCTTATAAGTTCTCTAATGTTAAGGGAAGTATTATTGTACCGACAACTCTGGAGACAAATGTTATCGAACTGCACAAGTTCCTTTATGGAGATGAAGCATACACACCATCTGCGACTGTAAAAGCAAACAGTGAAAAGATTCTTGAAATCGTCGGTGGTGAGAGCAGTCTGGACGATAAACAGGCAACTGTTGAAGAAAATACAACAAATGACACTGTTATTTTTGAAAAGAATGGAAGTGGCTGGTCTGATACAAGCTCTGATTACGGTTCTGACAGCGATAGCTCCGGTGGTGGAGACTATAGTGGTGATGAGACTGATAACAGCGGTGGTTCTTCTTCTGGTGGCGGAGATTACAGTAATGATGGTTCCGACAACAGTGGTGATGACAGTTCCGGTGGCGGAGACTATGAAGGACCAACGACTCCGGAACCGGATTACGGCGGAGATGACAACGGTGGTGGAGACACCGGCGGAGATGAAAGCGGTGGCGGAGACACCGGCGGAGACGAAAGCGGTGGCGGAGACATCGTTGACGAAGGCAGTGGAGATGACAGTGGAGCGGCTGCAGAGGCGACAGGCACTCCTGATGCTGCTTAAATTCATAAAGATAAGACGATAGTTAAGAAGGGAATTTCTCATTGAAGAAATTCCCTTCTTCTGTTACCATACATTTATAAAGAAATATAGGGAGAAATTATGGAAAATATAAAAGTGGATGTGATCATTCCGGCGTATCATCCGGGAAAAGAATTTTCCACGTTGATCGAACGTCTTACAAAACAGACATTTCCGATACACCGGATCATTGTAATGAATACAGAAGAAACATACTGGAATAAAGAACTGGAAGAAAAGTTTTCAATCCTGGAAGTGCATCATCTGAAAAAACAGGAATTTGATCATGGTGCAACACGTGCATGGGCAGCTGAACTTTCAGATGCGGATGTTATGGTATTTATGACGCAGGATGCATTACCCGCAGATAAAAGTCTGATTGAAAATCTGGTAAAAGCACTGACAGAAGATGAAAAGACTGGTGCAGCGTATGCCAGACAGCTTCCGAATGAAAACTGCAGTTTTGTCGAGAAATACACAAGATCTTTTAATTATCCGGACAGATCAGCTGTAAAAACAAAAGACGATCTGCCGGTTTACGGAATCAAAACATTTTTCTGCTCTAACGTATGTGCTGCTTATAAAAAAGAAATTTATCAGAAACTTGGTGGCTTTGTAAGAAAGGCAATTTTTAATGAGGATATGATCTATGCCGGCAGGCTGATCCAGGAGGGCTATGCAGTTGCATATGCCGCAGATGCAAAAGTGATTCATTCACATAACTATTCCTGTATGCAACAGTTTCACAGAAATTTTGATTTGGGTGTATCACAGGCAGAACATCCGGAAATTTTTGCAGGAGTGCCGTCAGAGGGAGAAGGAATAAAACTTGTAAAGAAAACAATAAACTACCTGATCCAAAAAAGAAAAATATGGCTGATTCCGGGAGTAATACTTCAGTCGGGCTGTAAATATGCCGGCTATCTGAGTGGTAAAAACTATCGTAAACTTCCTCGAAAAATGATTTTATGGTGTACAATGAACCGCGAATACTGGAAGGTGTAAAAAATACAGACGGCTGTCAATGAAACAGCTATAAGCACACGGTTTTTTAAAGGAGTTGTCACATTTTGAACACAATTGATTGTTACACTGTTTTCATAGGATAAAAAAGATAAAAAGAAAGGAGCACAGGCATGGATGATGAAAAAAAATGGAATCTGAATGCTCCGCAGAATGATACAGAAAACAATCGACAGAATGAGCCACCAAGATATGAACATTATTGTATGCATCAGAATACAGAATCAGATACAGTGAAGGAATTACCTGAAAAGAAAAAAAACAAAAAACGTGGCGGAAAAAAACTTGCAGAAACGATTTCGCTGGCAGTTGTATTCGGGCTGGTAGCAGGTGTTGTATTTCAGGGAGTGAATTTTGCGTCCGAGAAATATCTGGGATCAGACGGGAAGGACAGTCAGATAGAGACAGCACAGCTTGCAGGAGATTCTTCGGCAGATGGAAGTGATTCGAATGAAAGTGAAGGAGCTGCTTCAAGTGAAACTGCCGCTTCGGAAACAGCAGCTGCTGTGTCACAGACGGGTTCTGTTGCAGAAGTTGCAGATACAGCAATGCCAACGGTAGTCGCAATTACATCTGTAAGTGTACAGGAAATCCCAAATTATTTCCGGGCATTTGGATTTGGTTATGGCACACAGCAATATTCCAGTGAGGGAAGCGGTTCTGGAATCATTGTCGGAGAAAATGACGATGAGCTTTTGATCGCAACAAATAATCATGTGGTATCCGGTGCGACAACACTCAGTGTATGCTTTGTCGGAAATGATGTAGTCAACGCAGAAGAGGAAACGGCCGCCCACATCTTTGATATTATCCTGCTGACCTTTAGGAAGTTTACGATATTCCTGCACCGTTTCAGCCGTTCGTATTGTCTGAGAACACTTCTGAACAAATTTCTCCCACGAAAATTCTTTAATCTTCCACGCTCTTGATGTACGGCTGTTCCCGACAGATATTTTCATTGTCCCCTCCCGTTATACATGTCTATTAATCCCGTTTTTCCCTTTCGTTTTAATTGTTTCTCAACTTTTTTGCGTTCTGTCGCAGCTTTCGTCTTTGTCTTATAAAACGAACATCTTCTTCCTCCGAAATCATTATTCGTTAAGCAAATACAATAACCGTCTGCATTAGCAAAGCAGTCTTTTTTATCCAAACATCTTATTTTCATAATCGTACCCCTTTAAATTTATTTTCTTTTGCATTTTTGTTATTCCTTTTTATAATACTCACATTCAAAACCGTCAGCATTAAGCGGAAGTCCGTCCGCCCATTCGGGTTTTATACACATCAGCTTGCACAGTTCGTCAACCGAACCGTAACCGTTCGGAACTTCACATATAATTTCATCATGAACGTGAAAAACAGTATCATATCCCGCATTTGCCGCATTTATCAGTGCATTTGCAAGCAAATCTCTTGCAGTCCCTTGTACGATATTCTCTGTCAGCTTACCGCCGAAAGTTTCAAGTCTGTCCCACTTCTTTGCGGAGTTTATCCCCATATATGTAATGCTGTCACCGCCGAACCTATTTGTACCGATTCGAGGTTTTATATATGACAGCCGTCTTCCGCTTGGCAGACGTATGAATAATATCCCCCGTTCATACGCAAACACAAGTTTTCCTAACGGAACGGTTGTTTTTTCTTTTATTGCTTTCATTGCCGCATTGCCGACTTCGTACCAAAAACGTACAATATGCGGATTGGCATTTCTCCAATCGTTAATTAAGCCCTGAAGTTCATTCTCCTGCACTCCCATCTCAACAGCACCCATATTCTTTAACGCACCGACTGAGCCGCCGTAACCGCAGGCAAGTTCGGATATTTTCCCCTTTTGACGCAGTTCGCCGTTTACTCCGTGTTTCTCCACCGGCACTTTAAACATCTTACTTGCGGACGCACAGTAAATATCACCGCCGTTTTTGAATGTATCTATTCGCCACTGCTCTCCTGCTATCCAAGCAAGCACACGAGCCTCAATAGCCGAAAAGTCTGCGACAATAAATCTATGGTTTGGTTTTGGAATGAGAACGGTTCTTATAAGTTCCGATAGGACATTCGGTACGTTTCCGAACATCATGTCAAGCATCTCAAAATCTCCGTCCTTTACAATATCCCTTGCAAGGGTTAAGTCCGGCAGATGGTTCTGAGGCAGGTTTTGCGGCTGCAGAATGTTACCGGACCATCTTCCCGTTCTGTTTGCACCGCAGAAACGCATCATTCCGTGTACACGGTTATCGCTGCACACACTGCGTATTACAGCCTCATATTTCTTGACGGACGTTTTCGCCATAAGCAGACGGAGTTTCAGCATTTCACTGACATCTCCGTCTGTTTCATCTGCCAGACTTTTAACAGACTTTTTTGACAGACTTTCAATTTCCACACCCTTTTCCTTGAGCCACTGTTTTAACTGCGTTACTGAATTAGGATTTTCAAGTCCCGTTATCATATATGCCTGTTCAACCGCCACAGCCGTCTGTATTGAATTAAGCTTTACCGCCTGCTCAGCCAATTCACTGTCAACTAATACCCCTCTGTCGTTTATTATTTGGTCGAGAACATATAGTCGATGTTCCTCATCACTTATAGGATACATTTTAAGTTTATCGGCAATCTGACGTTCAACGTCTACATCACGCATACAGTATTTTTTGAATGTTTCCCACTTGTTTATATCGTGACACGGTCTGTTTCGGGTACAGTTTCCGTTTGATTTTGTCGGCTTGCACGGTACACAGAAATACTTAATTAACTCCTTGCCCTCAGTCATCTTCTGCCTCTCTAATCCGAGTACACTTCCGACATCGGCAAGTGACAAAGGCAGTGCCAGTTCCGCAGCCTGCACAGCTGTGCAGTACCAAGACTGAGGATTAAGATATTCTCCATCGGGAAGCTTAAGATACCTTGACAGACACACACGCTCAAATTGTGCGTTATATGCCGTTTTCACAACGGTATCTGATTTTATCGCTTGTATTATTTTCTCCGGAAGTTCTTCACCGCCTGCAATATCAATTATATGAACATCACCATCATCAACAGCATATGCAAACAGTAACATCTCAAAATTAGGAGAGTCCGCATACTTATATACTCCGCATCTTATAAGGTCTACGTCAGAAAAGGTTTCAATATCACAGCTTAATTTTTTCATAGTTTTCACCATTTACCATTAAATTTTAGGTTGACTTTATCCTAAAATAAGAATATAATATTTATATAAAAGAAATGGAGGTATGCAATATGAATGTCAATACCAAAACAATGGTTTCTATTTCCGAAGCCAATCAAAACTTTTCTAAAGTAGCAAGACTTGTTGACCAGTACGGTTCTGCCGTAATTCTAAAAAACAACTCACCTCGCTATCTAATTTTAGAATTCAATCAAGCTGATGAACAATTATCAGCACAAACTGATGATGTATTAGCTATATCAGAAAATTTAATTACTCGTAATAAGGCCGTATATGAGGAACTTGCAAAATGAAAATCCTTACTAAAGAACAAATTTTATTATTACATTCACAGCTTGTGAAAGAATTCGGAGGTTCACTTGATATACGCGATGATTCTCTTTTAGAATCAGCTATCAATACACCATTCCAAACATACGGTGGAGAGGAACTGTATCCGACTTTATTGGATAAAGCCTCTCGCCTATGTTTTGGACTTGTAAAAAATCATCCGTTTGTAGATGGTAATAAGCGAATCGGCACTCACGCAATGCTTGTATTTCTTGCAATAAACGGCATTGATTTAAAGTACACTGATACCGAATTGATTGAACTTATTCTATCAGTTGCGTCAGGAACTCAGTCTGATTCTGATATTCTTCAATGGCTTCAACAGCATATTATTTAAGAACATCTTACGAGGTGTTCTTTTTTTGCATACATCTCCAATTCACCTTAATTTAAGAAATCATCTTCCTCGTCATATGCTTCAAAATCGTCCTCTGCTCTGGTACGTCCGCCAAGCGGTTCTCCGTCTGCAATCTTCTGTATATTGCCAAGTCCGCACGCAATTCCTTTATTTCCGTTTGTATTAAACGGATAAAGAGATATTGACACTCTTGCATAACATCCGCTGTAAACCTCATTTCTGTCTAAAATAGGCTGTACATTCTTATCAACAATCTGCGGTTTATCTTTTGAATTGCAGTTTATGAAATAGCAGTCTTTATATGCCTCATCATCAGGACGTTCAATATCACCGTCACGAAGAGGCAGTTTCAAATTCGCAGGTATTCTTCCTCCGAACTTTGCTTTGCCGTCCTGCTTTGCCTGTTCGACTGCGTTTTGAATATCTTTTACCGTCTTTGTATCAGACTTTGGTATAATCAAAGAAACACTGTACTTTTCATCACTGTCGTTAATAGATGCAGGCTCCCATATATGTTCATATGACAATCTGACTTTACCCGTTACTAAATGTGCCATATTAAAATTCCTTTCTAAACTCACCCAATGTATGTACTTCTTCTCTCTTATCCGTTTCCGGCACAAGTGTCAGTCTGCCTTTCGGTTTTATGATATAGTCACCGAGCAGTTCTTTAAAAATTTTTCTGCCCATAAGCTTTTCCATATCCGTTATACCTATAAGCGTGCTTTTATATATCTGCGACATGGTATAACCGTTATTTCGGCAGACCTCTGCAATCTTGTTTTCATCCACATACTGTCGTTTGGAACGTCCCTCGACTATTTTAAATCCGCTCCAGCTTTTCCCCTCATTTATAGCTTTCGCCTGTGCATAAGAATATACATCTTCTGCCCATTTTGACAGGTCGTCCGCTATTGTCAGCATGTGCAATATTTCATTGTCATTAAGTTCCGCGGGGTCTTTAAACTCATATTCTGCTGTTTCAAGCATAAGTTCTGCACGTTTTCTGCATACAGCTCTTAATTTGCAGAATCGACAATGATTTCCCGCTTTGAATTCGCCCTCGCCTTTTGCGGCAAGTTCGGCTATCGGTTTCAGTGTATTCTCCGCCCATTCCAGAAGTTCATCAACAGAAATCTCCCATTCGGAAATATTATCAAGTCTTGGCTGAACAATGGCTGTTTTCACTGTCTTGATGTCATACAGATAACCATAAAGATTAAGTGCCCCCAACGCATACAACATCATCTGCGGATTGAGCTCAGCCGATACCGTCACGCCTTTGCCGTACTTAAAATCTATCACCTGCAGTACATCATCTGCAACTATAACAAGGTCACCCGTACCGAATCCGTCCTTAACATAATTTGAAAAGTCAAGTCTTTGTTCTACCATAACTATTGCGTCGGGACATATTTTTCTTATTGTTTCAATTTTATCTGTCGCATAATACGCATAGCTGTCTGTATATCTGTCGATTTCTTCTGCATTGAAGTTTCCGACATTCGGAGGTGCAAGGTCTTTTGCACCTAAATGCCATCTGATTTTATATTCCGCCATTTCATGAGCTGCCGAACCTTCCTGTGCATATATTGTTGTTTCGTCCGGAATATCTGCTGTTGCAAGTGCTGACGGCGGACATTCCAGCCAACGATATGCCGATGACGCAGAAAGTACAGCGTGATTTAACGGCGGCATATCAAGATACCTCCATCTGCTGTAAATCTGCATAAAATGAATCAAGGTCTGATTCTGCAACAGCGGTAATATTCTTTACTCCGTATTTTTCAATAAGCTGTTTTATTTCCTCACGCTTACCGTTTCGTGACAGTTTAACCGCAAGTTCACGCAGCATTTCATGTGTAACACTCGGCTTATCAGCTTGTTTTTCCTTTGATACGCCGTCATTGCCCGCCACGGCATTTGCCATGGTTTCCAAGCTGTCAGCAAGCGAACGCATATCGCTTACAACGTCAAGCAAAAGTTTCGTTCTGCTCATCCTCTCCCCTCCTTGTTCACTTCACATATCGAAAGTTTCTCTACACTGTCACCCGGAACAAGTATTGTCATCTTACACGGTATGCCAAACAAAAGACGGAGAAATTTCTCTCTTATTGATATACTGCGGAAATTCACAATACTATCTGCTCTCGGTTTCTTTGAAACACTGATTGTTAATGTATGTTTCATAGTTAAACATCCTTTCCGAAAGGTTGATTTTTTTAATACCCTTCACTATACGGACACAAAAACACTGAAATATAAGATTTTTTATAAAAACTTTTTCAGCTTTTTATAAATTGTTTTTAACTGCTGTGATACTGCCGACTGACTTATCCCCATATGTTTCGCATAATCACTTACAGACATTCCGTCAAAATATACAGCCTTTATAAGGGACTTCTGCTTATCCGAAAGATATTTTATCGCTTCTGTTAATCTTCCGAACTTACTGTCTGTTTCAAAAATTGCCGTAAGATTTTTGTCCTCCGACGCATAAACAATTCCTTCATACACACACGCATCAAGCGAATAGTGCCTGCGTCTTTCCTTCTTATCATTATTCCTCTCCAGTCTGTCCAGTTCCACAAGAATACTCGCCCATTCATTAGGAACATCAACCTCCACATCTCCGTCCGCAAACTCATACTTAATTTTCATAAAAAGTACCGCCTTTCCGCAAGAAAAACGGCACTCTAACAAGCCGAAAAAACTCGCATTTTTTTAAATGCAAGCCATTCGGCTCTGAATTAAGTTTTCATATAAAAGTCTCCTTTTCATTGATAATAAAAAAATGCTTGGTAAACAGTTCAGAAAAAGAACTGTTTACCAAGCATTCTGTTTTTTAATTATTTTATAAGCTCCAAAAGCCATGGTGCTGATGGTTTGGCTATTGCCCGAGCATTGAGATATGCCATTTCAAGAGTCAGACAAGTATTTCCTAAATAGTATCCGTCCATAACTGTCAGTGTCATTGCCAAATCCGGCTTATTCATTTTAGTAAGATATATCGGAAGTAAATATTGCACTCTCCCCATATATCCCTGTGCAGAAATAAGTCCCGGTTCTATAACTGCTTTTCGCCTTGCAAGTTCCACTGCAGTTTCCAATAGCAACGGCAAATTTTTAGCCTTTCTTATTTTTGCGGGAATTCTATTTAGATTTTCTTCATCACCCAAAATATGCTCAACATTTACCCTTATTGACCATTCGGGATTAAAATTCAAACCTTGCTGTGCCATATGATACACCGGTCGTTCAGGCAACGGCTCTATATATTTAAGCCATGGTGACATTTCATCACAAAAGCCTTTAAAATACCATTCAAGCATAGAATCCTGCTTTTTATTTCTGAAAAAGCAGCCATATATGCCTTTATAGCTCGGGGTGTATAATCCTGTATGAAAGCAGGCACATTCATTCTCAATGTAAAAATATTTTAATGCTTTATTATCTTCTTGTTCTGAGTTGAATTCAATAGCCTGTTTACGAAAAATTGTATGTATATATCGTTCCAATATCGGTGTTTCTGCATTCTTTGTTTCAACTGCCGGTTTCTTGAACTGCCATGCCTCCGGCAATACCATACATTTTAAATCATGAAGATGCCTGTACCAATCGGGTACATAAGCAAACTCAAATAAGTCACTTTGTATTGTTATCATTTTTTATCACCTTACATTTCAAAAGTTCTTCAAGATACCTCATCTGTATCTCTGCTTTAAAATCTTCGTCTACATATCTTATCAAATTTCCAAACCTATCTTTTTTAGTAACCATTGAAACTTTATTTATATATCTCTCATAGCGTTTCAACATTAATATCTGTGCATCACAATCCCCGTTGATAGCTTTTTCTGCAGTTCGATTCTTAAGGTCCACGAATATCACACTCCAATCTCCTTTCTTTATAATTTTTTATTAGCTTAAAAGCTTTGTTTTTCCAATTTGTAATAGTTTTCTCTGAAACGTTTAATATCTTTGCAATATCTCTTCTTGATAATAAATACCAATATTTTAATATCAACACTTCTTTTAATTTATCATCAAGACATAACATAGCTTCATACAACCATTCATTCTTAACATTGCAACAATGTCCGCTGTTATCAGAAATAACATATTCACTTGGATATATATCTTGTTCTCCTACTAAATCTGTATCAAACTCAACAAAATCAAAACTTCTTTTCTTTGCGCTCATTCTGCGACGTATATCAACTGATGCAGTATATATAACATTCATACTATACTTATCAATCATATCCCATTGTTCTATTTCACCATCATATGAGGAATTAA
>ERZ772865.3364-NODE-3364-length-12252-cov-5.376896_pt1 | contig 12252 bp, 9 predicted proteins | sample MGYA00512133_ERZ772865 | MGnify/ENA primary metagenome ERZ772865 (study PRJEB29015, sample SAMEA2737722) | human gut metagenome | biome: human gut; feature: human-associated habitat; material: faeces | place: China | collected 2012 ...
GGAACTCACGGATCACTGCTTGATAAAAACGGACTTTACGCTCACTATTACCGCGCTTGATCTGTTTACTTTCCCGGATTATAAAAATAAATGTATGCTGCCGAAAACCGACTGCATACATTTATTTTTTCATCTATTATTCATATCTTTCCATTTCCCTTTTTAATCTTAGTGAAATCTACCTTATTTATTATTTCTTTATATGATATTTTCCAGTTTAATTTTGCTGTTTTATTCAATGTTAAATCTCCTTTATCTGTTTTCAACTTTTAACATATCTAGATTTACCCCTTCCGCTAGAGCATTTCCTATTGTTGTTAATTCATATATAGTTGTATCTTTTGTTGTATATTCCGTTATGTTTACCCCTATAGTTAAGAATTCTATAGTTAACTTTAACAGCTCTGGTTTAATGTTCTGTAAATCTAGTTTATTTAATTGAGGGTATTTTTCTAAGTACATATTTATTGTTGACATGTCCATTGCTGATATCTTTGGAGTTATCCATGACATATTTACATTCGCTAGGGTACCGTTTATTATTGAATTTATTTGACCATCTGTGTATTTGTATGGGTCGAATTCATTGTTTAATTTTGGATATAAACCATTTACCACCTTAGCTATTGCTGGTTTGTTGTCTGGACTTATATAATTTATATTAACCCCTTTGCTTAATGCATGACCACATAACTCTAATGTTGTTATTCTATATTTTGGGTTTATATTTTGAGTTGATAATAAATATCCAAGTATTATAAATATTGCATACCCTCCCAGTTGAACAGTTAAATTGGTATTTAATTGTATTTTAAATAATTCTAATATATTAGGCAAGAAAGCATTAAATATAAAATATAATAAAACAACAAACCATAGTTGTTTTGTATATTCTTTTTTAGCTAATAATGATAATAATGGCATAGTAAGATATAACCCTAATATTATAAACATAAAATAATATGTTGCTTCTTCTTTATTGGCAAAAAATGCATTTATAAATTTAATTGGTGTATTAACGCTTTGTATATTTAGCCAACCTATGTGCCAAAGAACCCCATTTCTTTTTTAGGCCTCTGCCTGCTTCTTTTTTTCACATAACAACTCCCTCTCTATCATTTTTGAAAAAAGTCTTTGTATCATATTTTTCTCTATAATTCATTAAAGTTGCTCCAGAAAGCATACAGAATAATGGCACTGCGAAGTAACATATACATTCTATTACAAGACTTGTTGTCCACGCCGTAGAATTAGGTTTACCATGCACTATACTATTACAGTGCATGGCTATTACTGCAATTATTGCAATAATGTTTAAAATATCAAAATATATAACCCTATTGCTTTTTTTCTTAGATATTTCATTTTCCATTTAATTTCCCCTATTATTTTATTCTATTGCAATAGTTATAAATCATTGCAGCTGCCTCTGCTCTATTCGCTGTTCCCTGTGGATTTAGTTTTCCATTTGAACCATTTACTATTTTGTTGCCGACAGCCCAATTCATTCCTGTTTTTGCAAAACCTGATATTTTACCACTGTCTGAGAATTTACTATAATTAGTATTTGTCGCTTTATATTTGCCTTTATATTTACAGTAATTGCTTAGCATAACAGCAAGTTGTTCTCTCGTTATATTGTCATCTGCTCCAAATTTTCCATTTGAATAACCATTTACAATTTTATTGCTACTTGCCCATAAAACAGCATTATAGTAATACATATTCTTGTTTTGTACATCTGCAAATTTACTTGTCCCTGTAACTTTTGGTTTTCCTTCCATATTATGTAATATTGTTACAAGCATTCCTCTTGTTAATTTAGAACTTGGACTAAATGTATTTCCGTTAAATCCAGACATTATTTTGTTACAGTAAGTATACTTTACAGCATTATAAAACCAGTCATTTTCATTTACATCATCAAATGGCAACTTAATAGTTACCTCATATGTTAGTTCCATTTCTCCGATTATTGCAGAAATAGTTACTTTTCCAGGTGTTATCCCCTTTACATTTCCATAATCATCTACTGTTGCTATTTTCTCATTTGAACTTTTCCATATTGCTGAATCAGCATTTAATTTAACTAATTGCAAACCATAAGAGCATTCATAGTTTTCTATAACATTATATTGGCTTTCTCCAATTTTTAATTCCATCGAAGATCTTTCTAAACGCAAATCTACATAATCAGCTTCTATATTTATTTTACTTGTAGCATTTTTATTTTCTGTTATAGTCGTTCCTTCTGCCTCGTTTTCACCAAAACACTGTACCCAATAATTAACTCCATTGTAGTTAAAGCATCCAATACCAATGCTTTTGCTGTCTGATGATAATATGTTTGCTTTATGCCCTGAAGAATTCATCCACAAATTCATTACTTGTTCTGCTGTCCATGCACCACATGCTATATTTTCTCTTGTCATCTTACTATTTGCAGTAAAGCAGTCCGAACCATCTGGTCTTATATGATTCCAATATATTGAACTTTCAGCTGCTCTTTGCATTGCAGTTTCTAATAAAGATCTGTCCATTTTCAAGGCAGATAATCCATTATTTGCTCTTTCATTATTTACAATTGTTAATACTTCATTTGCCTTTTGGTAGTCAAAATAACCATCTATTTTTATTGTTGTGAGTACTCTATAAGAGCCATCTTCTAATTTTTCTAATTTCGTAGCTGAAATATCTAATGTTGTGTTATTGTTAAATGCATAATTAGATATGTACCTTACTCCAGAAGGAATTTTTATATTATTTAAATTTGAACATTCATAAAAGCTTCCAGCATCGATTTTCTTCAAGTTCTTTGGAAGAGTTATATTGCTAAGTGACTTACAGCCGTAAAATGCTCTATTATAAATTTCTTCTATGTTATCATTTAGTGTAACATTTTTTAGACTGGCACAACCATTAAACATATCATATGGAAGTACTTTAACTTTTGATTGAATATTAGCTGATATCAATTTTTGGCAGTCTGCGACAGGTCCATATCCCATCTCTGTTACTGTGCTTGGAATTGTTATTGATTTTATATTTGTTGATGAAAAAACATAATTACCAAATTTTTTTACACTTTTTGATATTGTTATGCTTTCTACTTGTGCATACGAAAATGCAGAATCACATATTTCCTCCACTGTTGATGGAATTGTATACGCCTTTTCAGTTTTACCTTGTGGATATAACACTATTTTCTTTTTATCTTTACTAAATACTATTCCATTATTGCTTGAAAAATTTGTATTGTTTGCATCGACATTTATATTTTTTATCACACAATTTCCAAGAAAAGCAATACCACTAATATGATTTAACTTTTCAGGTAGTGTTATTTCTGTAATATTTGTCTGAAAAAATACATAATCATATATTTTTTCAACATTTTTTCCAAATTTTAAAGTTGATAAATTTGAACATTCTGCAAAAGCACGTGGTTGTATTACTTTTACACTATTTGGTATCGTTACACTATTTAAATACTTATTTCCTCGAAATGAGTCACTACCAATATACGAAACTTGCTTTCCATCTATTGTTGATGGAATATTTAAATTACTAGCACTACCATTGTATTTAGTAATCTCAATAGTTCCATCATCTCGTACATCATATGTATAATCACCATTACTATTGGCTAATGATTTTGGTAAAATATCAAATACTGTTGTTACTAGTGTTATTACAAAAAGTGTTACAATTATTTTATTTATTACATTCTTCATTCTTATTTCCTTTTATTTTTCCTAATAATTTTAGATTTTACTATAACTCAGATTATTTTATCTTTATACAATAATTATAAATCATTGCAGCTGCTTCTGCTCTTGTTGCAGTTCCTTGTGGATTTAGCTTTCCGTTTGAACCATTTACAATCTTGTATCCAACAGCCCAATTCATTCCTATTTTTGCAAAACCTGATATTTTATTTTTGTCTGCAAATTTGCTGAAGTCTGCTGTTATTGCTTTATATTTTCCTTTGTATTTACAATAATTACTTAATATTACTGCTAGTTGTTCTCTTGTTATGTTGTCATTTGCTCCAAATTTTCCATTTGTATAACCATTTACAATTTTATTATTGCTTGCCCATAAAACTGCGCTGTAGTAATACATATTTTTATTTTGAACATCTGAGAATTTGCTTGTTCCTGTAACTTTTGGTTTTCCTTCCATATTATGTAATATTGTTACAAGCATTCCTCTTGTTAATTTAGAGCTTGGTGAATATGTTGTTTCTGTTGTTCCAGACATATATCTATTATCTTTCATATATTTTACTGCATTATAATACCAATCAGATTGTTTTACATCAGAAAATAGTTTTGTGCTTTGAAGTTTTGTCATTACAATTATTCCATAACCTTTTTCTGTTACTGTTCTGTCTACATATAATGTTTTTTCTATGTCTTCATAATTAATATTAACTTCTACTCCAAGAGTATTTGTTAAAAAACAATCAAAAACAGCTTTAGGATCCATTTTAACATTCATCTCTAGTGGTGTTAAAAATACTTCACCATCAATATTATTGTTGCCTTTTATATAGAAGTTTTTAGAACTTATAATTATAAATGTATTTTTGCCTGCTGTTCCCACATTATCCATAGTTATTGTATCTGTTTTTGCATCATAGCTAAATTTATTTTTTAGTCTTTCTGGTATTTGTAATTGTGCTGGATATGTATTATTGTCGTTTGCTTCAACAGTATCTATTTCTATAAATTTTCCTTCTTTAGTGATAGCATAGTTTTTAGTTTCTTCGCTATCTGCAACATAGTTAATATCTTTTGGAGTTATAACTACCTTACTTGTTCTAACAGGTGTAGTATCTGTAGATTTTGTGTAACATTCAAAAATAAGCTCTTTTTCAAGTTCTTGTATTCCAGCTCCAATCTCCCAGTAATCACCACTTTTTAATGCAAATTCCAAATAAAAAGTATAAGAATCGTCTGCATTTTGCTTTATGTAATTAAATCCATCTTTTCCTAATAATAAATCAGAGTTATCTGTTAGTAAACGCACCTTATTTATGCTCTTTGGCATTGAAATCTTAAGTGGTAAATATAAAAAGTTCCTTCCATTTGCTATTTTTTCTAATTGTGCATAATATTTACTTGAACTATCTATTTCCCCTGTACCGTTTTTGAATTCTTTTACAATAGATTCCAAGTCACATTTTGGTGAAGCAATAAATAACTTGTCTTCTTCACCTTCTAGCATTTGATATTGTTTTAATTTGTTTATTGGAATTATGCTGCCTGGCAATTCAGCTGGTGTTACACTTGCAGTATCCATCTTTTCTACCGCTTCTGTCTTATTTGCACCAATAACTTTAGGTACATCTGCATTTACAACATTTGCAATAGTTATTATTAATAATAGTATTAATGCCATTGTAATAATTTTTTTGTTTTTCATAAGTATTCCCCCCTCATATTTATACAATTTTTTATAAAAAATCAAATTTTGATATACTCAAAATTACAGTTTTTTAATTTTACTGACTCCATTATATTACTAATAGAGTTAATTGTTCAATAGTTTAATATATATAATTTTTTATTTTTCTCTTCCTGTTAACTTTTTGTATAACTTCCATACAAATTTATAAAATGAAAAGCCAAATATTGTACTATATAATGCAATTCTGTCTCTCTTTTTTATTCTTTTATCCTTTAATGCTTTTTTTCTATTTTGCTTAATATATTCCATAAGCTTTTTTTGTTCTTCTGGATACTTATCTTTGCAATTAGCAAGCTGAGAAAGTGTTGCTAGATAAGCATACATTAACCTTCTGTCTGCAGCCTTTTCTAGATCTGGGTATTTATTTTTTACATAATCACACATTTCTTGCGTAGAATCTATTAATTGCATTTTTTTAGGAGAGAAGCCTTTGGTTGTAATTGAATTATCTCTAATTATATAATAGTATTTGCTTTCTGAACCTAATACAATTTTTTTGCACTCGTCAATTAATAAATATGTTGTTGCTGCATCTTCAAATATTCTTCCCTTTGGGTACTTTACATTATCAAACAACTCTTTTTTGTACATTTTAGCCCAAGCAGATAAGTCTATTCCCTCATCATATAATATTTTTTCTAATGTTGTTTTGGGATCTAATACTAAATGTTCTCCTGTTTCTTTTTCTATTCTTGTTCCATTTGTATATAAAACTGTATGAGAACAAATAGACATTTCAGCGTTGTTTTCTTTTATTAATTGATATAGAAATTGAACATAATCTTTTTCAACATAGTCATCAGAATCGATTAGTGTTATATATTTACCTTTTGCAATTTCTATTCCAGCATTTCTTGCATCAGATAAGCCACCATTGCTTTTATGAATTACTACTATTCTTTTATCTTTTACTGCATATTCGTCACATATTTGGGGCGAATTATCTTTTGAACCATCATCTACAAGTATTATTTCTAAATTTTTGTATGTTTGGTTTATTACAGATTTCAAACATTTTTCTAAATATTTTTCTACATTGTATATTGGTAAAATTACACTTATCAACTCTTCTTCCATTTATATTCCTTCCTTAGTTTGGTAGAAAAAGAATTAAAATTTTGTATTTGTCAAAATATAATTCTTTTTCTTTCCAATTTACTTTTCTTTAATAAATCTCATCGGCTCTCAAAAAATTTAATTTATTTTATCTTAGTACAATAATTATAAATCATTGAAGCTGCTTCTGCTCTGCTTGCTGTTCCTTGTGGATCTATTCTTGTTCCGTTGTCTTTTCCGCTTATTATGCCTTTTGCTATTGCCCATTGCACTGATGTTTTTGCATATCCACTTGTTTTGCCTGAATCTTTGTATTTGCTTATGTCTGCAGTTTGACTTACATTTTTGCCTTTATATTTTGCATAGTTTCTTAACATTACTGCTAGTTGTTCTCTTGTGATGTTGTCTTCTGGTCCAAATTTTCCATTTGAGTATCCATTTACTATTCCTTTTGATGTTGCCCATTTTATTGCATTATAATAATATTTTCCACTTGTTACATCTGCAAATTCTTTTGCATTTGTTACTTTTGGTTCGCCTTCCATTCTCCATAGTATTGTTACAAGCATGCCTCTTGAAAATTTTGCACTTGGTCTAAATTCTGTTTCTGTTGCACCTTTTATTATTCCTTTTTCGTAACAATATTTTACAGAGTTATAATACCAATCTTGCTCATTTACATCTTTAAATGGTAGAACCACTGTTAAAATTAATTCTGCAGTTTTGTCTCCGACTTGAGCAGTTATTTTTGTTGTACCGCAAGAAACAGACTTTATAAGTCCATTCTGGTCAACAGTTGCAATGCTCTCATTTTCAGAACGCCATACTGGCTCGCCAATATCATCTGGACTTTGTGGATTATATATTAATTGTGCTTGATAATTCATTCCATATTCTATTTGAACATTATTTTCATAGAATTCTATACTTCTAAGTTCATTTGTTACTTTTATTGTAGCCATTGCAAGAACTCCAGCTGTTGAACTCTCTAAATATAAGGTTGTTTCTCCTTTACTAACTCCTTTTACAACAACAGAATAGCTATAATTATGATAGCTTCCAATTGATATTCCTCCTTTCCCACTTGATTGAATGGTTGCAATTTTAGAGTTTTCAGTTCTCCATACCGCATCAACATATCTAATATTTGATACCTGCAATTCTATTGTTTCTTCCACATTAACTTCAAAATCACTCGCTGCCCAGCTTACATTTAGCATCATTGATATTAATACAGTAATTAACGCCATTGCTAAAATTTTAATTTTCTTCATAAAAATATCCCCCTTTTATTATTTTATCTTTATACAATAATTGTAAATCATTGCAGCCGCTTCTGCTCTACTTGCTGTTCCTTGTGGATCTATTCTTGTTCCGTTGTCTTTTCCGCTTATTATACCTTTTGCTATTGCCCATTGCACTGATGTTTTTGCATATCCACTTGTTTTGCCTGAATCTTTGTATTTGCTTATGTCTGCAGTTTGACTTACATTTTTGCCTTTATATTTTGCATAGTTTCTTAACATTACTGCTAGTTGTTCTCTTGTGATGTTGTCTTCTGGTCCAAATTTTCCATTTGAGTATCCATTTACTATTCCTTTTGATGTTGCCCATTTTATTGCATTATAATAATATTTTCCACTTGTTACATCTGCAAATTCTTTTGCATTTGTTACTTTTGGTTCGCCTTCCATTCTCCATAGTATTGTTACAAGCATGCCTCTTGAAAATTTTGCATTTGGTCTAAATTCTGTTTCTGTTGCACCTTTTATTATTCCTTTTTGGTATGTGTATTTTATAGAACTGTAATACCAGTCATTTGTCCCCACATCATTAAATGGCAATTCTGTACTTTGCGGTACTTTATATGTATCTTTCTTTTTATTAACTGGTGTTAAAAATGCCTCTGACATATATCCAATTACACCATTGTAATCTACCTTTGCCCAACCGTTTATATTGGATTCTAGTACAGATACTAGAGAATCTCTTGGTACAGACATTATGTTTTCATAATTTGTCTCTCTTCCGCCTGGTCCATTTCTTAAATATACTCCGCTCCAATTTGAGCTTACGTAATATAAGTTTCCTTCCATATTGCTTGGCAATTTTACATACGTTGGCATATTTTTGTATATTGGTATAATAAAAGTAAGTTCATTGTCTAGCCAATTGTTTTGTACATAATTTTCATATAACATTTCTGCTTGAAAAGTCGGGTCTTGTACATTTGTCATATATTGATGTGTATATAATTCATTAAATGATTTTCCAACAACATCAAATTTGAAAGTGTATTTTGTGTTTTGTCCTTGTTTTAAATATGAATTTGCCATCTTTTTTGCCCCTTCTACTAGAGCTTTGTATGGCGTGTTCCAGCCTTCTTCTTTTGCATATTTTAGAGCAGTTTTTTTATTGTTATCTCCATCATTTGCTCCATAATTAAAGAAATTGTATGTATTTGGATACTCACTGTCCGTTCCTGAAATCATATCTGGAAGTTCTGTTCCATTTCCTATTTCTTGAAATATTTTTACTATTATGCTGTAAGCACTTTCTCCAGAAGCTTTTGCTGCATCATAAATCATTTGAGAGTATTTAATTCCATCACTACTATAACCTTGTAAATATGTTCCAGCTACTGCTTTTTCTATGTTTGCTATGCTAACTGTATTACTGTTTGATAAATCTAAAAACTCAAATATCGTTACCTCTGTTAAAAAGTTTCTTGGATCTAAATAATAATTAACTATGTCTTCAGATGCACAATAATAGTTTTTATCTCCTTCTCCGTTACAACTATCATACCAGCTATCTGGATATCTTGTATTACTGCTTTTTACTATTGTATTTTTCATATGAATATTTTCATTTTTTACAAGCTCGTCCCATTCTATGTTTGTATAAAAAGCTTTGAATTTCCAGTTTGTATGTCCATTTTGTACTAATTTATTTAGTAATATTCTGTAGCTTTCTGGAAACGAATTAATACCATTATTTTGCGGATTTATAATTGTTTGATTATACTCTGTTTCTGCAAAGGTTTTTATACTACAAAATATAGTGCTTAGAATTGATATTATTAATATACTTACAATAACCTTTTTCATAGTTATCCCATCCCCTCTATATCATAAAATATCCTTAATAAGAATTTGCACCAAGAAAAATTAACTTATCTATAAAAAATTTTGATTCTTTTTGGCATTTTTATTTTTTCATTTTCTTATTTACTGCTTTCACAATATATTGCATACTGTTTTTGTTTATTAATAATGCATAAATTACTACAATAATTAATGTTATAACAGATAGTGCTGTGTTCCTTACATAATATGTTATTACTGTTATTGCTGTAACTATAATAAATGAGAATACTAGTTTTTTTGGTACAGATAATTTTACATATTTTCTTGAATCTATTATTCTATATACAAACATTGCAAAATAAGAAACAGCTGTTGAAATTGATGCTGCATATAGTCCAATAAAGTTTACAAGTGAGATATTTACTACTAAATTTATTATTGCCGCAAAGATAGACGTTTTTGCAATTTCTTTAGTCAACTTTTTAGCCACATAAATTGAACCTAAGAAACTTACTAATATATTGAACATTGTTGCAATCATTAATATTGGAATTTGATAATATGCTTCTCCAAATTTTTCATTTATTAATATATTAAATACAAATGGCATTACAGCAATTATTCCAATACAAACTGTTCCAAAGAATCTTATCGTAAATCCAAATATCTCACTAAAGAAATTGTCTCTATCTTCTGATTCAATATTTAAAGCAGCAGATTCTGTCCAAGTTAAATTGAATACACTATATAATGTTGATACAACTCCAGAGAATTTGTTAGCTGCAGAATATATGCCATTTTGTGCTATTCCTAATATAGTAGATATTATCATTCTGTCTGATGCATTAACAATCCACCAAGAAAGCATATTAGGTACAAGTGGTACTGAATATTTTAACATTTGCTTTAGAATTTGATGGTCTTTTTTCTTAAATGATATGTATTCTCCTAATTTTTTTGAAAAGAATATATATGAAGCACAAGTTATGTTTCCAATTAGGGTTGCAGATAGTATTCCATAAGCTCCCCACTTGAATACAACTATGAATAACACATTTAATATTACAGAAACGGCTCCTGATAGGAAACTACCAATTGCATATTTTGTGTTATCTCCTAGTCCTCTACTTATTTGTAAGAATATATTTGAGAACATTGTTGCTACAATGTTAACTGCTAAAAAGTATTTATAGTCATTATGTATCCAATTACTTGCAATTATAAATACAAATGAATAAATAATTGTTTGAAAAATTGTAAATATAACTGTATTGCTTATTATGCTTTTTTCATTTTCTTTGTTTCCTCTTGAATCTAATAAATATCTAAATACTCCTTGCTCTATTTGTAATGTTACCACTGGCATAAATAGACTTACCAATGTGTTTAGTAAATCTACTACTCCATATTCTTCTGTAGATAATATGTATGTATATAGTGGTAGTAACAAAAATGTAATTAATTGTGTACATATTTTTCCTAGAGATACAATTGCAGTATTTTTTATTAATTGCTTTTCTTTATTCATTTTTTTGTTGCATTACTCCTTTTGTTAAAATCATGTTTATATTCAATTTTTTAGTACTTTGTCTAATTTTTCAAAATGTTTTTGTGCGTCTTTTATTTGGAATTCACAATCTTGTTTATAAGTCATATTTTCTTTGCTTATTTCTTCTGCATTGAAAGAATCTAATTTTCTTATATCTAATATTTTCCCCTTAAAGTTCATATCTTCCAAAACATTTTTTGTCTTATCACTATACATCATTGGAATTACAGCCTTTTTTAGTAACATTCCTAGAATGTTTGCATGGAACCTTCCTCCAACTATTATTTGAGAATTAGCAAGTTCTTCTAATGCTTCTTTAATGTTTCCTTTATAATAATATTTTGATATATGCTGTTTTGTTTCTTTGTCACATTTACTAATTATTTCCTCTATTGCTTGTTCGTCTCCCTCATTTTTACAAAAAGACATATAGCATATTTCGTAACCTTGATTAATAAAATATTTTGTCATATCTGTAATTGTTTTTTCATATATGCTCGTATAACTATCGTTCATCTTTCTTTTGCAAGATATTATTGAAAATACAACTCTTTTATTGTTAGTACTTTTTATATTAGTTGTATCTAGCAAAAATACAATGTCTGAAGCATATCTTACATTTTTTAAGTCTTTAAATAACTCATATGAATAACTTTCTCTAAAGCATACATCTTGTGCATCTGCAAAAAATTTATGTGCAGCATTGAAATATTCTTTTGTTTTATATGGTCCAAAGTTTGCGCCTAATATGTAATAAGGATTTTTTCCAAGTGAAAATTTAGGTATTTTATTTTGTGTTTCCATATACATACTTCCGCCTATAACAACATTTATGTCGCATTTGTTTGCAATTATTTGTTTCATTTGTAATTTTCTAATTGCTTTAATAATTATTTCATTTGATATAATATGAACATTTTTATTTGTTGTTTTATATGAACTAGACAATAAATAATATTCTTGATTTGGATATCTATTTTGTAATATTTCAAAAAATAAATCGTCTCCTAAATTATTTTCTAAATATGCATTTACAAAGATTTTCATTTAGTAATTTCCTCTCTTTTGATACTTCTTTTGCTT